>Ga0308169_10000799_pt1 | contig 41367 bp, 24 predicted proteins | sample PhyBR1_2_FD_202139 | JGI IMG/M metagenome (GOLD analysis project Ga0308169, IMG submission 202139) | Phyllosphere microbial communities from UC Gill Tract Community Farm, Albany, California, United States - DLSLSB.R1 | ecosystem: Host-associated > Plants > Phyllosphere > Unclassified | place...
CAACAGATACTTCTGCAGCAAAAGACAAAATACCTTAATAAACTTGCTCTTGAATTAAATGTTGAAGTAATGCCAATGAAACAGTAGACATTACATCGTTTTTAATCTGTCATTGGTAGCGGAGTGTGCAACTTGTACCGATTTTACATCGGCAACGGAGTCGAGAACCCGAAGGCTCAGCGAAGCTAAATCTGCTTAGATAGATTTCTCCGTTTCACTGCGTTTCAGTCGAAATGACGACCGTCTAGTATGATTTTCTAATAATTTAGCGTATACGTTACATTGTACGTGCGGCCGCGACCGGCATAATTGAAAGCTTCTGGTTTAGCTAAAGCAGCGTACAAAATTGAGGAACGCTGACTCCAAACGGTTTGGTAACTTTTGTTCAACAGGTTTTGAACGCCAATTGATAAGCTTCCGGTAAATACTTTAACCGAACCTAATAAATCAACAGTAGTATATCCCTTTATTTCATACTCTTTTGGAATAGCGGGTTTGGTATCAATCCCTTTGGAATCAAACGAGTGAAAAACCTGTGCTTTTAAGCCAAATACTTTTCCGTTATATCCTAAATAACCAGCCAATTTAGACGGACTAGCCACGGTTACATCCTGTAACGACCAGGTACCATCGGCATTTTGTTTCTGGGTTTTGATATACAAACCATTTGCACCAGCCTCGAAACCATTTTTCAGGTTTAACGAAAGTGATCCCTCAACACCTAAGTTTCTTACGTGCTCGTCGAACACCTCGATATTAAAAGTACTGTTGGTTTTTACATTTTTATCTGATAAAGCATAAAAAGCAGCAACTTGTGCATTAAATACGCCGGTGCGGTAACGATAACCTGCTTCGTACTGATCGGTTTTAATACCCGTTAACGGAGAACTGCCCACATTGATCGAGTTACCTAAATTCCAGTTGGTACCGGCTAAAGTATAAGTTCCCTGACCATAATATTTTGCGGGATCGGCCAGGTTAAAGCCCTGCGAATAATTAAACCAGGCCTGTTGAGGGGCATTGATTTTAAACACCAAACCACCGTTAAGCAGGTTTACATCGTAGTGGTTGCTTCCACCGGCAATGGCGGTAGCGCTACGACCTACACCATAAGCTAAAGGTACAGCAGCAGTTGTGCCTACAAAGTCGCCTACCTTTACAAACATGCGTTGCTGACGAACACCACCAGATAGGGTTAAGAAATCGGCCAGTTTAAACTGCGCCTGTAAAAAGCCCGATAAACCATTTACCCTGAAATTCGGATAACGGGCAATAGTAGCAACCGTAGTGTTGGTCAATCCACCCGATGTAGCGGCTTTTACACGATCGAAAAGGGCTTGCTGAGCATTAAAATTCTCGTTATCGGCATCAATACCGTAGGTAAGGTTTAATTTATCCCAATCTTTATTCAATACCAGTTTTAATGCACTGTAATTGGTATTTTGAATTGACGAACCACTGTAAAGCACGCCAGGTAAGGCAGCAGTACCGGGGAATGGGTGAAAGCTAAACTGCTCATTTCTGGCGGCAGCCTGTACGTAAAGCGTTTGTCCACCTAAAATATCGCTGGCCTGATAATTCACATTGATATTGGCACGGCTGGTTTTGGGGTCAACATCTGACGAGTAACCGTTTCTCATTTCCAAAAGGGCTGGATTTGATAACAATCCGGCATAGTTAGTCCCTAAAAACAAATCTTTACTACCACGGTAGCCCGAATTGTAATATTGGGCGTTTACGGTTAACTTTTGATAGTCGGTTAACTTAAATTCGCTACTTCCAAAAAAATCGAACGATTGGTTGTACTGCAAATCAGTTTGGGTAATATCGGTAAAAATCTGTTTTCCATCGGCGCCATAAGCGGCATTGTTTTTCTGGAAAGCAATACCAATCCGGCCATTCCAGTCTTTGCTGCCCCCCGAAATGGCTTGCGCTACGCGAACATCGTGATCACTTTTTTCTTTCAGGCCGCTACGTACGCCCAATTGCGTAGTAAAACTTGGCTGACTGTCTTGTCCTTTTTTGGTAATGATGTTGATGATACCACCGGTTGCACCACCACCATAAACGGCACTGGCACCCGATAAAACCTCAATTCTTTCGATGTTAAACGGATCGATAGATTCGAACTGACGACTTACCCCACGCGTACTGTTAAGCGATACCCCATCAATCATCACCAAAGCATCTCTGCCACGCTGGTTTTGCCCATAGTTGGTACGGCCTTCAGGTCCGGCATCTAAACTCGGTATCAACTGAGCCAAAGCCTGTTTAAACGGTACACCTGCTTTAATTTGCTCCTGTATTTTTGCACCGTCAACTACCCAAACGGTACCGGGTATCTCGCTTATTTTGGTTGGTTTACGGGCCGATACTACTACCACCTCCTGCATGTTGGCAGTAGGACTTAAATTGATAATTAAATTAACGGTTTGCCCTTTAGCCAGGCTTACTTTTTGTAATACGGTAACATAGCCTACGTAGCTAACCTGTAGCTGATGCGCACCTTCGGTTAACGCAAGTTCAAAGCTACCATCGGCACCGGTGGTTACCGCAGTATTTTTCCCCTGAACTTTGATATTGGCCCCACCTAGCGGGGCAGTTTCGCCTATTACCTTGCCAGTAATAGTCTGGGCTTTACCTGTAAGAATACATCCACAGATCAGGATCGCAATTAAGTATAGATTTTTCATCAAATGATTTATTTTTTTCGCAAAGCAATCATTTATTTGGATTAAATCCAAATAAAAACATTCAAATATTTCAATAAACAACCTGAAACAAGCCTCAAAAAAGCACCGTAAACAATTAATTAACAATAGTTTAAAACTATTTTAAATATTATTTTTAATCAATCTAAATAAAAATATACCTTAGCGGTCGAGATTATAGTCTACAAAACGCGCTTATTTTAAGTACTCAACTAACCAATTAATCATTAAAAAAATTATCGGCTTTTTGCCCGGTATGGTATTGCCTTTTGACCTTAAATTTTGAAAAATTGAAAAACTAATGTTTACATCAGACCTAGAAAAACAGGACCTAATCGATTTGCTTACGGAGAATCCGGCTAAGGAAATCTTTCACCACGAAAATGAAGCAGAGTACCTGCATGCAGTTGGCAAAGTTACCCAGGCGGTAAAAAAATTCCTGAACCACAACCAGCAACCTTTTAGCGGGGTAACGCCAGCGAAACTGAAGCCGCTATTTGATGCCATCGAATTTGAAAAAACGCACGATAATTATGATGCCTTGCTGAAAGAAGTAGAACAACTTTACACCAATCACGCTGTTGCGTTTCATCATCCGGCCTACATTGCGCATTTAAACTGCCCTATTGTTATTCCGGCTGTTGCTGCCGAAGTGATGATTTCGGCCATCAACTCTTCTATCGATACCTGGGACCAAAGCGCTGGCGGCACCTTAATTGAGCAAAAATTAATTGAGTGGACCTGCGACCAGATTGGCTATAGCAAAAAGGCCGATGGGATTTTTACCAGTGGCGGTACACAGAGCAATTTAATGGGGCTTTTACTGGCGCGCGACCATTATGCCATCACGGCGCTAAACCACAACATTAAAGTGAATGGATTACCATCAGAAGCTTCGCGTTTCAGGATTTTTGTTTCTGAAAAGGCGCATTTCAGCATCCAGAAGAACGCCTCGTTGTTGGGCCTCGGCGAAAAAGCAGTGATCAAAATTAAAACCGACCGCAGTTTCAGGATGAATACGGTATTGCTTGAAGATGCCATAAAAAGAGAACTGGCTCAGGGAAACATCCCGATTGCCATTGTAGGTACGGCTGGCACCACCGATTTCGGTAACGTAGATCCATTGCAGCAACTAGCTTCCATCAGCCAAAAATACAATACCTGGTTCCACATTGATGCGGCTTACGGCTGTGGATTATTGCTTACTGATAAATACCGTAACCTGTTAAATGGCATCGAGTTGGCCCATTCAGTTACGGTCGATTACCATAAATCTTTCTTCCAACCGGTAAGCAGCAGTGGTTTTCTGGTACGCGACAAACACTTTTTCAATTTGATTACGCACCATGCCGATTATTTAAATCCAAAAGATCACGACGAAGATGGCTTGCCCAACCAGGTAAACAAATCGATCCAGACTACTCGCCGCTTCGATGCACTAAAACTCTGGTTTACACTCCGCATGATGGGTCGTGATAAACTGGGTGGCTATTTTGATACTATTATTGAGACCGCTGCCGAGATAGCCAGCCTATTGCAGGCCGACAATGATATTGAGCTGATGAACGAATCGGATATCAGTGCATTGGTTTTCAGGTACCATCCTAAAAACGTACAGCTTGATGTTTGCGCCATGAACCAATACATCAAAAAAGCAATGTTTAATCAAGGTAAAGCCCTGGTGGCCGGCACCAAGATTAACCAGCAATTCTACCTCAAATTTACCCTACTAAACCCGCTAACTACCATCAGCGATATTGAAAACATCATTAAAATCATTAAAAAACATGGAAACGAATATGTTAAACTCAATCAAGCTTCAGCAGATTTCAGAAGAAACTAACTTTAATGCGCTCCTTAACAGTTATTGCCGCGAATTTACCAACTGGACCCGCTATGCAGGCATCCCAAAATACGATGCGTCGCTGGCCGATTATCTGGCTACAACCACCAATCGCTTACACATCAGGTTCGATTTTAGCAACATTGGTTACAAGGTATATGCCCCTTTAAAGTTTTACGCAGATAGCGGCCGGCATGTATTTAATTTTCCGGTTGTAGCGCGTAATATTGAAACGGATGCGATTGCCGCCATTGATATTTACCGGTTTATGGAGCTGGCCATTCAATTCAGTGCTGACGAATTTCCGGATGCGGCTGCTGATGTGGTAAAAGAACGCTTAAGCAATAGTGTAGAAAACCTCCAGAAATTCCTTTCGTTTTTTCAGCAAAATGGCAAGCCGGTAAACTTTGCCAAAATGAATTTTATTGCGGCAGAACAATCACTGTTTTTAGGTCACAATGCTCACCCCCTACCCAAAGGCCGTGCAGGATTTAACAACGATGAGGAGCTTTTTAAATACTCGCCAGAAACAAAGGGCAGTTTCCAACTCAGCTATTTCTTAATTGCTACAGCCAACATCACCGAAAAAAATGCCGAAGGTTTTGATATTACCGATTTGTTTAAGATCGAACTTTCAGAATCAACCAATGCAGAAACCATTGCTTTATTGGATCAATATCCAAACCATAAAGTAGTGCCCATGCACCCCTGGGAAGCCGATTACCTGCTAAATCAACCTTCAGTACAGGCTATGCAGGCCGAAAAATTATTATTCTACCTCGGTCAGTTTGGCGAAGCTTATACCCCAACCTCTTCAGTTAGAACAGTGTATAACGCAAACAGCGATTGGATGCTTAAATTTTCGCTGCATGTTAAAATTACCAATTCGCAACGCGTTAATCTCGTTCGGGAACTTTACCGGGGCTATGATGTAAGCAAACTATTAAAAACCACTTTAGGCAAAGCTGCTAAAGCCGAGTTCCCTGAAATCGAATTCATTACCGATCCGGCTTTTATCACCGTAAATTATCAGGGCGAGAATATCGATGGCTTTAACATCAGCATCAGACACAATCCGTTTAAAGGCGAAGAAGCCGGGAAAAACGTAACCCTGCTAGCGGCCTTATGTCAGGATGGTTTGCCGGGCCAAAAGCCGAGACTGGTACATGTAATTGAAGAAGCATCAATTAATAAAAATAAAAACCTTGCCCATACCGCCGTAAATTGGTTTAAACAATACCTGCACCTTTGCGTAGCACCCATTGTTGGCCTGTATAACCATTATGGAATGGCTTTCGAATTTCACCAGCAAAACGTAATGGTAGAACTGGATAAAGATTTCTACCCAGCCAAATTGTACTTTAGAGATAATCAAGGCTATTTCTTTAGCGAAAGTAAAGCTGAAGCACTGCAAAAAGCATATACAGAAATTGCAGCAGAAAGTGGTTCCATAGTACCGAACGAATACATCATTCCGAAACTGACCTACTATTTGCTTATCAATAACATTTTAGGCGTAGTAAATGCTTTAGCCAGTAATGGTCTTGCTGATGAAAAGACTTTAATCGACCTGGTTTATTTAGAGTTTAAACAATTCGAAAACAGCGATACAACCGGCTTAGTTGATTACATCATTAACCGCCGTAGCTGGGAAGTAAAAGGCAACCTACTCACAAACCTTTGTAATATTGATGAAGCGAGTGCCCCTATTGATAATCCGGCTATTTACCGCGAATTTCTGAATCCACTATCTAAATATCTTTTTGCAGAAAACCTGATTAAACCACAAACGAAAGAGGTTTTATACAGCCGGTATTTTCCAAAGGAAAATGTAACGATAAACATCCGCCCTTTTGATATAGACCGCGACCTGGAAATGGTGCACGATTGGTTTAACCAGGAACACGCCAAACCCATCTGGAAAATGGACGGACCGATTAAAGGGCTGGAGCTTTTTTACCGTACCTTACTACCCAACGATGCCTCGCACAGCTTTATTGGCGAGATAAACGGCGAACCTACTTTTACCATCGAACCCTACTGGCCCATGCGTGATGGCGTTGGAGACTGCTACGAGGCATTAACCACCGATTATGGCGCACACCTGCTGATTGCCCCAACCGATAAAAACAAAAAATACAGTTTTGAAACCGGCCAGGCCTTAATGGACTTCATTTTTGAGCAGAAAGAAGTAGGCAAATGCATCGGCGAAGCCGCAGTTGAAAGTCGCGCCATGCACATTTTCGTAACCAGATTAGGCTTTAAACTGGAAAAAGTAATTCAAATGCCTTACAAAATGGCCAACCTCACCTTTTGCTACCGCGATTGGTATTGGGAAAAATTTCCTGAAGCTAAAGCTTATGCCGAGGCTAAATTATCATCATTTGAAACGGAGGAAGCCTAATGCAGAACCAAAAAATATACGACATAGTAGGCATTGGCATCGGCCCCTTTAATTTAGGTCTTGCTGCCTTGTGTGCACCCATTAACGGTTTATCGACCTTGTTTTTAGATCAGGCCAGCGAATTTAACTGGCACCCGGGTATGATGCTGAGTGATGCTACTTTACAGGTACCATTTATGGCCGATCTTGTTACCTTAGCCGATCCAACCAGCTCGTACAGCTTTTTAAATTACCTGAAACAAACAGATCGTTTGTATAAATTTTACATCAGGGAAGATTTCTTTGTACTGCGTAAAGAGTATAATGCTTATTGCAAATGGGCCATTAGTCACTTGCCTAACTGCCAGTTTGAGCAAAAAGTTACTTCAATACAATACAAAGAAGGTATTTATGAGGTAGAACGGATTAACCAAACTACGGGAACAACCGAAACAATTTTAACCAAAAAAATAGTGCTCGGAACCGGAACGGGGCCAAAGGTGCCTGAGTTTGTAAAACCAGCTTTGCATAAAAATGCTATACACTCTTCGGAGTATCTAAAATTTAAGGAAAGCATTTTAAAGCAAAAAACGGTCACCATAGTAGGCTCTGGCCAAAGTGCAGCAGAGATTTTCTACGATCTTTTACCGGAGACCGAAAACGGATTGCAATTGAAATGGTTTACACGCCCTGACCGGTTTTTCCCGATGGAATATTCGAAGCTTACACTGGAACTGACTTCGCCAGAGTATGTAGATCACTTTTACAACCTGACTGATGCGAAACGTAAACAACTGTTAAGCAAGCAAAATTCGCTTTTTAAAGGCATTAACTTCGATCTGATTAACCAGATTTTTGATAAGCTTTATGAGTTGAGTGTAGATGGCGAAAAAGTAAATGCCCAACTAATGCCGAACTGCCAGCTAAACAATTTAACCGAAACTAACGGCGCTTACCAGCTTGATTTTTACCATACGGAGAGCGAAAAAGACTTCAGCGTAGCTACCGATTTTGTGGTGCTGGCTACGGGTTATAAATACAATGAGCCAAAGTTTTTAACCCCAATACAAGATCGCATTGGCCGGAATGCCGACGGACTTTTTGAGGTACACCGCAATTATGCCATTGATGTAAACGGAGATGAAATTTTTGTTCAGAATGCCGAACTGCATACCCACGGTTTTGTAACCCCCGATTTGGGCATGGGCGCTTACCGCAATGCTTCCATCATCAATGCCGTGCTGGGTTTCGAAATCTACAAGGTAGAAAAACGCATTGCTTTCCAGCAGTTTAGCATAGCAGATGAAAAACAGGAACAAAAATTAGTTGAGGAACAACTAGCTGTTGATCTTTCGGTTGGTCGGGATTTATAATCCTGATCACTGAGAAACGGATTTGAAATCCAGCACTGTCACGTTGAGCTTGTCGAAACGCCAAGTAAATATTAAGCAAGTCCTTCGACAGGCTCAGGATGACAGATCTATAATTGAGAGCCGGATTTGTAATCCCGCCCCTGGATAAACAAACAAGTCCGGATTACAAATCCGGACTAACTAAGAGAACTAAATACAAAACCATGAATTACAACAACTTCGATCAAATAAAACCATTAAAAAAAGAAATCTGGGATAAGGTAAATCTCAACTATATTGCCAAATCGATAGTGGAACTGATGCACGAGAAACTGGCTGAGCCGGAACAGATTGGCAGCAGCACACCGGGCTGGTCTGACTACCGTTTAGCTACTGACAGTGAAGCGATTTACTATACCTTTTCGGGTCAGGAACGCGCGCTCGATTACCTGCATATTGACAAAAAGAGCATTAAAAAGTTTGTAAATGGCGAAAGTGTTGTGGTAAACAATGCGCCGGCATTTTACACCGAACTGCAACAAACTTTTGGCATTAAACCCTTTACACTAGCCCATTTTATAGAAGAAACCCTGAATACGCTTTATGCCGACGCCTACATCCACGAAAAAGGGAGATTGACTGCCGATGAACTGGCCAATGCAGATTACCAGACGATTGAACACCAGATGGATGGGCACCCCTGGGCCACCATCAACAAAGGCCGCATTGGTTTTAACCACAGCGATCAGGGTAAATTTGCGCCGGAAGCTGCACAAAAAACACGTTTGGCGTGGTTGGCGGTACACCACAGCAGGGCATCGTTTAAAAGTATCGAAAGCATTTCGGCATTTTCATTTTACAATGAAGAGCTGAGCTTAAAACAGGTACACGATTTTAATCAGGTACTTTTAGAGCAGCAATTACAACCGGCTGATTATTTCTTTATCCCAGTGCACGAATGGCAGTGGAACAACAAAATTGTGCTGCAACTGGCGCACGATATTGCCCATCAGTTAATTGTACCGGTTGGCCTGGGGGCTGACGAATATATGTGCCAAAACAGTATCCGTACCTTTTTTAATGTAAGCGAACCTAAAAAGCATTATGTAAAAACAGCCATTTCTATTTTAAACACTTCCATTTTCAGGGGGTTGTCGCCTAAAAAACTGGCTATTGCGCCAAGGGTAACGCAATGGGCAAAAGATATGCTACAAGGCGACGAATATTTAAAACAGACCCGCGTAGTGCTTTTGGGTGAGGTGGCTACTGTTGCTTATACCCACCCACAATACAGCGAAATTCCGGGCTCGCCATACCAGTACCAGGAGTTTTTAGGTGCTATTTGGCGCGAGAGTGCCGAAAATTACCTGCTCGAGGGAGAAAACATCATGACGATGGCCAGTTTGCTTTATGTAGATGATGAAGGCAAAAGCATGGTGCAGGCATTAATCGAAAAATCGGGACTTGATGCGGCGAGCTGGTTAAACGCTTATTTATCGGCTTACCTGAAACCGGTGCTACGCATATTTTATAAACATGCCTTTTTCTTTAGTCCGCATGGCGAGAACACCATATTGGTAATGAAAAACGGTGTTCCGGAAAGGATTATCATTAAAGATTTTGTGGAAGAAATTGTACTTACAGAAGAATCGAAAGCTAAGCTGCCAGAAGATCTGGTTGATGTTTTAAGGGAAATTAACGATGAGCTGGCTCCGCTGTTTATCCTTTCGGGTATTTTTGATGCCGTTTTCAGGTACCTGGGTAATATTTTCCACAGCTATGTAGGTTTGGATGAAAAACAGTTCTGGCGCCAGGTGGCTGATGTGATTTTGGCTTTCCAGCAGGAAAACCCCGAGTTGGCTTCAAAATTTGAAAAATTCGATTTGTTTGTACCTGAGTTTATCCGCGTATGCATTAACCGGGTAAGGTTACTTACGCATGGCTACAGTGAAAGCACTGATGTGCCGGTACCGGAATTGATTGGTACGCTGGTGAACCCGGGAGCTGAGGCATTGAGGGAGGATGTGTTGGTTTAGCTAATCGTCATTGCGAGAAGGCTTTTCAACCGACGAAGCCTGCCTGCAGCAAGCAGGCATTCTTTTCTGCCACGTGTGCTTATAGCTATCGTTGTAAGATTGCTTCGTCGTTCCTCCTCGCAACGACGGATTTACAATCAGATGGTAACATCTGACACCACGAACACGCTGGTGAACCCTGCAGCTGAGGCTTTAAGGGGGCGTAAATCAGTTCCCAGAGTTGTCAACTTTAATAGCAAGTGCGCTAGAAAGTTGACAACTCTAACTTAACAAACTAACACAATAGTTATTTCATTGAAATATTCTATATTAGGATATAAATTTTTCCTATATGAAAACTATCCTCCTTATATTTTTAACTACCCTTTTATTCGAAACGCCAACTATTGAAAAAGACCGCGACCGCTGGAAACCGTATTACAGCGAGGTTAGTCCGGCAAAAACAGCCGATCAATGGTACCTGCCATTTGATGTTGCGAACCGTAAAAAGGTAAATAACATTAAAATCATCAGCATTTTTGGCGATCATCGCGATAGTTACGTTAAAGGCCATATCCACACAGCCATTGATATTAACCCTGCCCAACCTAAAAGCAAACTGGTTGGTGTTTACGCGATGGCTAATGGTACCGTTTGCTCCGTACATTTGGGCGAGAACCAGCGTACGGTAGTGGTTAAACATAAATTAACCAATGGTACAACGATGTTTACTACCTACAAACATTTAAAAGAAGTGTATGTAAGCAATGGCCAAAATGTTGACCAAAACACGAAACTAGCCCGTTTATTTACCCCACAGGAAAGCAAAAAATATGGTGGCGATTATCACCATCTGCATTTAGAAATCAGGAAGAAATTTGATGATTATGGCTGCGCAAGCTGGTTAACATTTACCAACGCCCAATTAAACGAACGGTTTTACAATCCGCAGATGTTTATTAAGGAATATGTTAAATAAAGGTGAAAAGACCTATGAGGTTTCTAAGCAATATACCTATTAAACCTCATGGGTCTGAAATCTGAATTTATAAAAGACCTATGAGGTTTCTAAGCGATATGCCCATTAAACCTATTAACTATAAAGACCTATGAGGTTTCTAAGCAGTATGCCCATTAACCTATTAACTATAATAGACCTATGAGGTTTCTAAGCAGTATGCCCATTAACCTATTAATTATAAAAGACCTATGAGGTTTCTAAGCAATATGCCCATTAACCTATTAATTATAAAAGACCTATGAGGTTTTTAAACAATATGCCTATTAAACCTCATAGGTCTGAAATGATTTTTTGTTTAAAACTTAATTTTCAGAACGCATTTTTCCCTGTTTTCGTCATTAATAAGCCCATCAGGCAGGGTAATTCTTAATCCTTTGGCATCCTGTTTCCATTTAATGGTAAAATCTTCGTCGGCCATAACCAGCGATTTCACTTTTAAAACGGAGGTGGATAGCGATTTGATAATCAGTTCGCCATGATTAAACTCCAGCAGCTCTATATTTAGTTCATCGGCTTCGCCTGAATAAAAAATAATGGGATTAACCTCATAAATTTTCAGCTCCTTTGTTTTTGATGTTATTTTTTCGCCTAAAGCCATAACCTTAATTTAATTTTGATTGAATAGCTTGTAAACTTAGTTTACCGGTGGAAAATTGAAAGGTTTCCAGGCAGGCAAACCTGCAAGTTCTTTCTGTGTTTGCTCGCTGATACCTACACCCCAGGTATTAAAAAATGGTGCAAGGTTACGTTTCACAATATTCGAATAGGTTTTTGCCCACAAATCGCGTTTTTGCTGGTCGTTAAGTTCGCCAATCGAAGGGCCAATTTTTTGATATTCTTTAAAGAAAGTTTTAAAGCTCTCCCATCCAAACCCCTCCTGCATTTGGCGGAACATGATCAGCCCCAGGAAAGGGTCTTTTTTCCATTTTTCGTAATCAGCACCTTCTGCAAAATATTTTTTTATCATTTTTTGCGTGTTGGCACTCGATACCCCCGTATGCGAATCGTCTCTTCCGCCCATCAACCTATCGAACATGTACAGTGAAAAGAAGTTGTTGCTCACTTCGGTAGTACCGCCAAAAACCCAATTCAGGTTTTGCATGTTATGCCCTATTTCATGGAAAAAGCCCCAGTTTGCACCACCTTTACTCGGTTTCATCAACAACTCGGGATTAGCCATAATTTCGTTAGAAAGCATGTGCCTTGATGGCGAATGGTGAATCATGATCGGGTAACCGCTGTGCATGTAACCACCGCCAATATGCTCATCAGGCACCATGCGTTGTGCGCGGTAAAACGGCGCTGGCATATTGGCCAGATCGAGCTCGCCCAATACAACCAAATCCCAGAGTTTAAGTACTTCTTCAGGGTTTTTAATGGTTTGTAATACACTGTCAGGCAAGGTTAAAATCACATTTTCAGTAGCCATTTCGCCCCACGGTGCTTTATTGTTTTTCAACTGGTTTTCCCAATCGCTTTGCGTGTTTTTGCCTAAAACAAAAAGTGGTGCTGCTATGGAATGGCTAATTTTGAAATCAATTTTTCTGCCGGCGGCCTGGGGTTTAACATCAATGTAAATTAAGCCTCCAAAGGGCGAAGCCAACCTGTTTTTGCCAACTACCAGTTTTTGCTTTTTGGTAATAATGGGCATCCTGCGCCAATCTTCTTTACCAGCTACCCAATAATTCAGCCGATCACTGTGTGCACCGATTTGCACTTCCAACTCGTTTACATCGGCATTTTTTGGTACATCAATTTCAATGAATTCGCCAGCCTTGGCATATAAACCCGTGCTATACATGGTAGCATTATCGTACCCCGAATAACCCAGGGTTGAAACGATTGATACAAGGCTATCGGCCATTTTTTTATGCTCGATGCTTACTGTTTTATTGATAAACTGGAAGCCCTCTTTCACAGCACCCGGGAAGATGTTTGCCGATGGCTGCGCCTTAATGTTTTTATAATCGGTACTTTTCAAGGTTTCATCGCTCCATTTGGCAATGGCTTTTCTAAATTCCGTATCCGTTTTAGAAAGCGTATGCGTTGGTGAAATGACAATAGTTGCCGGATCTTTAGCCGCATCCTGCGCAAAAGCAGTCAGGCCACCTGCCACGAGCGCGAGTGTTAGTGCTGATTTGATTGGTGTTTGGTTCATTGTGTTTTAATTTGGATGGTTTTAGTTTTTTGATTGTTATTACACTTTTTTCAAGCGGAAAACTTTGGTTTCGTGAGCAGTTACCTCACCAGCCCACTTGTTCTTTTTGCCAACAACCTTGTGTTGCCATAAATCTTTTAACTCGTATTTGCCGGTTAAGCCCAGATCTGCAAAGCTTACATTGGCATTTTTGGTTGAGCCCGATTTATTTAAGATAGCGATGGCAAAATCGCCGTTGGCTAACGGGCGTACAAAAACATCCCAGATATCGGTTTTGATTTTGCGTGCGGCCTGTTTACCCAAAGCATCCTGGTTTAAGGCAATAACTTCGGCATTGGTAAAAATAGTTCTGGCTTCATCGTCCATTTTACGGATATCGCAACTGGCATAAAGTGGCGAGTTGAGCATGCTGTACAAACTCATCTGGCTCTGGTATTCGGCTTTGGTACAACCTATGCCTTTAAAAGCAGAAGACGGGCCTTTGGTGCCATGTAAACCTGCCACCAGCATATCGCCATCGTTCCACTTACCTGGGCCTGAAAAACTAGCCAATCCGGCCATTTTATCAACCACGTTGTAAATACCAACACCTCCTTTACCTTCTGTATCCAGCCATTTATCTCTGATATCGTAGGTAGTACGCCAGCTTTGTCCGCCAACTTGTGCACCCCAGTTCCAGGGTTCGCGCGGTCCCCATTCGCAAATGCCCAATACAATATCCCTTCCCGATTTGCGTAAGGCCTGGGCTATTTTACCATATCGTTTTTTAGCGGTTTCTACGTCTTCGGGTGCGTTACAATAATCGTATTTAAGGTAATCGACACCCCACGATGCAAAGGTTTTAGCATCCTGATCTTCGAAATTTAAACTTGCGGTATAACCACCACAGGTTAAAGGAGCGGCATCTGAATAAATGCCCAGTTTCATGCCTTTGCTGTGCAGATAATCGGCCAGTGCTTTAATACCTGAAGGAAATTTCTTAGGATCAGCGATCATATTATTTTTATTGTCGCGACCGCCCTGCCAGCAATCATCTAAAAAAATGTACTGGTAGCCGGCTTTTACCATGCCACTGCTAATCATGGCATCGGCCATTTCTTTAATATCCTTTTCGTTAGGATTTTCTGACATGATGTTCCAGCTCATCCAACCCATTGGTGGTGTTGCAGCTAATTTTGTTTCTTGCGCAAATGCTGTTTGGATAAGTAATAACAGGGCAATGCATAATTTGATCAATTTCATATTTTGTTTGGTTAGTTCTTTTGTAAGATTGATAGAACTCGTCATTACGAGGAGGAACGATAAGCAATCTTACAAAAGGATTATAGCGACTGCATTAGGATTGCTTCATCCAATGAAAAATTGGCTTCGCAATGACGATCTCTTTTAAATTTTTAAAAAAATAAAACGGATGAGTTTTTACATCATCCGTTTTACATGATCCATTATTTAATTGGTTTAATATAATAGCTGTACTGGTAATCTTTGAAAGGAATTTGATACTGGATTAATGGCATAGAGCCCCAGCTATCAATACCTTGCACACCCAATTGCTGCAAATCCATGTGTACATAAATCTGGTTACGTTTTACAAGCTCGCCAGAGTGGTATTGTTTTTTCTCTGCTTCGGGATCTAAATCTTCGACTGCGTAAGGCAATGCGTTAAAACTTAACAACTGATCGGCAAATTCGAAACGTAAACCTTTACCAGCCTTATCAGTGAAACTCACCCAACGTACTTCGGTTTTGTTACCACTTTCTTGCGGGCGGGCATAAGGGAAGTACTGATCGGCAACGGTTGATTTATAGGTACCAATTAATGATGCCGTTTTTCTGTCTACATAGTTTTCACCGGGACCACGGCCATACCACTGGATATTGCTGTATTCGTTTTTCAGCTGCAGATCGTTACCGATACGCATTAAGCTTTTGTAATTTCCGGTTACGGCTTTAAATTGATTATCAACCTTAACGGTACCATCGGCCAGCACTGTAAATTGCTGAGTGGTTTCAGCATCGCCTTTTAACAATGATGATTTAACGGTTAAGGTAAAGCCATCAGCCGTTGAATTTACGGTAGATTTAATATTGGCTACATCATTATCCTGATATACATTGCGCCACATCCTTAATCGGGTATTTAAACCTGCACCAATATCGTTATCAGTTGGCGCTCTGTAAAAGCCTGGTTGTGGGCCCGCTGCCAATAATTCGCGGCCTTTGGCGAGGTAACTGATTAAAGTTCCTTTTTTCAGATCGAAAGTAATGGTAAAATCGCTGCCTTTAACAATTGCGCGATCTGCAGTTTGCTCAACCTTTAGCGATTTTTTACCAGCGGCATAAGTGTTCGCTTTTGGCGCTCCTGCCAGCGCCATCTGCTCGTAAGCAATTTCGTAACCTTTCTCTAAAAACGGCTCGGCATTTTTTAAGCGGTAACGCACATTTAAGAAATACTCTTTACCCGCAGCATATTTGGTATTAAACGGAATGCTTAGTGTTTGGCTTTGGCGCGGACCAATACTCAGGTTATTTACTATCCCTGTTTGAACCACTTTTCCATCTTCTACCAGCTCCCAGTTTAACTGCACATTGCTAATATCTTTAAAGAAATAGCTGTTGTTTACATTAATCTGGTTGGTACCGTTAAAAGTAGTTTTAATATACTGATGTACTTTTTTAAGCTCTACGGCCATTGGCGTCATTCCGCGGTATGCGGTAACTACCCCTTTAACACAAAAATCGTTATCGCTAAAGTTTTCATCAACCGGACCGCTCAATGGGAAATCGCCACCATAAGCCATAATGCGTTTGCCGTTTTTAACGGTATCGATGGCCTGATCGATCCATTCCCACACAAAACCACCCTGCAGTTTAGGATTGTTTTCGATGGCATCCCAGTATTCTTTAAAATTACCTAAACTGTTACCCATAATGTGCGCATACTCGCTCATGATGAATGGTCGGGTTTCTTTTTCCTGTTTAGAATAGCGCGGCAAGTAATTTGGTGAAGGATATTGCGGCACAATCATATCGGTATTGAAATCATTTTCTGCTCTTTCGTACTGCACGGGACGGAAATCTTTACCTTTTAACCACTCGTAAGCTTCGTAAAAGTTAACACCATTACCAGCTTCGTTACCTAACGACCAGGTAATTACCGAAGCATGATTTTTATCGCGCTCGTACATGCGGGTAATGCGCTCCAAATGTGGCACTCTCCACTGCTTATCGTTGGCAAAAGTGGTTTCTAAACTGTAATAACGACCATGCGATTCGATATTGGCTTCGTCAATTACATACAAACCATATTCATCACAAAGCTCCATCCAATAAGGATCTGGTGGGTAATGAGAATGACGCACGGCATTAACATTTAGCTTTTTCATCATTTCCATATCTTTTTCCATATCGGCATGGGTTAAAGTATGGCCCTGAGTAGCATTGTGTTCGTGCCTGTTTACACCTTTTAAAAATACACGTTTACCGTTAACCAGTAAATCGCTACCCTTAATTTCTACCGAACGGAAACCCACACGCTGCGGAATCACTTCGATTACCTTATCGTTTTTATCTTTTAAAGTAATGTACAGGGTATACAGGTAAGGCACTTCTGCCGACCAGTTTTTAACATTGTTGATCTGCGTTTTGAAATTAAGGTTGGTTTTATAATTACCCAATACTTTTTGCAGTTTGGTCGCTTCTTTCCATACATTATTACCTTTGGCATCAACCAAATCGAGCGCCACATAAAAACTATCGGGGCGGCTATGGTTGGTGCGTTGGTCTATTTTATAATTCTGAACGGCTAAATCAACATTTAATAGGCCGTTGGTGTAACTTGCATCCAGTGTACCTGCCACTTTAAAATCGCGGATATCGAGTTTTGGTGTAGCATATAAATATACTTCGCGTTCAATACCCGAAATGCGCCACATGTCCTGGCATTCTAAATAACTACCATCGCTCCAACGGTATACTTGTAGGGCAATGGTATTTTCGCCGGGTTTTACGTATTTGGTAATATCAAATTCGGCAGCCAGCTTACTATCTTCGCTATAACCTACTTTTTTACCGTTTACCCAAATGTAAAAAGCCGATTTAACTGCGCCTAAGCTGATAAATACTTGCTTATCGCCCCAATTGGCGGGAATATTGATTTTTTTGCGGTAAGAACCTACCGGATTGTTATCTTCGGGAATATCGAAAGGCGGGTTCATGCGGTTACCGGTAAGCTGGCGACCGGCAAACTCGTAAGGCTGGTTTACATAAATTGGCAGGCCATAACCGTTTACTTCCCAGTTGGCGGGAACTTTAAAGTTATCCCATCCTTTATCGTCGAAATCTACATTATAAAAATCTGTTGGCCGTTTACGCGGATCTTTTACCCAGTTAAATTTCCAGGTTCCGTTTAGGGATAAAAAGTAAGCTGATTTTTCTTTAGCCCTTTTGGCAGCCAACTCCTTGTTTTCGAAGGCAAAGGCCGATGCCCGCATGGGCAAACGGTTTACCGAAACCACTTCGGATGTTTGCAGTTCGGATGGCAGCTGCTGCGCACTTACTTGCCCGGCTACCAATAATGAGGTAAAAAAAATGGTTAATTTTCTCTTCATTGTGTGTGTTTATAATATTAGGTTTTGTGGCCCCAAATTACTGATGATTGGGTGATAATGGTAAAACTGTTTTAGCGCAAACGTTTGAGTTTTAAATATGTTACCAAATGTTTATGCTATTTAGATTGGATTATTGCTAACAGGCAAAAACCATACGATTTATCTGCGTATAAAATCCCTTTAAACAGAAAAAACCCTTTGCCTCCTCCGGAGGCAAGGGTTTCACTAACTAAACTAACTACTATTTTAAGAATTCGATTTCAAATTGATTTAAGAAAGGATTGCCATCAAAGCCATAGTCTGATAAAATTTTGATGTTCATCCAATACAGTGAAAGTGCTGACACATCTCCTAAAGAAGATACATAAGATTTAGTTGATGCTGCATAATTTGGATCAGGGGCAGTGCCTGCCGGTACATCTATACCAAGAGGAACCCATTTGTACTGACCAGATAACAGCATATTATACCCACCTGGGGCTTTGTTTCCGATAACCCCGTCTGCACCTTCATCTATTGGCCAAAACCCTGTTAAATTGGCATAATTAGGGTGTTGCGTAATATCCTTTAAAGCAATATTACTTAAAATGGTTGCTGATGACAGGGCCGTATTAAAGTATGCAAGATTTGCAGCATAAAAATTCCCGGAACCTGAATTATCAACTTTTTTAAAGCCTATTCTCAATTTTTCTGCCAGGGCCGCTAAACTTTTATGATTAGCTATATTACCTGTTGCAGTTTGTACACCATCCATGTAAGTAGTTACGGTACGGGTAGTGGCATTAACATTTTTAACTGTAAAAGTAACTGTACGCCATTTTCCGTCTGCCCCGGCTGGTGCCAAATCAATCTGACCTCTATTCTGACCAGAAGCATTTAATGTTCCACCCCAGCTAGATCCAATTGCCGAACCAGATTCTAGCCATAACCACCCGGTTTGAGTACTCCCATCAATCCCGGTTCCTTTTGATAAAATACAAGGATAACTGGTAGTGCTTAAAAACTTAACCTGCATTTGTACAGTAAACTCATTTGTTTGCCCTCCACCATCATAAAGACCGTTATCGCTTGGAACCTCTGCAAAAATCCCTGTACCGTTAAAAAGCACGGTATTAAATCCCATTTTTTTCAACTCCTGTTGCTTTAATGAGGGGTTATAGGTCATCATAAAACCATTAGTTGGTGCTGAATTGCTGCCACCGTGATTACTGGTTACAATAACAAGCCAATCTTCGTTACTATAGGTTTTTCTGGCTTTTAAAGCGGTCATAATATCACCTATATAACCATCAGTTGTAGTTACGGCTGTTTTATAAGCAGCATTTGCAGCAGAAAAGCCTCCATTTGCACCTGCAGCTTCTACATCTCTAAAATTAACCACTAATGCTCCAAGACCTGTTTGACTATTTAATATAGCAACGGTACTATCTTTTACGGCTATATCTGTATTAACCACAGGTGCAAAATCGGTATTGCTCAAATATTTACGCAAGTTTACCCATGGGGTTACCACACCCGTTTTTACCGCTTTAAACTGGGTAATATAATCCAGCATATTGCGATAAGACGTAGTTGGGGTATGATCGTCGTCACTTGGATTTCGGGTACGCTCGAAATTATCGGTTTGCACTCTGTGTTTCGCAAATCCGGTACCCGTTAAAATACTTACCCAACCACCAGCATCTGAAACTCCGTTAATTGTACTCAAAGAGTATTTTGCAGTTTTTTGCATTGCTGTAAAGTTGGCAGGTGCAATGGTTTGTAGCTCACTTCCGCCCAAACCATCTATTCCGATGATCAATACTTTTCTTTGCTTGCCAACAGTCCTCACCAGGTCTTCATATACAGGAGGTGGATTGTCGTACTTTTTACAACCAGAATAAATTAAAACGCTTAAAAGGCCAAATGAAAGGACTTTAAAAATTTTGTTATCTAATTTCATGATCTCTTTAATTTATGGCTTTATTAAATTCATTTCGGCAAATACCACATAAGGATTAGTGGTGTATCCGTTTTTAACAATTACTTTGAAAAATTTGGCATTTACATTTCCGTTAGGGAAAATATATTCGAACCTATTGGCTGTGTTAGGCAAAGTAGTGGTACCAATACTGGTGTAGTTAATATTATCTCTACTACTAAAAATCTCTATATCTTTAGCATCACCCGCTCTATTGGTGCCTGCTCTACCATTAAAGTACATACCCTTAATTGCAATATTGGCGCCCGCATTAAAAATGAAGGTAAAAGGATATGATTGTGCAGGTGTTGGGCTTGAGTACTGAGAGTGGTAGTAAGTAGTTAAATTATTATCTACCAAAGCAGCAGTTGATCCTTCTTGTGCAGGAGAACTTGCCGATACCACACTGGTTGTATAAGTAATATTCCCTGTACCACCTGTTTTATCCAAAGGATTATAAGTCCAGATCTGTTTGGTTAACAAAGGATACTTATTAGACATTTTAACAGCTACGGCATCACTATAATTAATTCCCCAGGCATCAAAAAACGGGGCCAAATCAGTTTGAGTATAATCAGATAGTTTTTCGTACACAAAATTATGCATCGTAATGTCGCTGGTATTCAGGCGGGCTGCATGGCGGGCTTCTTTATAAAGGTAGGTCATTGCGCCATACCCATATTTTTCGAAAATTTGTACAAAAGGGGTCATCCGTTTAAATGGATCGTTCATGGCTCCATCTGTATCAAAATTTTTGGTTCCTGTACCAGAAGCATAAGCAATGGCCTGAGGAAAACCGCTTGAAACCGCAGGGTGCAGAATATTATAATTGGCGCCAATTCTGTTGGCCACTTTAAAGCTGAACAGGTTATTGGTGGTTTCGCCCAAAGTGCTCCAGCTCCAAACTTTAGTTTGCTGGCAGTTATGCCCAAACTCATGATAAGAACCCCATTGACCGTTACTGGTAGTAATGTTTTTGAGACTTGTAAAACCCTTAAACCACTCACTATCATTTAAACCTACAAAAGGGAAACCGCTGTGCCCGTAGCCTGCCGATAACTGAATATCCAATATGCCTCTCCACGGTCCTTGAGGGCTTCTGTCTTTTGCATCTGGTGCATTATCCGATAAACCCATCCAGGCGTTATAATCGAGGTCGAATACATCATTCCATTTACCCAAAGCTACTGTTGGGTTAGTGTAAGGCTCTGATGAGGTAAATGTAGCCACAATTTTATCTCTTGGCACAAGAAAAATTACCCGCTTGCTACGTAATTCTAACCACGGCACCTGTGATGCTTTTACTTTATTTACCCAATCTGCATCAACAGTTTGGCCCAAAATAAAATCGGGAGAAACACAGGCGTTGGTAATGGTAAACTCTACCGGATTTGGGTAAGCCCTGCCTGCACGAATGTAAATGGTACCGCCATATAAATTACGTACGTAGTTTGCCCCAGCATACAATTGCTGGCGCATGTAAATAACCGGATCGCGCAATAACGGAGATTTACCAGAAAGATCGTCGGTATGACCACCAACCTGAACGGTTAAACCTTCAATGCCAGCCGGAACCTCTATTTTAACCAGCTCGCCAGGTGCAGCATAATAACCCGTGCTGTATTGTGGCTCAGGGGCCACCTGTATGCGCAGGTTATCGGTTGTTTGATCGGTGAAATTTAAATCTAAAGTAAACTTTGCATTTTGAACACGAGGCTCTGACTGATCGACCAATCCAGGAAATACCCTTGCTTTGGCATACATCGATTTATCGATAACCTTCATATTGGTATCGATTTTACCAGCAGCTACATTCTGAGAATCATCAGGATAGCCATCAGGTATATCGTAACCGTATTTTTTACAAGCTGCCAAACTTAATAATAAAGCTGCAGCGAATGATATAGTGAAATGATTAATTTTCATATACATTTAAATTAGTTGGTTGGAAAAGAAACAACCGGGGCATAAAATTTCCCCATTAATGCCCACTGAGCAGGCGCAGCTATATTTAACCAATTGTAGATTAGCACCGGAATATCAACCCCATTTGGTACCGCTTTAAATGCTGCTTCAGATATAGCAGGAGACAAATTTGGAGAGATATCGGCATAATTTGTCCAGTTAGGCGTACCTACCAAATTCATGGCGGGCGATTTACCTAAGACATCATTCAACACATTTCCAACACCTTCATTGGTTCTATAGTAGGCTACCAAATTATTATAGTACGGATCTGAAATCGGTGTTAATGGTGTTTTTTTACTGGCAGCAATGATATCGGCATTTGGAATGGCTATATTGTAAACCGCAAACTCGGTAATAAAACAATCTACATTATTATATTTTCCAAAAGTTAAAGGTGATGTGGTATTTAAATTCCCATTGCCTGCGCTTAGAGCTAAATTAGCAGTTTGTGCAGCTATACCATCAACAAACATACTGGCTGTATGCGTAGTACCGTTGTTATAAAATCTTACCGCAACTGAGTGCCACTTTCCATCATCGAGTTTTTGAGAGGTTGGCCCTTTTGCCTGGCTATTACCGGTAGCGCCAGTAAAGCTCGCATTAAAACTAATGATACCACCATCATCTTTAATAAAAGCCCAGCCGGGTACTCCTGCCGTTATCCCACTGGTAACTCCCCTTTTTTGGAGAATTGCAGGGTAGCCTGAATTCCCGGTACTTCCATCCCACCGTATATTAAAACGAATGGTAGCCTCAATATTTGTACCTAGATTTAAAAAGGTAGGGTCACTTTGTACAGCAGCGTTGGTTGCATTAAACTTTGCGCCAACTCCGGCATAAGGGAGGTTAGTTACATCAGGTTTGTTGATGGCATTCGGTTTAAATTTAGGGTTATAAAAAGCCACAAAAGTATTACGCGAATCATCGGCATAAATATTTGAACCTGGCGCGCCACCAGAAGTAGCAGCACCACCTTTATTAGAAGCTACCACTACTAACCAGTTTTCCTGGGCATAGGTTTTTCTAGCCCTTAATGCAGCTAAAATTTCTCCTACATAACCATCCAACGTATTAATAGCAGTAGTGTATGCGGTTGTTGAGGCAGTATAGCCATTTGCCAATCCTGCTACTTCTGCACTATGGAATTGTGCCACCAATAATGAAGGATTGCCTGTTCCTAACTCAGCAATAACCGAAGTTTTAACTGCTGCATCGTCAGTTAGGGTTTGTTTAACAGTAGCATCAGCTGCCAGGTTATCGTTAAATGCAGCTGTTGAAGCCAGAGAAACTGTTCTTACATTCCCCAAACTTGATTTTATTCCACTAAATAAAGTCGGTGTGGTTTGTAAATTCAACCCTGTAAAGGCTTCTGTACTTACATTATGTTTGGTATAATCAACTCCGGTAAGCATGGTTGTCCACGCTGCGGCATTGGTAAGTGCATTACGCTGGTAATCGGCTACTCCATCATAAGAAAAGATGGAATTGTTGGTAATTTGTGTCAGATTGGTTGGTGCCAAACTACTTACCACCGAACCTTTTACACCATCCAGAATAATGTATAGCACTTTTTTTGAATTGCTACCTAAACCTAGTGTATCGTTTCTGAACGATTTAGGCAAAACATTATCAAAATTTTTATTGCAGGCCGAGAGGAGTAAAATGAACCCTAAAAGGAATGCTCCACTTATTGTTTTAATGTTAAAAACTGATTTTATATTTTTTTTCATATCTCTAAAATTAAAGTCTACAGTTAATTAGAAATGATTAATCTAAGTACGTTATGCGGCAGAATGGAGTTAAATCTGTAAATATCACCAACCAAAATTACCTGCGAACCATTAGTTACCGGAGTTTCAATCATATCGAAAATCCTGCCCTGAAAACCTCCTGTATTGTTGTAGCCCACAGCCAACTGTCCGTTGGCTTCCAATATCATAAAACCCTGACGTAAATAATCGCCGTATTTATTGAATGAACCGGCAACTATTATTTTACCATTGTTAAGCTGAGCAGCAAAAGTGGCAATACCACCGCTAATAACAGAACCGTTAAAAGTACTGACTACAGATCCGTTTGAATTTAATAAGGCTACGCCGGAAGATGCTTTTCCGTTAAACGTAGTAAAGTTACCACTAACAACAATTTTATCGGTTGTTGCATTATATCTGATCGAAAAAATATCGCCATCAGCCCCAGCACCTGCACTAAAAGTCTGATCTACAGAACCATCCAAATTTAAACGCACTATACGATTGGCAGTTACACCATTAAACGAGGTAAAGCTTCCTACCAAAATCAATTTTCCATCTGCCTGCATCATGGCGTCGATAATTCCCCCATTACCCGCAGCGGCACTTTGACGGGTATTTTTGTTGTAATGGAAGGTCGAATCCATAGTTCCATCTGCATTAACCCGAACCATTTGTTTCATTTTGGTTATGTCGTATACTTTCTCATCATAACTAGAGTTTGGATAATACATCCTTCTGAAATTCTGAAAATTACCAACGATATAAATCTGCTCGCCATAAACAAATGTTTTTCTTACGAAACCATCTACACCGGCATTAAAGGCCGCTACAGTATCGCCATTTTTCCAGATTTCACCAGGTTTAGGGTTTACAATAGGTACTAATGAATTACCTTGAGCGTCTTTATCAGCTGTTTTAATGGTATCTAAAGTACCATTCGCATTTAATCTGGCAATATTGCTAAGGGTTTGTCGGTTAGGCCGGTAAGAGTTATAAGAAGAAAAACTACCTGCAATGATAAATTTACCGTTTTGTGAGCCGCTTGATATTCTGTTAATTGAGGTTATAATTCCAAGACCTCCTGCAACTCCTTTTCCAAAATTGATATCGTTGGTAATGTAAGCTCCATCAGCATCTACCTGAACTATACCACCGTTAGGTGTTATTAATGAACCTTTCTGCTCAAAACTGGTAAATCCACCACCTAGCCAAAACCTGCCGGTAGGTAATTTCTCAGCATCGTAAACTGTATTTATACCGAATGCAGAAACTGAGCCGGCCCCGTTTACAATTTTAAAAGTAGGGTCTACTGCTACTTTTCCACCAACTTTAACAATTGGGCCGAAAAAACTTTGCCCTTGCGAAGTAATCCAAACACTACCGGTACTGGCTGTTAAAGGTACTTTAAACTGGATCGTACTATCGGTATAATTTAACACTTCAGCTTCGATCTCATTAACATAAAGCTTAAAATTATCTTTATATTTCATTAAGCCGTTTACCTGAAGATTAAGGGTTGAGCCTGCGTTAACAATATCAGGATCTGTACTTTTTGAAATAAAAGTAATACCTAACACTTGTTTCCCTCCGGCATAAGGATCCTCGGCCAGTCCCTTGGCTTTTTCGCAAGAAACCATCAGGCTAACAAGGCAAATTACCATTGCTAGCAATAAGCCTGTTCTATATTTTATGTTTGTTAACATGTATCTATTAATTAATATAAATAAATAATTAGCTATGGTGTAGGTGGTAAAATGCCCGCTGCTATTACCTGATCAATGAATGTATCAGTATTAAAACCAAGGTTATGCTTAATTTTAGTTAATACATGCAACACGCCATTTGTAGTCTGGATATCGGATGTAGCCACCGGATTATTTTGTAATGCTACCTGCGGATTTGATAAATCTGGAATATAGGCCAGAAATAACTGACGATAACCTGCGTATTTCACCCCTCCTGCATCGCCAAAAATTGCCCCAACATTCATGATACGTCCTGAATAAGAAGTATAATTCTGCCCCGGAAAAGCAATATATGAAAGCGTATCTCTTTGCGGATAATCTTTTAACAAGTTAGAACCCTTAAAAATATATTGCGACAGGGTATTTTTCCATACCTCAGGCTTAATCTGGCTAAGTTGTGATACGGTGTCTTTACCATTGGTTCTCAAGTACTCGTTCAATCTTTTAATGCTTTTAAAAACCGAACCACTTGGCGGCGCAAAAAAGGTTACATTTTCTTTATCCAGCACATCGTTCATACCCGCCAGGTTAATCACCGTTAAAGTACTGTCAAAGAAAGGCTTCTTCGATTTCATGTACTGCAAACTGCTTCCATTGTATTTTGGATCGTGTACACCTGTATCAAAATAGTATTTTTTGCAACTCGCAAACATGAAAAGCGCACAGGCCAATACCAATAAGAATGCTTTATTTATGTTTTGTATTTTCATCTTCTTAATTCCAAAAATTATTACCTATCAAATATGGATTAGCCGTACGCTCAGCACTACTGATGATTAAAGGCCAAGTCCATGCACCGCTGTTAAAGTTTGATACACTAATTACTGCTTTAGAATAATCGGTATTTATAGCTCTTTTTGTACGTACCAGATCGAAAAAGAACTGACCTTCGCCAATTAATTCACGGCATCGTTCTTTATAAATATCATTTTTCAATTCCTCGCCGTTTGAGATTAATAAGGGCGCAGCTGCTGCTGTTCTAACCTGGTTGGCATAATTCTTTGCAATAGCGTCATCACCCAGTTCGGCCGCAGCTTCTGCCGCTAATAAAAGCGCATCTGGCAAGCGGAAAATAACAGCACTATCATCACTGTTTACATTTAAGCTTGCTCCCGAGCCGGTTGAGTACACGTTTATGAATTTCTTAAACTGAAAAGAATTATTACCAGCATTGTAATTTTCGAACCAGGTGGCTATCCTTGCGTCGGGTACACCTGCAGGAAACAATTTGTTGATGTAATCTTTATCATAAGTCATAAAACTGGTGGTTTTAGTTATCCCACCGCGAATAGGATAATGAGAAAAGAAATAGGAATAATTAGAATAGGCTGAGAATACCTCACCATAATTGTAGTCCTGTAAAATACTAAATAAGTTTTCGCTCGAGCGCCCCTTAAAAATTTGTTTTGTATTTTCTACGTTTACAGGTAATACGGTGTAATTTTTATAAGTGGCCATTTCTTCTCCAAGTGCCAGCACAGCCTTATAATAACCTGTTTTATCTCCGGTATCCCAGGCAGCTGCCCACATATTTAAATGCATTAACAAGGCAACTGCACTTGCTTTAGTTGGCCTTATTCCAACTAAAGAAGCATCAGCATACGATTCAGGAAGATCGTTCTTTGCAGCATTCATATCTGCAATGCACTTTTTCATTACTTCTACCTGAGGGCTTCGTGGTAACGATTTATTGTTATAAGCTTCAGTATAGTAAATGGCATCCCCAAATAACTTGCAAATAAACATGTAACTTAAATTACGTGTAAATACTGCTTCGGCTTTATACTTTTTGCGGTCGCTATCTGATAGGTTACCAGCTGGAACATTATCTATCTCATAATACAGGATATTGCTGGCAGAAATAATATCGTACCAGGCTTTCCAATCCATAATAGCTCTTAACCGGCCATCGTAAGTTGTTGTACCATTCGAAACAGCTTTTAAATTATTGGCGATTAAGTTACTGAAAACATTGTTTCCGCTACTTTCAATCGTACCAACTACCGATACAAAATTCGCACGTACGTCAAGCGCAGGCATAATCACACTTGAGCCTATTTTATTTCTTAACCTCGAGTAAATTCCATTGGTAAACCCTTCAACATCGTTTTTGGTTTGCCAAAAATTGTTACCAGATAATGCATCAATAGGTTCTACATTAAGAAACTTCTTACACCCTGGGACTACGAATAACAATAACGTAGCCATTAGTAAATATTTTATATTTTTCGCTTTCATCTTATCCGATTTAAAATTCAATATTTAAGCCTAATGCAAATTGTTTTGAAATTGGGTAACCTCCCGAGTCATCTCTACCTAAAGAAGTAACATTCTCTGGATTTGGACCTGAGTAGCGGGTTATAAAACCTAAATTAGAAGCAGTTAGGTTAACACTCACTCTGTTCATACCGTATTTTTGAGTAAATTTTTGATTAAACATATAGTATACCTTTACCGAGTTTAATTTAAAATACGATCCGTCTTCCTGAAACAAGGTTTGATTAGATCTATATGGATCGAGTAACTTTGCCCTAACAAAATCTAATGGGTTACCATACATGGCAATATCGCCTGGTGCTGCCCAATAGCTATATTCAGAAAGTGGCACCAAACCGCCTATGCCTTTATCAGTACCCAGCGGGCTGTTAAAACGGGCAAACTGGGCTGCCAAACTGTTATTTAAGATATCGCGCTGAAGTGTAAAAGATGTGTTAACCTCCAAACTCCAGTTCTTATATTGAAACAATGAGGTGAAACCACCTGTAATTTGTGGTTGCGAGTTACCTGCAATTACTCTATCATATTCGTTTAATACATAGTTACCATCTAAATCAGTAAAAATCGGATCACCGGCTTTAAAATAATTTAATATACCGTTAGCACCTACACGGTAAGGTAAACCAGTAAGCGGATCAACCGGAACCTGTGCATTGGTACTGTAAACACCTTTGGTGTTGTACAGGTAATTAGATAGTGAATTGATACCTAAACGATAATAAGTATCCTGTCCTAAGGCAGTATCGTAATAAATTTGTTCTCTCAGGCCATCTGGCAATGCAGCCAATATCTCTCTGTTAATAGATAAATTCGCGCTTAAAGCTAATTTAAACGGACTGGTAGCATTTAGCGGCCTACTTGTTGCCTGAAACTCCCAACCGTAGTTAACATTACTAATTTCTGTTGAGCCAATTTTTTCAAATGAATTAGCAACAGAAAGGTTCTTTTCCCTAAAAATATTGTCTGTTTGTTTGTAATAAGCATCCATCGATAAACTAAATTTTCCATTTAGGATACCAAAATCAAAACCAGCGTTGTAAGTTGTAGCTTTTGTAGGCTCTAAAGTTAAGTTTGGCAGGAACTCTAAATCAGATATTACAGTACTACTGTTGTTGTAACGACCACCTCCGGAGTACTTACCATAAGCCTGATAAATATTACCATTTGGTGTAATATTTGAACCGTAACTTAAACGGATATCACCATAATCCAAAAATTTCAAACTGCTTAAAAATTCTTCCCTGTCAAAGTTCCATTTTAGTGCTATTGCAGGGTTTTTCTTGTAGCCCGCATTTGGGCCGTTGGTAGAAAGTCCATCCACACGGTAATTCAGATCAATTACATATTTTTGTTTATAGTTATAAGAAAAAGCACCGGCAAAGGCAATACTTCTTAAATCGGTATAACCAATTGTTCCACCTCTTGAAGTCAGGTAATCGGTCATATTCGTTAACGGTCCTCTTAACTGATCGTTTACAACCCTATCGTTCAATATCGCATCCGATTTAAAGAATGAAGCCCTAAGCTCAGAGAATGCAAAAACTGAAAAGTTGTGTGCATCTTCGCCAGCCTCTTTTAATGAATATACATACGAAAGTTGATTACGGTTGTATAAAGTAGTAGCCCTATCATTATAAGTATAGTACTCTGCCTGATTTGAATTTAATGCTGCAGGCGAAAAATTATCTTTTGTACTCGATTTTCCGGTATAACTTAAGTAGGAACCCAATTTTAAATTTGGTACAATTTCATATTCACCATTTAGCGTTGCAGTGGTGTTTAATACCTTATTATCGTTATCCGTGGTCAGCGCCCCGAGTACAGCATCAACAGATGAGTAGAGCGAGGGTGCCGGCAGCAAGGAAGATGAACTTCCTCCTTTCGCAATCCCGGCATTCTGGAGCCCGTTACCACTTCCCGTTTGTTGATTTTGTATAGAGTTATTTAACTGCCCTTCGAGTTTAAACTTTCGGCTGGGGGCATAAATCATATTCATGTTCAGGTTATAACGGGAATAGCCTGTATTCTGTTGAATACCCTTTTCATCGTAAATCCCCAGGGCTACTTTATAGTTAAATTTCACGTCACCACCAGAAATATTTAAATTGTGGTTTTGGTTAAAAGTAGGGCGATAAAAATAAGATTGCCAATCTGTTGAGTTATTGTAATAGGCATTTAAACTATCAGATAAAAATGGTGTAGAGTTAATTAAATCGATAGCGTGGTTGTAAGATGTATCGTAACGTAAAATCTGGTCGACCCGTAACAAACGCTCACCTTTACCACCAATTACCGAACGCAATTGTGGAACGGTTGACATAAAAGCCGAACCATTATAACGCACTACCGGCACTTTTGAATTACCGCGCTTGGTGGTAATTAAAATTACACCGTAAGCTCCTCTGGAGCCATAAAGTGCTGTGGCTGCAGCATCTTTTAATACTGTAATATCTTCAACATCCTCTGGTGGAATTTGAGAAGCTGGTGAAACGCCTGGTCCTGCTTGCTGAAAACCATAAGAATAATCGGTATTATCATCTACAGGTACTCCATCAATTACAAACAATGGAGATGTTGGTGTTAAGTATGAAGAACTTCCTGAACCCGAAACATTGATATTAGATATACCACGTATGGTTACACTACCCCTGAAACCAGGAGCGCCTGTATTGTTCTGGATATTTAAACCTGCAACCTTACCTTGTAATAGTGACATTACATCACTTGCCGGTTGGCCCTGGATATCTTTTCCTGAAATAGTTACAGCAGATCCAGTCATCAATGTTTTGGTTTTGGTTTGATAACCCGCTGTAACTGTAACCTCCTTTAAGGTTTTATTGTCAACCCCCATGGTAACCGAAATATTGGTACGGTTGTTTACTTTAACTGTTATAGATTCGTAACCTACATAACTAAAGGTTAAAGATGCGTTGTTGGCTACAGTAACCCTAAATTTACCGTTATTATCGGTAATACCTAACGAACTGCCCCCACTGGTAACACTAACCCCGGGTATGGTTTCTTTTGATTTTGATGAGCCATCAATAACTGTCCCTGTTACAACAATGCGTTGCTGGGCAATAGCTAAATTCTGGAAACCAAAAATCAATAAAATAACTATGGTGTAAAAATACTTCATCGGAAATATGTTTTGTTTTAGTTTATACTGTTCCATTAATCATTATCAAATTTTGGTTTATCGCGCTTAAACCAGAAGGTGATTTCCCAATCCCCTTTTTGGTAAATATTAAAGTTGAAAGCCAGGAAACACTGTTGCTGGAAATTACCAAATGCCTGTCTGTTAAACCTGAAAACAACCCTTGCCTGATCTCCTGGCAGCGTGGTATATTTGGTTGGATAAGCACTGCAAGGTATTGGATAAGCAACCTCATATTTTACCTTGGTAGCATCTTTAACCATGTTAAAACCATGCACCAAGTTTGCCCAATCCGTTGCGGCAAATTTATTCGGATCAATTGGATTAGATAAGGTATCGGCAAATTTGAAAGTGATACTGTTGCCATTTCCCGCTTTTTTAAACAAAACCTGTACATCATCTCTAGTATTCAGTAACTGTCCGCGTTCGCCGGTAATATATAAACTGGTAGGATTTACCGATACAGATGTACCTTGCCCTGTTACGGGGTCTAAATTTGAAGGTTCGTACGGACGCTCACGCAAAGGGCGTAAACGGAAGTTCTGAAAGTACTTTCTACCGCCTGAATTTGACATTTCGACATCAAAAACATAGCCCGAATCTGGCTGCGCTTTTACCATATTTGAGTTTGCTGCAGCCCACATCATAAACTCACCAGAGTGCGGTCTTACTTCAAATAACGGATGGTTTTCTATAGTACGTTTCGCTTCAATCTCAGCAAGCGATTTCTCGGTACCGTCATAAGCAGTTTTCCAAACAGTTACCGGGTAGTTGTTCGTTAACTCTGTTGCAGGCTCCCCGTTAAAGGTGCGCATGTTTACAATTTTAAAGTCCAACGGACGGCTAGAGTTTCCGTATTGAAAATTATTGGCAAACAAAGTATTTCTACCTAAAACCGGCTGGTATAAATATTGGGTGTACTGAGAATCGTTGGCTATTGATAAACGTTCATCAGGTAGATTCTTTTTGCATGCCGATAAGGCTATACTCCCAACTAACAGGATTAAGAATATACGCAATAAATTTATTTTATTTTTCATCATCACTTTTTAATTGTTCAATCTGTTGGTGAATTCGTCAAAACCAAAATTGTGTATTGGCGTAAGGATATTGATGGTTGCGTTGTTGGTTTTAATGTTAACCGCGTTGGTTGTTGTTGTTACCCAGGTATTGTCAAAAATAGAACCATAGGTATCACTAAAATTAAGTGTTGCGGGACCTCCGCCAACATAACCTGCTGAGCTTAGTTTTACATATTTAACATGCATTTGATAGTCGATTACAATATTTTTAAGCAACATCCCATCTGTGCTGTTAATGTAAGCATCAGTTGTTCTGTTACCCCTGATGATGTACTTACACATCATTACAGCCAATTGAAGGGGATCGGCATTTGACAAATAAACCGGTGCTTTGCCCTGGTTTTTACGCAGCAGGTTTAAGTACTTTTCTGCCGCCTCAAAGTTTTTGTTAACCGGTGCAAATAGGGTTACTTTTTGATTCGTTAACGAGTCTTTAAGGAAAGGGTAACGATCCAACACCAAAAGCAAGGAATCAAATGTACCTTTAGGCTGTGCCTTTAAATAATCCATGGCAGAACCATTGAAAGTTTGCTGCGTGTTTACATAATCATGGTAAGGTGAAGCATCTTTCTTACAGGCCGTAAAGCATAAGCCAATAAGCCCCAAAAGAAAAAACATGCTCTTTTTATATAATAAATTTTTCATTCTAAATCGGATTAGGTTAATGATTACCAGTATGGATTTTGTGTAATTGATGAATTGGCATTAATTACATCCTGCGATACCGGCCAATAAATACCCCCGGCAGCTTCAAACTCCTTAAAGGTCATGGATTTTCCTCCTTTGGTTGCAAAAACAGTTTGCGGGTTTTTAATTCTGTTGTAGCGTACAATATCGTACCATCTCCAGCCTTCGCCCATTAACTCCCTTCTACGCTCCTGAAAAATAGCAGCAACTAAGTCTGGTGTACTCGTTGTAAAACTAAAGCCCCTTAACAAACAAGCTCTGTTTAAAGCATTAAGTGCCTGGTCGTTCTGGCCTAAAACAGCTAGTGCCTCAGCCCTTAGCAGGGTAATTTCTTCCATTCTGCTAAATACCATCGATGAACTGAATAAGGTAACATTACCTGAAGTATTGGATGGATAGATAACCTTAATTTTATTAAAGATTGGACGCTCAGATTCGAAACCATAGAAATAGTTTGTTCTCAATAAACCTGTTACCGGATCTCTGCTAAACCTCAAATCAAATGGAATTGGAAACGCCTTAATGATGGTATCTTTTGATACAAACATTTCTGGCTGTGATTTCGGAATAAAAGGATAAGCCAGCGTTAATTGCTCTATATGGCCGTTCGCAGTTGATAAACCATTACCAGCTTCGAAAGGGAAACCCACCATCAGGTTTGCTCTTTTATATGCAAACGGACTATAGTTGTTCTGATTCTCCGTTAGGGCGTTCATATCAATATAATCCAATGGGTTCGCACCATCAACAAAATATTGTGTAGATTGATTATCCAATACGAATTTAGAATAGTTGGCCACATCAATATAATTACCTTGCCATGCAGCAATATGCGCTAAAATGATGTAAGCCGACAAGCGTGTAAAAACGATACCATTCCATGACGGCCAATTTGCACCATAATATAAACCTGGCATAATTGGGTCGGTACCACCATATCTGAAAGGCACTACCTTAGCCGCAGCCAACAGTTCGTTGGTAGCAAATGCCAGCACCTTTTGTTGTGATGTTCTGGCTAATTGCACAAATTCACCATCGTGTGATGAGGTAAGCAAAGGCACATCCCCCCAAATTCTGCTCATATAAAAATAGGCAAAAGCCCTAAGCATTCTGGCTTGCGCAACATCTACATCAAAGTTTATTTGGGTATAACGTGGGTCTAAACTTTTAATCTCTTTTGCCCGTTCAATAAAAAGGCTTGCAGCATTGATGGCTGCGTAAAACCTTCTCCAGTTGGTTAACCTGTTAATTACCGGATACGAAGCATTAAGCTGACCATTCACAACTGCCTTTAAATCCGCACGATTCGTAATGGTAAAATCACCCTGTCTTAAATCGCCCATAATCCAATGGCCGTTATCAGCCACAGTAGCCGAACGAAGCAAACCGTATACCGATAGGAGGTTGGCTTTGGCATCTTCTAAGGTTTTCCAGTTGGTTTCTTCAGTTGATAATCTTGTAGATTGTACATCGTCAATCTTTTTACAAGAAAAGTTCCCAAAGCCAATTAGTAATACCAAAATTGCAATAGCAGTTTTGTAAAACCTATTTTCTTTATTGATTATATGATTCATATTCATTCTATAATTATTTTATAAATCCAATTTAAAGCCTAATACAAATGTTCTAGGGATGGTTAAATTGGCTCCATCGTAGTATCCGGTATAGTTTACAAGTTCAGGATCTGCCCCTGTAAACTTCGTAATGGTAAACAGGTTCATCGCGGTTGCGTATAAATATGCCCTTCTTATTGTTTTACCAGATTTTTTGAAGAAAGATGTTTTACCAAAATCGTAACCAAGTGTTACCGATCTTAATTTTACATATGATGCATCTTCAAGGAAAAGATCCTGATCTGCACGATAAGCATCAACATCGCTCCATGGATTGTAAATTGGATACGCTTTTTCATTGTCAAATACCTGCCAAGAAGAAACTTCTTTAACCGAATTGATATCGTTACCAGCCTCACGGTTAATAAAACCATAGCGGGTAGCCTCGTATTGGTTAATGGCTTTCTGGCCAAGTGCAAAAATGAAGTTAAAGTTCAGATCGAAGTTTTTATAAGCAAATGTATTGTTCCAGCCCCCTACAAATTTTGGCAACCTGTTACCGGTTAAAACTTTATCTTTACTATCGATACGGTTGTCGCCGTTATAATCGGCCCAATTAGGATCGCCGGCTTTCATTGGAATACCATTAAAGGTTCTTCCTGCAGGTACATCGGCATCGGTATTGTAAATTCCATTGTTGGTATACAACCAAAAACTACCAACAGGTTGGCCAACAGCAAGTTTGTTATCGCCAACAATTACTTCTTTCAGCCCGTTTGGTAATGCTTTAAGTTCGTTATGATTGTAATTGATATTAAAGGTTGTGTTCCAGTTTAAACCATTTGGCTTACTGATGATCACCCCGTTCAACATAAGTTCTAAACCTTTATTGTTAATATCCATCCCCGACTGATAATTAACACTATAACCTGTTTCAAAAGGTACCGGTACGCCAATAATGTTATTATTATCATTACGACTATAAGCACTAATTGCTGCATTGATTCTGTTTTTCAAGAAAGATGCATCGAGGGTGATGCTGGTACGGTCAGAAAAAGGTAAGCTAATTCCGTAACCGATGAATCCACTCTCATAAGGCCTGTTAATCCCCAATCTACCGCCATAACCTGGGATAGTTGGTTCTTCAAACCATCCGTTTTCCAAACGATACTGAGGTCCGGCAGCATATCTGTCGTCAAGGAAAATTCTCAAATTCCTTCCCCAGCCGGCGCTAAGGTTCAGGTTATCAAAAAAAGTATTGTCTTTTAAAAACTGTTCCTTTAAATTAAAGGTGGCACTAAAAGCTGGTGTAGTTACCCAACGGCTATCAGGCTGCCCGTTCGATGAACCATCTCTTCTTACAAGGGCACTTACATTTAACAGGTTTTTATAACTGTATTTGGCAGAACCATAGAAAGACATTAAATTGTTGCGTTCCTTGTCAATATATCTGAAAACATAGAAACCACCTTTGGCCAGGGTATTTAGATAATCAGGGTTATCAACATCGTTAATTTTTTCACGGCCGTCAACCAGATTTAATTTTACGTAATCATTCGGTCCGTTATAAGCCCGGGCATAATTATACTTGTAGGTATCACCCTGAAAGCTTTGTCCGATTTCGAAATCAACTGTGTGTTCCTTATTGATTTCATATTTATAAGAAGCTGTATTACTTTGCAGTAAGCGCTGGCTATAACCAAAATAATTAGATACATAACTTACTCCATCCATTAAAGTAGAAGGTGTAAAGTAATCCCTCACGCCTTCGTTATAATCGAAAATCAGACTGGAAGAAAGTGTTATTTTGTTGATTTTTGCACTTATTATTAAATTTCCATTTAAAATGCTTGAGCGGTTATTGTCAACATTTTTTTCGTTCTCATCTAAAAAGCTACTATAAATAGATGCATTTGGTGATAAAGGACTTGATAAATCAGGAATATACCTGGTTTCTGCAAAACGATCTCTCAGGCTTCGGTTTCTGGTACGGTCTAAACGCGCTGCATTTATACTACTTGAAACAGTAAGCCATTTAAATGGGGCCATATTGATACCAAAAAATAAATTATACTTATTAATATGGGTATCATCGGCATTACCAGCATTTTGAGTACCTGACCCGAAAAATCTGAAATTTGCTCTATCGCCACCACCTGTAATACCTAAATCAGCCGAAAAAGTAGGCGTATTTTTATAATATAAATCGTTCCAGTTAGATGGACCATAGTACGCTGTATTGGTAGAATCTCTTAAATAAGAAGCATAACCAGCATAGTTCTCGGCAGTTGCATATTTTTGATAAAATGGTTTCCTGAAATTATTTTCGTAAACACCATTAATCGTATTTACAGTTGGTGAGGTTACATAGCCAAAATATGCATTTGCACTAATATCACGAAGACCAGCTGCCCTGGCATTTTTTGTAGTGATATATATGGCACCATTTGCAGCGTTTGGCCCAAGTTTAGCCAACTCAAACGGATCTTTAATTACAGAAATGGTCTGTATATTATCGATACTGATTTGAGAAAGTAAATTAGTTGCCGGACCAACCCTGTTATAATCATACTTCTGTACATCAAAAGCAAAAGGATTATCGGCTACCAGCGGTACACCGTTTAAATAAACAGCTGGTTGTAATGCATAAATATCCTTTTTTGTAAATAATTGTCCCGAAGCTCCTTGTATAATAATACTCTGCTCGGTTCCAGGTTCACCATTGGGCTCCTGCACGTAAACTCCGGTTAAATTGCCTTTAATAATCTGTTGTAACGACAAATTTGGAACCGGCGTTGCCGAACGGATGTTAATCGTATCGCGTACAGCCTTAAATTTCTGCAACGCCTTAATCATTTGCCCAATTGTATCTGTTTTTACAGACAATGCTGCTGGCTCTTTCTTAGATTTGGTAGTATCCTGCTGGAAAGCAAAATACCTACTGTTAACCCGCTTTACTACTACCGCATTGGCGTGTAAAGCCTGAGATCCAAAAACAGATAAAAACAAGGCAAAACAAATGCTTGTGTAAATTTTAACCATTTGAATAGTTTTTATTAGATTTTTTTGTTAAATGAAAATACATGAGCTAAAAAACCGATAACAGACAGTTACTGGCTGAAAGTTTTGGGCACAACAATGCCTGGGGACAAAGTGTAAAATTTTTGAACATAGTTTGGAATTAGGATGGTTAGTTATAATTCTGATGCAAAAGATGCATCAAGAACAATTAGTTGTTGTTTGTTGCTTTTTAATGTAGCTGGAGACAAAGTGTAAAATTTTTGACCATTGAATTTGATTAGGATTAATTATTAACCCTTGCTACAAAAAATTGTAACAAGAACCATTAGTTATAGGTTGTTTGTTGTATTCCCCGGTAGAGGTTATATCAATTTGCTTTGCTAATTGGTGTTTCCTGTTGGTTGGCAAGAAACATTATTAGCTGGTTATACTAATAAAATATTTGGCTCGTTGTGTGTTTGTTAATGCAAGATATAGATTAACAAGAGCCGATTTTTATTTTTTTTAACGCAAACGTTTGTTTAAAAAATGCCTTTAAAACAAATCAATGCACTTTTATAGCCTTAAAACGAATACGATCCCCTACAATTTTTGTCGATTTTTATAGAGATATTCTATTTGCGAATGAAAAAAAACAACAAATGTTAAAATGATGTTGCAATTGGGTAACCAATGGTTAAAAAATGAATAGTAATAAGCTATCTTTTAAGCTTTTGAAGCAGGTGAATTGGTATAAAAAAGTGGTGTAAAATTATGTACACACAAATTAAGCGCAAACGTTTGTTTTTAGTTGCAAAAACACGCCAGATAAACAAACAAACAACTATAAATCAAATAGTTAAATAAAAAAACAAAACAAAATCAGCATATACATAATACTTAAAAATGCGTACATCTAAAACGACATTTCAACCAAAACTCCATGAATTCAACCCAATTGGCCTGACAACGTTTGCTTAAAGGCGATTAATTACAAATCAATACATTTAAAAAGCAATATATCAAATACATAACCTCAATCGTAAGAGAATCATGGCTCGGGAAAGCTGATTAGCAAACAGGTTAAACAGCAAAAAACCTGACCACCATCAAGAGCACGAGTGCTTTACACTACTAAAACAAAAAATTATTTCAACCTAGAATTTTCCTGGTCACAATTGTCGATGCGGCCTCGCAAAAATCAAGGCCTGAATAGTCTGGATTATAACCTCCCATGTACGGAACAGCCATGAGATAGATCCTTTCGTTATCATTTCCTTTCTTATCAACCAGCTGAAAATAATCGTTTATGGTAATGCCAGGTACGTTTAAAAAGTACTTCCCGCCAATTACCCGCACATCTTTGTTGCCTTGCTGCTTTGCTGCCCAGCCTGCCGCAGAAGATTTAAAAGCCAGCCTGGCCTGACTGATTTTACCACTTTTAACCAAACTTTTAAAAGGAAAATCTTTAACAGAAAGGTGGGGCTGGCCCACACAATCTACAAAAGTATTAAAATGATTCACTACCTTTTTGTGTTTGCTGTTATAGTAATGGTAATGGTAATTTGCTCCGCCCCTTTTAAGTGGTTTAACCTCGCTTTCATCGCCAACTTCTACTATATCTAAAATGCCTGCATCATGCAGCGCAAATAGCACCCTGCACGAACTTTGCGGAACAAATGCAATAACAATAGAAATTAGCGGCATTAATACCTGCTGTAACCGCTGCATATCTTCGGCCGATAGATACTTGGCAGGATAATTCATGGTAAAGCTTAAAATGGCCAGTGCCTCTTTCCAATACACCGATTCTTTTTTACGGATAGATTTTTCGGCCTCGATATATTCGCGTTTAAACAACTCAAAAGGCTCGGCCTTTTCACGATAGGCCATCATCTTTTCTACAAATTCCTCGAGCGTTAAATCTTTTATTTTCTTATAAAAACCAGGATCTTCTTTTACAAACCTGGCTTTAAAGTTTTGCTCAAATAAAAAATCGAGGCTCACAAAACCATCATTTTCTTTAATATGTTTCTGAATATCAGCTTTAATTAAAGTTCCACCCTTGCCCAAATGCGGATCTTCCAAATGAAAGCGGATAGCAGGTAAAAGACCGTTACGCGAGTGCATCACCAGTTTAAACCCTTCACTGCCAGCATTAAGTGTATAGCTGAGCTTTCCATCTTTGCCTTCAGCAAATTTACCGTTAGCTTTAGCCAGTGTGCGTATGGCATCAATAGCGGTTAACGACGAGCCCATTAAACCAACAGGATGATTAAGCTTTAGCAACATTTTTTCAGGCGGATAAGGCGAATCGAAATATTCTGGAATTTTATCTTCGTACTTTTTGGGCCAGTTGTGCCCGGTACAAATAATCAGCTGATCGAATTCGATTACGTCTTGCCCCTGCACCTTTACCCCTACCTGCTTTTTACGTGGGTGATCGATCACATCTTCAACCACAACGCCCAGGTGAACATTGGTGGTAATTCCTTTTTTTGCAGCAAATTTCTGCAACAAGTTAAACTGGGCAATCAGATACTCGCCAAAAAATAAACGGGGCAGTACTTTATATTCATTAAAGTTTTTGGCATTAATGTTATACTTTTTTAACAAAGGTTTTGGTGCGGTTTTCACCCAATCGGCAATCGAATTATAAATTACCGGAATTTCGTTATCCGAAACATTGGTAATGTGCTCTTCATTGGCCCCTTCTTCACTGTAAGGCATTCCTGCCCCCAAATGCGTGCTGCGTTCAAAAATATCGATCTGCAGATCTTTCCTTTTCGATTCTACCAGCCGCTTGTACATAAACAGTCCGCTTGGCCCGCCACCAATAATTGCAATCTTCATTTTTGTTTTTCCAGTCTTCATTGATAATGGATATAATCTGAAAAAACTGAAATTGTTTTGAAAGGCTCGAAAAAGTCGGAGGTCCGAAGTCCGGAGTCGGAAGATAAAGCGCAAATCCATAATGCATAAAACAGGAAGCATTAGAATCGATGTTCTCAGGCATCGCCGTTACTCCACAGGAATCACTTTGTGAAAAACGAGGACGATGAATGAGCCTATGCATCCAGCTCTGTGTGCTCTGCGCCCTTTTCTTTGTGCCCTTTGTGGTTAAAAATAATAAAATGAAAAAGGTAAGAGGGGATTGGATAGCACTAAGTCTGTAGTCGAAAGCCTGACTATGCACCCAACTCTGTGTGCTCTGCGTTCTTTTCTTTGTGCCCTTTGCGGTAAAAAATGATGAAATTAAAACAAACCTATAATTCAAAATATCGAGAACCAAATGTGCTTATAAATGTTAAAAGAAAAGACCTTAACAAAGAAAGCTATCCATTTATACATGAACGCACCAAAACTATATATGATTTTACTGGGGTCGAAAGCACCCAAACGAAATGTAGAGCAGCACGATTATTTTTTCGGGATTGCTTCATCACTTAAAGAACTCGTTCCCGAAATTAAAGCATTTTGGCCCGGAACAGGCACTAGCCTGCATATTGATGGCTGGCGTGAAGTAAATAAGGTTGACGATTATGAAATCAGTATAAAACTAAGGGATAGCGATACCCCGCCATCCATACCTAAATTGTTCTTTATCAACCTCGGCGGATACCAGGCAGGTAAATTATACGAGCAGCATTACATTGTACTATCGGTACACGAGGAGCGCGCAAAAGCGATACAGGATGCCAAGAAAACAGTGTTTTTTAAGACCAATTCAATCAAAGGAGCCAATTCGCATATCGACGAAAAATACGGGATCGATGTAGATGATATTTATAAAATAGAAGATATTTTAAGCGAGGAGGCTAAACAGAAATATCACATTGAAATAAAGCCATCTTCAGGCTTACCTGAAGATGGGCTTCATTTAGGTTATTTCAGGCTGGATAAGCTTTAACTATTTACGGGCAAGGCTTTTTAACCACTTCACTAAGTCAACAGCTGCTTTATCGTTTTCAAAACCCATTTCTTTTGGTAAACGGCCATTTACATATTCATCATACAACCAGGGGTCGGCTATGGCAACCACATTGCCCTTACCATATTTAGCCAATGCAATAACAGTTGCACCTGCACCA
>Ga0308169_10000804_pt1 | contig 41294 bp, 45 predicted proteins | sample PhyBR1_2_FD_202139 | JGI IMG/M metagenome (GOLD analysis project Ga0308169, IMG submission 202139) | Phyllosphere microbial communities from UC Gill Tract Community Farm, Albany, California, United States - DLSLSB.R1 | ecosystem: Host-associated > Plants > Phyllosphere > Unclassified | place...
CCCGGGAGCGATGGTCAGGGCCCGAACGCTCGCGCGGCGCACCCTCGAGGGGAGGGGGAGGAAAAGGAGGGCGAGGACGCACCCATGCCCGACTTTGCCTGGCAGAGGACGTCCATGCCGAGGATGGCCTGCGGGATGCACTCCTGCTGGACCTCGGACGGGTGCTCGAAACCGAGGTCCGAGATGGCGCGGAGGAGCTCGGGCTTGAGGAGGAAGTCGCGGAAGCCGGTCGAGTGGACGCCGACGTACGAGCCCTTCTGGTCCTTCGAGTCGGCCTGAGCCGGTGCGGCCTCGCCGTCGGCAGCGGCGGCCGGGGCAGCGGCCGGGGTGGGCTCGAGGACGTCCTCCTCGTAGTCTGGGTGGGGCGTGGGGGGGATTGGACGAGTCAGCGCGTGCAGGCCTGGAGGGTGAGCCAGGCGAGAGGCTGGACGCACCGATGAGGTCTTCAGTCGGGAGGGTGGACCTGTGGTGCGAGGAGGGTGGAGGGACGAGGTGGAGAGGGTCAGGGAGGGGTTGCGCCGGTGCGGGAGTCGGGCGTGGTCGGCAGTGTGGCCTCGTGGACTGACATGGTGCTAAGTACGGAGGGTCTGCGGGTGCGCGAGGCGGTGGGGAGCAGACAAGGAGCGAGGCGAGGTTCATCTGCGACAAGCTCCAGCTCGACCCACCGTACACCCCTCGGGCGGGCTCGAGTAGCTTCTTGTAGAGCTCAAGATACACTCAGAGTCAGTCTCTCACCACCAGCCGACCCTCTCGAGGCGAGCACGTCGACGCGCCCCCCTCGAGCCGGCCAGCTCTCGCTCTCGCCCTCCTCCAGCTCCCCGCCTCGAGCCAGCGACCAGGGCATGGCGCGCAAGCCGCGCACGCAACCCACACCAGACCCCACAACACCCGCCGCCGACCAGCCCGCGCCCTCGTCCACCAAGCGCTCGCACTCGGACGCGCGCCTCGACGAGCACCCAGCTTCCACCACAGCCTCGCCCGCCCCGGCCGCACCGAGCACCGCCCGCGACGACAAGCCCGACCGCAAGAAGAAGAAGCGCACCCACCGCACCGACTCGCCCGCCATGCGCTCGCCCTCGGACCCGACTCCCGCCCCACCGCTCGACCAAGAACCTTCGACCGCATCCAGCGCGACCGTCATCCAGGACGTCGACGGCGGCGGCACGGCCGAGGTCGATGCCTTCGAGGAGGCCCCACCGGCCGCCGCCGCTCGGGACGAGCCCATGCACGACGCCGACTCGCTCGCCGACCTCTCGCCCGAGGAGCGCAGGCGCCGCAAGGGCAAGGGCCGCGCCGAGCAGGACACCTCGAGCGCTCAAGATGTAGGCGGCGACGACACGGCCTCGGCGCCCGAGCTCGCGCGGCTGCAGAAGGAGCTCGCGTACAAGGACGAGGTGCGTCCCCCTCAGCTCTCGGTCCCTTCTCTCGGCCTGGCCCTGACCCCCTCGTCACGCATGCTCGCTCGCAGTTCATCGCCTCGCAGACGGCCATCCTCGCCTCGCTCCACTCGGCCGTCAGCTGCACCGTCTGCCTCGAGACGCTCGACCGCCCCTACTCGCTTCAGTGCGGCCACGTCTTGTACGTCCCCCTCCCTCTGGCTCTCGCGCTCGCCTCGCCCGCTCGTTCTGACAGGTCCTGGTTCCCGTGCAGCTGCCGCAAATGCATCGTCAACTGGTTCTTCCGCCCCGACCCGGACGCCGAGGACCGCGCCGCCGAAGCCGCCGCTCGCGCCGCCGGCAGCGGCTCAGGCTCCGACTCGGACGCCGGCTCGCGCTCCTCCTCGTCGGCGAGCAGCACCGGGTCGTCGTACGTCGGCGGCCAGGTCGGCGGCGCCGACTTCCGCATGCGCGGCGTCGACGCGCGCACGCCGCTCCCCGACCTCCTGCGCCAGCTCGGCTCGAACGGCGCGCTGCAGCAGCAGCTCGCAGGCGCGGGCGCAGGCGCGAGCACGAGCACGAGCACGAGCGCGAGCGCGAGCGGCGCCAGGGCGGCAGACGTCGATGCCGTGCGGGCGGCCCGGCTCGCGCGCTTCGGTGGCGCCGGCGGGTCGGCAGCTGTCGAGGGCGGCGCCGAGGGACGCTTCGAGGAGCTTCCTGACGGCCCTGCCGACGGCGCCGAGGGCGCTGTCGCTCCTGCAGCCGTCGAGCGCGACGCCGCGCAGCCCTCGCCCGCGGCCGCCGACCGCGCACCCGCACCCGCACCCGAACCCGCCGCGCCGCGCCCTCCTCCAGCCCTCCCATCGGGCCCGCACCGCACCAAGAACCTCGTGTGCCCCTCTTGCCGCACGCCGTGCTCGCAGCGCGCGCCAAGCCGCGTCTTTGCGCTCGACGACGTCGTCTCGGCGCTGCGGCGCGGGCGGGTCGGCGAGTCGGGCGAGCTCGGCGGCGGCGCGAGGAGCGCGAGGTCGCCGTCGAAGGGAGCGGCGGCGGCGAGCGAGGGTGCGGGAGCGGGCGAGGCCGACCCGCCCGTCGCGATGGACGAGGCCGACGCGAGCTGGGGCGGCTTGTTCCCCGGCGGCGGCGGCGGCGGGACGGAGAGCGCGCGCGACAGGAGGAGGCGGCTCGCGCAGGTCGTCCGGGACCGCGAGGACGGCGTGAGGAGGTGCGGCGAGTGCAACTGGGAGCTCGATGAGCGGACGGGCATGTGCGAGGGCTGGTGCGTCGCTCTCTCTCTCGCTCTCCTCCTCCTTCCCTCTACGAGCCCGTCCCTCGTACTGACGAGCTTCTTCCTCCTCCTGCAGCGGTCGCGAGTGGGGCCCACCCTCAACCTCTGGGTCGGACGCCTCGGACGGCGGCTTCGTCTCGTTCGGGCGGCGCAACCTCGGCCGGCAGCACCACGACGTCGCCAGGTCGCAGTCGGGCTCGGCCGTCGACTCGGACGAGGACGACGACGGCGACGCCACCGGGTCGCAGGACACGTACGACAGCGACGACGGGTTCCTCGTCAAGACGGACGACGAGGAGGACGACGGCGACGACCTGGCCTGGCACCGCGCGCGTCAACAAGGTCTCGCGCGCGACTTGCCGAGGCCGAGGCGCAGGTTTGCACCGGCACCGATCCCGTCGTCGTCCAGCTCGAGCTCGAGCAGCTCGTCGTCGTCCTCTTCGTCCTCTTCGTCCTCCTCGTCTTCATCTTCATCGTCATCGTCAAGCTCGGCAGGCGGCCTTGTGCGCCCGCACAGCGGCAGTCGGCGTCGCAGGCGCAAGCTCCACATCGACTCGAGCTCGTCGTCGTCGTCGCAGTCGGAGGGCGAATGTGCGTACGCGGCGGCGGTCCGGCGTCGCAAGCGGCGCCGGGATCGCGCAAGGCGCCTCATCCTCGCCCGCCGCGCCGCCGAGGAGGACCGCGCGGGCTCGGAGAGCGGCAGCGGGTCGGGCTCGGCGGGCGTGAGCGAGGAGGAGGAGGAGGAGGAGGACGACGCGCGCTCGAGCCGCCACCACCGTCGCGCCGCAGTCGAGCGCGCGTTCGCCGAGGTGTCGGCAGACGAGGCGAGCGACGACGCAACGAGCCCGAGCGCGCAGGACGACGATGAGCAGGAGGAGGAGAGCGAAGCTGAGCCCGTGCGCGCCTCGCCGCGGCGCAAGAAGCGGGTCATCCCCGAGTCCGAGTCTGAGTAGCCGCTTCCCTCTCGTACGTTCAGTGCCGTGCAACGATGCCATCTCGTAGCTCTCGTGCGGGAAGACTGAGAGCAAGAGAGCTGTGCAGCGGGCAACTTGCTCTACCGCCCGACGACCTCTCGGTCCCTCGAGCCGTCCCTCCTCCCCTCGCCGCCCTTTCCCTCCTCCCTCGGCGCATCGACCGCCGCCTCAGCGACGCGGCCCATCCACTCGCGCGCAAACTCTGCCACGCTCTGGCCCTCGCTCATCTCGACGACGTCCTTCGGATACCGGTTGTGCGAGTACCGCGGCATGCTCGACGCGCTGTCGCTCGCCGACGCGATGACACGCAGCTCGGGGAGGCGCTCGTCGGCGGTAGAGGAGGAGGAGGAGGAGGAGGAGGGCGAAGAGGGAGGGCGAGCGAGCGAGAGGGAGAGGAGCAAGTCGTAGGTGAAGAGGAGGGGGTCTGTGCGAGGGGCGAAGGGGTTGAGGTCGACGATGAAGACGCGCGAGGCGTCGCGCGTGATGTAGACGTCGAGGGCATCTGCAGTGCGGGTTTGTGGAGGTCAGCGTGCGGAGAAAGGTCAGAGAGGCCGAGCGAGAGGGCGAGAGAGGACGCACAGCTCGACACGGGCGCACGGGCCCTCACCTCGTCCTCCCAGAAGCGCAAGATGCGCCGGCGCAGGTCCAGCTGCGTCTCTGGGACTTGAAGAAAGTCGTAGAACGTCGTGTCGCGCTGCGAGATACCTGTGAGATGAGACGAGTCAGCTCCGAGGCTCGAGGGGGAGCATGTGGAGAGACGAGCGCGGCGCACCGAGGAGCATGTTGTCGCGGACAAAGCAGCGCCACTGCTGCGAGCCGGGCATGTCGAACCACTTCTTGAGGACGAGCTCGAACGTGTACGGGCGCGCCTTGGGGTCGGGTGCGTGCGCGTCGGCGGGTGGAGCTGAAGGCGAGATGGTGAGGCGGGCGAGCGCCTCGTCGTCGAGCTCAGGTGCTGGCGCCGATGTCGGTGCTGCGGGTCGTGGTGGTGCAGGCGGCGGAAAGTCGACGCAGCCGTCGAAGGCGTGGTCGAGGTCGTGCGAGATGAAGTCGCTCGACTTGAGGAGGAGGTAGACGTCGGCCGGGTTCTGGCACTTGAGCGACTGGCCGGGGATCATCCAGGCGGCATCCTGCGAGCACAAACGGGTACAGGAGTCAGCACTCGTCCCGTGCGAGCGGCAGCAAGGGCGAAGGGGAAAGAGAGGCACCTGCGGCGACGACCAGTTGAGCTTGGGAAAGACTGCGCCGTCGTATCGCTCGAGGACGGCGCGAATCTCGGCGTCGAGGTGCGGGAAGGTGAACTGCCGCGCAGGCTCGTCGTCGTCGTCGTCGCTGGCCTGCGAGGAGGCGGACGGGTCGGCTGGAGGGTCTTCGTCGTCGTCGTCGTCGTCCGAGTCGCTGAGCTCGCTGAGGCTGCGGGCGCGCGGTGATTTTCGTCAGCTCGAGTCCTTCGAGTAGAGTGAGCGAGAGGCGGGACGCACCCCATGGGCCCGCTGCCCTCTGGGAGGAACAGGCCGTCGCTCTCGAGGTAGTCGAGGAAGTCGGCCTCGTGCGGGATGGGGCGCAGGACGGTGGCCTTGGGCGAGTGGCGCTTGAAGAGCGGGTACCAGGCGCTGAACTGACAGGCGAGGACGTCGCGGGTGTGCAAGGGCGGGAACAGGGCCGAGTTGGCGGGGGAGGACGAGGTTGGCGAGGCGGCGGCAGCGTGTGGGCGGGTGGACTCGGTGCTGGGCTGCGAGCTGGAGGCGTAGGGAGGGACGGCCATGCTGTCGTCTAGCTGGCCGGGCGAGGCGGTCGCTGTGCCGAGGAGCGGGCGAGCGAGCTGATGAAGCTGTCGCCGCGGAGATGGCATCTCGGCCGCTCGACACGAGACGAGCGGCTCCTGCTCACCCGCTCCTCGTGGGCGCTTCGGTCGAGTGTGCGGCTCTCGTTTAGGCTGTACCAAAAGTGGCTGCAGCGCCCTCTCCTCTCGCGGCGTCGTGGCCGCGGCTCGGACGACGGGCCGCTTGGACTTCATCGCGCCGCTTCCCTCCGCTCGCCTTCGTTCGCCCGCCACTCTCTCGTCGTCGTCCTCCCCTAGAGCCAGCAGCTCCTGCCACCTAGAGCACTGCACGCCATGGCCGCACCACCGCCGCATCAGCGACCGCCGTACGACGAGCGCACCCCGACCCAGCACTCGCTCCTCAAGCGCTCCTCGACTCAAGACGACCTCGAGCCGGCAAAGCCCCTCCCCTCGCTCGACTTCGACCTCGACCAGCCGACAGCCGAGCAGCCGACCACCTGGTACGGCCGCGCCTACGCCTGGCTCATGCGCAGTGAGAACGTCGAGGCGCACGGAGTGGGCCCCCTCCTCGAGGAGCAGCGCACCGACGCTCACTACCTCAGCAACTTCACCATCTGGTTCACCATGAACCTCACCATTGCAGTGCGTCCCTCCCCTCTCGAGCCGTCTCGTCGTCGCCCCAAGCCCTCGCTGACGAACCACCATCTGCTCCTCCAGTGCTTCTCGACCGGCACCCTCGGCCCGCTCTACTACGAGCTTTCGATGCGCGTGCGTCCCACTCTCTCTCTCCACAACATCGAGACGATGCGCACGAGCTGACCAGAGCATGCGCCATCGCAGGACTCGTTCCTCATCATCGCCTTCTGCAACCTGTTCTCGTGCGGCATCCCGGCCTACGTCGCGACTTTCGGCCCTCGTCTCGGCATGCGCACGATGGGCATCGCCCGCTACAGCTTCGGCTACTACCCGGCCATCCTGCCCGCCCTCCTCAACCTCGTTTCGTTCATCGGCTTCTGCGCCGTCAACTCGATCGTCGCCGGGCAGGTCCTCGCCGCCGTCAACCCGGGCGGGCTCAGCGTCAACGCCGGCATCGTCATCGTCGCCATCGTCAGCATGTTCATCTCGTTCTGCGGGTACCGAGTCCTCCACATGATCGAGCGCTGGGCCTGTGCGTCGTCTCCCTCTCCTCGTCCTTCTCGAAGCGCGCGCCGAGCCTGACTTTCCCTTCCCCGACACAGGGCTGCCCATCCTCATCTCGTTCATCCTCCTCGCCGCGTTCGGCGCGAGGCAGCTCGACGCCGCGCCCTCGTTCGCGAGCGGCGTCCCGGCGACGGCCGCCAACGTCCTCTCGTTCATCTCGATCGTCGTCGGCTTCACGAGTGCGTCCTCGTCCCTCTACGCCATCTTTCTCTCCCTCCTGCAGAACTGACTCGCCTTGACCGTCCTCGCAGTCTCCTGGTCGGGCTGCTCGGCCGACTTCTGCACCTACATGCGGCCCGAGGTCGGCTCGGTCCGCGTCTTCGTCCTCACCTTCCTCGGCCTGTACCTCCCCTGCGCCATCATCCAGATCCTCGGCGCCGCGTTCGGCGCAGCGGCACTCTCGGGCCTCGTCCCGACGTGGGAGGAGGCGTTCGCCGACGGCAACGTCGGCAGCCTCGCCGGGGTCGCGCTCGAGCCGCTTCACGGCTTCGGCAAGTTCCTCCTCGTCCTGTTCTCGCTCGGCATGATCTGTGCGTCCTATCTCTCTGCACTTGCCTCGCTGGCAGCCCTCGTCAGCTGCCGGCCTGGCTGAACTTGCACGGTGCGTGCGCGAAGCTGACTCTCTCTCTCTCTCTCTCTCTCTACTCTCGCGCGCGCCGTCGACAGCCAACAACGCCCCGACTCAATACGCCTTCTCGCTCTCGATCCAAATCGTCTTCCCCTTCCTCACGCGCCTGCCGCGCTTCTTCCTCCCCATCGTCGGCACGGCCATCTACCTCCCGATCGCCATCGCCGCCGCCGCCCACTTTGCGGCCGCGCTCAGCAACTTCCTCGGCATCCTCGGGTACTGGAGCAGCATCTTTGTCGCCATCCTGCTCGTCGAGGTGCGTCTCGCTTCCTCGCTTCGGTCGACCTCTTGAGCGCGAGCTGACCCTGTTCCCTCTCCTCTCGCACTCCCTCGCCCGCCCTCGCTCGACCTCTTCTTCCTCCCGCCGCCACGAACGTCTCACAGCACTTCGTCTTCCGCAACGGCCGCTTCTCGTCATACGACCTCGCCATCTGGGACCGCTCGTCCAAGCTGCCTCCGGGCCTCGCCGCCCTCTTCGCCTCGCTGTGCGGCGCTGCGTTCGTCGTCCTCGGCATGGACCAAGTCGTGCGTCTCTCTCCCTCGCTCATCTATCGAGGCGCTGCCGCAGAGCCTCGACGCTGAGAGGCACGAGCTCGACTGACGCCCCCTCCTTCCCCTTCCTCCCTCTCCTCGCTCGCTCGCAGTGGTACCGCGGCATCTTCGCCAAGGCCATTTCGGGGCCCGACGCACACGCAGGCGGCGACATCGGCTTCGAGACGGGCATGGCCGTCGCCGCCGTCGTCTTTGTGCCGTGCAGGTTCCTCGAGAAGCGTGTCTTTGGGCGATAGAGCGCGTTCTGTCTTCGTCTCGCTTTCTCACCTAGACATCGTGTAGACCTCCAGTTATCTGTATTGTCAGGGCACTGTCACTTGCGCAGCAACTTCGTGGAAGAGCAGGACGCGCCCATGAGTGCGAGCGAGCACGTGAAACGGCACGGACGTTCGGGCTCGCCTCGGCTCGACTCGCGCCTCGACAGCCCACGCTCAAAGTGCATGAAGCATGCTCGAGTGCACCGTCCACCTCTGACAGCTGCGACGAAGCCTGTGTCTTGCTGCGAGAGCGATCCGTCTTTGTCTCGCTCGATGGCGAGGCGAGACAGCGTCCCCTGGGCCCGGCACGTCTCGCTCGCGTTCGGCGTGGTTGTCGATGAAAGGTGACGATGAACCAGATGGAAGGTCGCAAGCTTGTTCCTCCTCGTTATGTAGTGAGACGAGGTCGGCGAGGGGAGAGCGGCCGACTTGAGAAGGTCACAAAGTGCGTGCACGGACCGCGCAACGAGAGCTCGTTGCTCAGACGCTCGCCTCCTGCACCTGCGCGGGCATTGAGAGCGCTCCGCGCTCGTCGACGAGCCCGCACTCAGACTTGGAGATCGCAGCGGTGCGCAGGCCACAGAGGCGGCTCGCCGAGTGCGCCCGCCTCTTCGCCGGATGGAGAAGGTCCGCGCGCCGTCACCCTCGCCCCTCGTCCTGTCTCTCGCTCTTTGGCGTGCACGCCTCGACCTCTCCAGCAGGGGCAGGATTAGATCGGCGCAGGCGGCTCACTTTGCGCCCCGCGCTGCCCGAGCGATTCGGAAGCCGGATCCCGCAGCGGCGGGTCGAGGGGGTGAGCCAGCCCCGGCCGTAGTGATCCCCGTCTGCGCCGACAGGCTTAGGTTCGGTACCGACGCCTTGCCCGACGTGCAAGTGCCTGGCCAGACTCTGTGCGCCGCCGCGCTGTGACGGACCTCGGTCGCTCCTCCTCGTCCTTGTCCCTCCTCTCCCCAGCCTCGTCCGCCTCTCTAGCCTGCGCCCGGCCTCATTCGTCGCTCTTTACGTCGGTCCTCGCCCTACACGAGTCGCCTACCCGGCCCCACCCCTGCGCGCCCGAGCATCGACCGCCGAGCCCGACCTCTCCTCCTCCGCCAGGCCGGTCCTGCCACCCTTCCCGCCGTCGTCCCGCACCTCGCGCGCCAGCACCAGCATCGACACCTACGACACACACTCCCTCGACGCCGACCAGCCAGCATGCCCGTCGTCTACCTGCACGACAGCTCGCCCATGTCGTCGCACCTGCGCCGGCGCAGCTCGACGTCGCACTCGAACCTGGCGTCGCTCGTGACGTCGCCCGCACCATCGTACAACGAGGCGACGGGCGTCATCCAGCTCCCGCCGTCGCCGCCGCTGTTGGCGTGGGACGACGACCGCGCCCGCAAGTCGGAGAAGAGCGGGCTGGGCTTGCTCGACCTTGGCGGCGGCAAGGGCGCGCCGCTAGCTTGGCGGGCGGCGCCAAAAGGCCGGGCGTACAGCCTGCCGCGACCATGGTACACGGCGATGGCGCTCACGAGCGTCACGGTCGCCTTTGTCTTCCTCCTCTCGTACCTCGTCCCGCCCGAGTGCGTCGCCCTCTCGCCTCCCTGCGCCTTTCTCGAGGTCGAAGCAAAGCTGACGAACTACTCTTTTGTCTGCAGATCGTCATACCAGCCCGCCTCGCTCATGTCGCGCGTCCGCTCGACCAAGCCCGCCTGCGACCCCTACTCGTCCTTCGGCACGCTCCAGATCAACGACGACGACGCCGACCGGTCCTCCTGGGCACCGTTCGACGCTTCGTGCCAGCCGCCCAACTTTCTCGCCAAGCTGCGCGACTTCACGCTGCACCACCACCACGCCTCGGAGGCGTACGCCCACGCGTCCGACTTCACCTGGATGCAGAACAAGACGGCGCTCTTGATCGGCGACTCGGTCTCGCGCGAGCTCGTCGAGAACTTCTGCATCCTCGTGGGCGAGGAGTCCGAGGTCCTGCGCCCGGGCCACCACTGGTCGCCTCCTGCGCCGCTGCGCGAGCCGGTCAAGGCCAAGCACGCGCCCGGTCGGCCGTCGCGCCTTCATTCTCGTGGGTTCCGCGTCGTGCGCGATGCGAGTCGGCCGAGGATCTGCTACGTCCCCAAGCTCGACTTCCTCGTGCGTCCCTGTTCCTCTCAGCCGACCGACCTTCCCCGCTCGAGCCTCGAGGTCCGAGCGCCCGGCTGACTCTCTCTCGCTCGCTCTCTTGCAACAGCTCGTCTCGGTCTTCCACTTCGGCCTCGACCAGGAGGACTACTGGCGCGACTCGCCGATGCGCATGCCGCAGTACGAGTCGCCGGGCATGTTCGAGCACCGCCTGCACGACTTGATCCAGCCGCTCGTCGAGAACATCCGCGCCGACGGCCGCCGCACCGCGCCCGACTACGTCGAGGTGTCGAGCGGCATGTGGGACCTCGCTCGCTGGGCCGAGCAGGACCTCGCCGCCGGGCGCAGCACGACCGACGAGCTCAGCAAGGACCGGGTGACGTGGTACCGCTTCCGCGTCGGCCAGGTCATGGAGCGCGTGCGCTCGGCGTTCCCTCAAGCCAAGTCGCACGTCTGGCGCACGATGCACTACCCGACCGACCAGGTCGCCGAGCAGGACTACTTCCTCGTGAGCTCTACCTTCCTCGCTCTCGGCGCTCCCTCTCCTTCTGTAGCAAGGCGCTGACCTCTTCCCCCCTCTCTCCCTCTCACAGGACAAGATCAACCCTCGCTCGGCCAACGTTTCGACGCCCGAGCCGCCCTTGTTCGCCCACAGCCGCATCCACCAGATCGACCAGCTCGTTCGCGGCCTCGTCCTCCCCGCGACCTCCGCTCAAGCCGCCTCGGCGTCCCCTCGAGTCGGCACCGTCGACAAGAACGTTGCCGAGAACGTCGCCTCGAACGTCCCTCACCCCGAGTTCCGCCTGAACGAGTTCGGCACGCTCCTCAAGGGCCACGAGGCGCACGCTCGGGACCGCCTGCACGGCACGCCGACGTACGCGCATGTGCTGTGGAGCGACATCATGCTCTACGAGCTGTGGCGAGGCGTCCAGATGAGCGACGCTCGCCCTGTGCGCGCCTGAGAACGACCTGGACGTCGCGCTCAGGCCCCGCGCGCGGGGTTGACCTCGCGCGCGCTTTGACTTCCCTCCCTCTGTCTCTCTAGCTCCTTCTCCTCGCATAGCTGTACCCACTGCATACCCTCGTACTCTTGTAGCTCCTCTCACGTATTCGCATTTGTCCGATCCACCCCATCCTGCTCTTCTCGTCCTTCGACTCGAGAGAATGAGCTCAAGTCTCGCTGCGAGCTCTCGAAGAAGGAGAGCTGGCTCGTGCACTCGAAGGACCGAGTTGCAGATGCTCAATAGGGCTGGAACGAGGCAAAGACTCGAGGTGCCAACTAGTCAAGGGGCGAGGCATTACGAGAGCGCGAGGGGGGAGGAGGGAAAGTCGAAGGGGTATCGGGGAGAGGGGCGTCGCTCAACTGCAGCGAGCCGCTCGACGTCCAACAGAATACGAAGACGAGACGTTCATGATAAGAAGAAGAGGCGCGAGGGAGGAGGAGCTCAGGACGAGTACTGGAAGGACGTGCTGAGCCACGACTCGTACGACGACGAGAGCGCCGGGTCCGCCGTGATCTTGAGAGCACTGCGAGCATGTCGAAGAGAATCATCGTCAGGGAGAGCACACTCCAGAATGGGGCACGAGCGAGAGGGCGAGCGAGGAGAGAGGGACGGACCGGATCAGGACGCGGTAGCTGACGCCGGCGGAAGCCGTGCCCGGCGAGCCGTCCTCATTGGTGTACTTGCCGTCGAGGACGTACTCAAAGTCCGAGTAGGGGTAGGGCCCGTTGACGAGGTAGTCGCGAGGCGGGTAGTAGTCGGGCGCGAAGATGCTGCCGACGGTCGGCACGTCGTTGAACAGGGTCGCCGTCGCGCGAGGGCGCAGCTCGCTCTTGGAGCGCTTGGCGAGGCGCGAGGTCGGGTTCGTGACCGAGGGAATCGTGCTCTGGAAGTCGATGTCGCCTGCGACGAGGTCGACCCGAAGGCGGCGAGTTCCGGCTGCAGGGGAGGACGAAGTCAGCTCGGCTCGAGCGGCGATCGATGGAGAGCGAGAGCTGGACGCACCGGCAAGACGGAAGAAGACGGTCGGCGCGTTCGAGCGAGAGACGGTGATGGGCGCGGTGGCGATGTCCTGGCCGACGGCGAGGAAGGGCAGGTTCGGGCCGAGAGCGGCGCCCGTCGTGTCGAGGACTGCGTACCGAGCCGAGTCAGGAGGCGCTCGAGCTGCAGTCGAGGACGAGGGGGGAAGAAGAGCGCACCTGGCATATCGATCATGCGCGCAGCGAGGCCGAAAAAGGGCACTGCGGGAGGAGGAGCAAGAGGTTCCTCAGTTTCTCGCCCGGCTCGACGAGCGAGATCAGGCTCTGGACGCACCGCTGAAGACCTGCACCTGCTGCGATGCGCTCGTGCCGCGGATGTTGATGAAGCCCGAGTAGATCGGGAACTCGGCCGTCTGCTGAGCCGTGTAGCGCAAGGCCGTGAACGTGATCGTGACGACCGCCGAGGCGCCGGCCGGGACCGTGAGCGAGTTGGTCGAGTAGGTGATCCGGAACAGCGGCGAGTTGAGGTCGTCGGGCGAGGTGGAAGGGATCACGTCGCTCTGGACGCCCTGCGCGCGAAAGAGGGAAGGAGGAAGGGGTCAGTGCGCACTCCTTTCCGGTTCGGCGGCTCGAAGGAAGCGCAGACGCACGTTGTCGTACGTGACCATGCCCTGGGCGATCGTCGAGGTGAACGTGTAGGTGACGGCGTCCGAGTTGCGGTTCTGGAGCGTGATGCGCTGGGTGCGGCTCGGGAAGCCCGTGTCGTTGAGCTCGAGCACGGCCGGGCTGATGAGCGTCTTGGCGGCGAGCGCAGCGCCGACGTTGATGCGACCTGCAGGCGTAGAGCGAGTCAGCCCTGAGCAAGGATGGACCAGCGCGAGGCGAGAAGAAGGAGAAGGCGCACCTGCGCCCTGCGAGATGACCGAGTCGGGAGTCGAGCTGCCGTACGTGTTGGGGATCGGCGCCGAGGTCGTCATGAAGAGGCTCTTGAGCTGTTGAGGCGACAGATTCTCGCTCTTGCGCTGCGACAGGATGAGGGCGTAGGCGCCAGCTGCGAGCGAGGGGAAGCGAGGTCAGCTCGAGGAGCCACAGCAGCCGAGCCCGAGCAGGAAGAGGGACGCACCGACGAGAGGACTAGACTGGCTCGTGCCGCGCATGATGCCGAGGCCACCGGCGACCGTCGAGAGGATGTTGGTACCCGGCGCAGCGATCGAGGGGTACAGGGTCAGGTCGTTGGTCGGGCCGTACGACGAGTAGTACCTGCACGGAGCGCAGAGCGTCAGCATCTGAGCACTCGAAGGAGAGAGCGAGAGGGTGCGCACGAGGCAGTGCCGCCGGTGACGCCGTCGACGACGCCCGAGACGAGCGGGCTGAAGGGAAACGCGATGAGTTGTCCCCTCGGCGCCGACGTAAAGAGGTCGAGGAGCTGCGCGCATGAACGACGACGTCAACGAGCTGCTCGGCGCGACGAGAGGGATGAGCTGATGGACGCACCCGCACGCCGTCCTCGTAGCGCAGGCCGCCCACCGCCTCGAGACCGGTCGTGCCGACGTTGAACTGCGGCAAGGTGAGCGTGTTGGGGCTGTTGTAGATGAGGACGACCTTGCTGTTGACGTTTGGAAGAGGGACAGCGTCAGCGGCGGGCGCACTGCGTCGAAGGGAAGAAGAGGAAGGGACGCACGCGCCGGCCTTGGCGAGGACGTTGAGCTTGACGGCAAAGTCGCAGCCGCCTCGGCGCACGACGACGACCCGGCTCGCGAGCGACGGCGTCGAGCTCGGGAGGGCGGTGCACGCATCGTTGGCGACGGTCGGGTCGGTCGAGGTGAAGTACAGGAGCGAGTAGCGCGTGATGTTGAACGGCGTCGGCGACATGTAGGGGACCGTGCCGCGGTTGCGCAGCGTCGCGTTGTAGGCAACCCAGTAGAGCGGGTCACTGCGAGCAGGAGATGAGGCCTTGTGAGCGAGAGGTCGCGCAAGGGGAAGGAAGGACGAGGAGGAGAGGGGACGCACGTCGCGCCGACCGCCGTTGTCGCCAGTCCCGCCGCCGGACCCTCGGCGAAGAACAAGCCTTCCGTGCGGTCGTTGCCCGCCGACGCGACGACGGCGACGCCCTGGCTCGCGAGGTACTCGGCCATGATCTGGGTCGGCGAGTTGTTGGTCCAGCTGACGACGCTCCCGAGCGAGACGTTGATGACGTCGACGCCGTCCTGCACGGCGCGCATCATGGCAGCGACCATCTGCGAGGGGTCAAAGGCGTCAGGAGCCGTCGAGGTAGAAGGAGAGGCGGTGGAGGGGGGGAGAGAGGAGCGTGCACGCACGATGTCGTCGCTCGCGATCTCGTTGCAGCCCGTGATCTGTGCGCATTTGAGGCCTCGTCAGCACTCGAGCAAGGAGATCCGATGCCGAGAAGGAGGTAAGCGCACACGGTAGTGGCCGAGCGTGGCTTGAGGAGCGGCGCCCGAGAGCCCGTACTCGTTGGCGAGCGCGCCGATGATGCCCGTCACGTGCGTGCCTGCAGGAGGATGAGCTCCGTCAACGACTCAATCTCCATCGTGAAGCTCGAGGAAGGTGACGCACCGTGGCTCGTGCAGGTCGTGACTGCGCAGGAGGACGAGGAGGACCGGGTCAGCAAGCGCTCGGGAACGAGTTCGAGGGGGACGAGGCGACGCACAAGGGTCGCTGTCGGGCACAGGCGTGTTGTCGCCGTTGTAGTTGTCGCCGACAAAGTCGTAGCCGAACGAGATGTGGCAGCCGGGCCCAAAGCAGCCGCCGAGGATCGGGTTGGTGTAGTCGACGCCCGAGTCGAGGACGGCAATCTGCGAGCGAGCACCTCGCAGGGTCAGCGTGCGACTTCCGAGCTGAGAAGCAAGGGCGAGGGACGCACCTTGACGCCGGCACCGAGGACGCCCGAGTTGTGCAGGCCGTCGATGCCCGTCTCGACGTGCGGATAGAACGTGTCGCCGGTGTAGGCCGACGCCGGCGGGAATGTCGTCGCGCGCTTCTCGACCGGCGAGGTGCGCTTGGCGAGGCGCTGCGGGGCCATGGACGAGGTCGAGACATAGTCGTCGACGGCCGGCTCGCGCGGGAGGTAGATCTTCTGCACGGGCCAAACGCGCTGTGTGGACGGGTCTGGGTCAGCTCGTTGCCGCCGTGAGGGCTGCAGGATGAAGGAGGACGCACCTTGACGCCGTCGATCTTGGAGAGCTCGTCGAGCGAGACGCCGTCGGGCACCTGGATGCTCGCGCCGTGGAAGACGTTCGGGAGCGACTCGAAGCGCTGGCGGACCGTGTACTTGATGCCCTTGCGCTCGACTGCGGCGAGCGTGTGGCTCAAGGCCTGCGAGGGGCGCAGCGAGTCAGCGCAGGGATCGCCGCCAAGCCGCGGGTTGAACGAGGAGGAGGGGAGAGGGACGCACGGCAAAAGGGGTGAGGCCGCGCTTGGAGAGGGCACTCGACGAGGCGTCGACCTCGACAAAGTAACTGTTGCGCACGTAGCGCGAAGTGGCCGCGTCGTGCTGCTCGAAGGCCGCCGAGACCCCGACGAGGAGGAGGAGGGCGATGCCGAGGAGCGCCATCTTGGGGCGGGCGGGCGGCGGTTGCAAGGCGAGGCGACGGCGAGTAGGAAGGAAGGCACAGCCGATGCGCACGCAAGCAAGTCTAGAGGGGCGAGAGCGAGAGACGACGAGCGACAACAACCCGGACGATGCTGCCAACTCCGAGGCTCGTCTTTCGCCGCACGTGCACCGTGATCGACCTTGGTCCTGCGCTCGCCGCAAACATTGCTGTGATGCAGCTCGAGACGTCGCACAGCTACTTACAACGGCCGGTCGCCCAGAGGCGGCAAGATCAAGTCGACGCGGTCGGACCGCCCAGCAGCTCCTCCACTTCTTCCTGCGCCGACCCAGCCGTCGCCCGGCCTAGACGCCCGACAGCGAGCGCGAGTACTTCATCCACGCCTGGCCGAACCTGCGATGCGAGCGGAAGACCGTCAACTCGAGGAAAGAGCAGCCACAGCGTGAAGAGGAACCGGTCGACGCACTCGATCAGGGACGCAGAGATGCCCGCCCAGCTCTTGACGGCTTCTGCTGACCTTTCGAGGTCGAGGGCGTCGTACGCTGCGGGTGCGACGAGGCGAAGTCAGGGCGGAACGAGGAGTGGAACGCAGGACGAGGGACGGACGCACCGGCAAAGATCCCCTCGGCGACGAGCCGCACCCGCTCCACCCTCGACTCCCTCACCTCGCTCCTCAGCTGCTTGAGCCTCTTCCGCTCGTTCTTGACCCGCTCCCTGAGGCGCTTCTGCTCCTCGCGGCGCTCGTCGTCGGTCCCTCCGCCGACCCCTTCCCCGCCCCGCTCGCCCTTGCCCGGCGCCGTCACGTCCTCCCAGAACTCGTACTCGTCGAGATTTTTCTCGGCGTCGACCGTCCTTCGCCGCGCGCGCCGCCCGGCAGCGTACAGGACGCGCCGCTCGCGCTGGACCTGGACGAGGCCGACGAGGGCTGCGCCGAGCGCGGCGTAGTCGGACAGCTTGTCGGCGCGGGCCGTGTCGCGGAGCGAGAGCGGGACGATGCGCAGGCGCGACAGGAGGTACAGGTTGTCGGCGACGACGGCGACGAGCTCGAGAGTCGCGTTGACGAGGTGCACGAGGCGGGACAAGGGCGGTGCCGGGTGCGACGGCGGCGAGTGGGCAGGCTTGGCGGTCGCCGGTGAGGGAGCTCGTAAAGGTGAGGGGAAGTAGGGAAGGCCGGCGGCCGTCGCAAAGAGGTGCTGGAGGGCGAGGAGCCGGCGGATGGCTGCGAGGGTCGAGACGAGGGCGAGGAGGCGGACGAGGAGGGGTTTGGGGAGGGCGTGTCGGCGCAGATGTAGCGATAGTCGTAGTGCGTACTGGACGAGGCGCTGCAGGAGGGAAGAGCGTCAGCGGGGAGCGTTGACGAGGTCGCCGCGGGCAATGTGGGGAGGACGAGGGGCTCACGAGGGTGGCATCGCGTCCCGGTGCGCCGCGCAAGAACCGAGTGGCGCTCTGTCGAGTTGTCAAGGCGGCTGGCTGGACGTGCACGAACTGCGAGGGAGCGGCGAGAGGGTCAGCGGTGGGTCGAGGTGCGGGCGGGCGATGAGGCTGTGGATGAGCGAGCACACCTTGGTGACGGGCGGAAGGACCTGGGGCAGGGCTGGAGGGCTCATTGGAGCGGTCGGAGCATGAGGCTGAGCCATCTCGGGCGAATGTCGAGCGAGAGGGAGCAGGCCAAGGTGCGACGTCGTCCTCGTCGCCCTCTTGGCTCTCGCCTCACTCGCCGACATGCTCAATCACCAAGGCTGGATCGATGCACTCTTGCCAGCTGCTCCCACCAAGCGTCCACGCAGACGGCCTCTCCCTACAGCCCCTGTGCGCCCCTCTCCACCCCGCCCCTCCTGCACCGCCTCGTGCTGATCTCTCGCCGCCTTTACAGTGCCTTTGTCGCTCCCTGCCGCCCCTCGAGCACCTCGGCCGCATCGCCGACAAGCAGGCCAACCTCGCGCGCAAGGAGCACATCCTCGCCGACTCGCTTGCCACCGCCCTCGACTCGGAGTTCGACCCTCCTCCCCCACCACCGCCAGAGCCCACCCCGCCCACAGCCTCGTCCACCGCTCAGGGCTTCTTCGCCGCCCTCACGGGCCAGAGCAAGTCGCAGGGCCTCAACAAGCGCGGCGAGTACGAGCCGTACCAGGTCCTGCGCGCCATCGAGAAGCGCGACATCATGCTCCTCAACGGTCCGTCCCTCGTCTCGCTCGCGCTATCTTGCTCCTGCAGCAATCTCTGCCTCCTGATCGGTCTCCTATAGACAAGCGCTGACGCCAATTCCTCGCCGTCGTGCCCCCAGACATCAAGCTGCACTCGTTCGACCTCCTCGTCTCGGGCCAACCGCTCCCGCTCGTGTACGCCATGCGCCTCGGCAAGTCGCACCACGACATGCAGGTCTTTCTTGTCGGTGCCATGTCGCGACGAGTCAACGACACGACCGACGACGAGCTCGCCATGATGGAGCCGGCGACCAAGGCGACCCTGTGCGTCTCTCCCTCTCTCCCCCTCTCGCCCTCTCTTCGACGGCAGCGACGGGCTGCGGTCCTGTGCATGCGCGCACGGAGCGTTCTGCTCGAGCGACTTGCTGAGTGTGAGCCTCGCCTGCTCGCAGACGCGCTCTCCGAGCAAATCTCAAGATCGCCATCTCGGCGAGCCTGTCGATACCCGACGGCGACACGTCGCTCCTGTCGTCCTTCCTGCAGATCGTCGTCATGCTCGAGGGCACCAAGTTCCTCCAGTCGTCGACCCAGACGCTGTCACTCGCGCTGCGCGCGCCGCTCGCGTCGCACCCGGTCGCGACCGCGCACGGCCTCATGCACAAGTGGGTCAGCCGCGAGCTCAAGGACAAGCAGGTCGCGAGCGTCGAGGAGTACCTGGCCAATGCGACGGGGGACCTCGTCCTCCTCGCCCTGTGGTCCATCGTCCAGGACCAGGTGCGCGAGGCCGACGAGGTGCCGCTCTACTTCTTCGCGCGCGACGACCGGATACAGAAGTGCGTCCCCTCTCATCTCGCTCTCTCGAGCCTCTCCTCACGCTCATGAGACAACTGGAGCTCGTGGCTGACTCGGCCTCTCTCTTGCCCGCCCGCAGAGCGGTCGAGGAGCGCCTGTCGCTCCTGCGCCGCACGTCGCCCTCTGCGCTCGCGCGCCTGTCGAAGCCCATCCGCTCGCAGCTCGACACGGCGCTCGAGATCCTCGACCAGCGCAGCCTCAACGGGCGTGAGCGCGTCGAGAAGCTGCGACGCGCGCTCGACGAGGGGATCAAGGAGGCCGGGAGAGGAGGAGCGAGCGTGGGTTCAGGGGGCTGAGGAGGGGAGCGCGCTCGGTGTAGGGGTGCGGAGGACGACGACGGGCAGCTCGGCGTGCGTTTGGGACGGCGGCGGGCGCTGTGTCGAGACAGGTGCGGCGAGGTCGTCGCTGCGCAGAATGTCGATCTGCAACTTGCTCTTCCGCGCGTCCCAACCGGCTCTGTGCTTCCGTTAGAGTGTCATAAGAGCTGTGAGCCTTTTCGACAGCTCGACCGCAGAGGTGATCTCGCCCTTGTCCTAGCCGACCTCGAGAGCGAGAGCAAGGCAGCTCGCTCGACCACCCCGCACCACTCCCTGGCTCCCGTTCCCGCCTGACCGGAGTCCAGCCAGCACATCGACTCGACCCAGGAGCAGCGCGTTCACCATGGCAGCGCGGAAACTGCAGAGTGAGCTCCCCCTTCCCTCCTCCTCCTCCCCGCCGCCATCTCGCCCGGCTCCCCTTGCACCCGCCGCGGGGCTCGTGGACATGCACGAGTGCAGGCGCAAGGGATGTTGTAGCGCCTCTGCGGCTCTGCGCACTGCAGCCGAGCCCTGCGAGGGCCTCGCGCATCCTCATCGCCGACTAGCTTCAGCCACCACGAGACGGGCCGCCTCGACCACGTACTGACTCAGGCCTGCCCTCTTGCTCGCAGCCGAGATCGACAAGACGCTCAAGAAGGTGACCGAGGGTGTGCGTCCAGCTCTCGCGCCCTCCTCACCTTGCTCACTAGCTGACTCTCCCTCCACCTCCTCCTCCCCTCGCTCCGAACACAGGTCGAGCTCTTCGAGGGCGTGCGTCCCCTTCCCCTCCCTCTCGAGCTCATGTGCGACGTGCTCGAGCTGACTGGCGCAACCTCACCCGTCCGCAGATCTTCGACAAGATCCAGACGTCGCAGAACCAGACGCAGAAGGAGAAGCTCGAGCAGGACCTCAAGACGCAGATCAAGAAGCTCCAGCGGCTACGCGACCAGATCAAGACATGGATGGCGAGCAACGACATCAAGGACAAGCAGCCCCTCATCGACAACCGCAAGCTCATCGAGACGGTGCGTCCCCTCTCCCTCTTCTCCCTGTCGGTGCCGCGCTCGGCGGACGCTGACTCTTGCCTCGGCAACAGCAAATGGAGCGCTTCAAGGCCTGCGAGAAGGAGATGAAGACCAAGGCGTTCTCGAAGGAGGGCCTCAACGCCGCCGCCAAGCTCGACCCGAAGGAGCAGCAGAAGGTCGAGATGTGCCAGTGGATCCAGACCATGGTCGAGGAGCTGTCGCGCCAAGTCGAGCAGGCCGAGGCCGAGATCGAGACGATCCAGGGCACCAAGCAGAAGAAGAAGGACGCCGAGCGCGAGGCGCGCCTCGAGGAGCTCGAGCGCCTCAACGAGCGGCGCGAGTGGCACGTCAACCGCCTCGAGCTCATCCTGCGCCTCCTCGAGAACGGCAACCTCGCGACCGACACGGTGACCAATGTCAAGGACGACATCGCCTACTTCGTCGAGAGCAACACGGTGCGTCGTCTCTCCTCTTCTCCCTTTCGCTCTTACCGCGCCGACCGATCTGACGCCCGTCCTCCCTTCCCGCAACAGGAGGAGGACTTCGAGGAGGACGAGGGCATCTACGACGAGCTCAACCTCGAGGACGAGGAGGACGCGTTCGGCATGGTGCAGGACGACCACCACTCGTCGCACGAGTCGGCGTCGGTCGCCGACGAGCCCGCACCGCCCGTCCCGCCCATACCCAAGACGCCGGCAAAGTCGGGTCCGCCACCAGCCGCCGCCAAGGAGGACGAGCAGAAGACGCCCGCCAAGCCCAAGGCGGCCGCCGTCGCGACGCCGCAGAAGAAGGCCAGCCTCGACTCGACCTCGTCGTCGTCCTCTCGCCCTCCAGCCGCCGCACCGACACCGTCTCGCTCCGTCTCGGGTCCCGCATCCGCATCCGCAGCACGAGCCGCCGCCGCCGCCTCTTCCTCCCCTGCACCGCCTCTTCCGCCCATCCGCTACGCCGCCGCCGCCGCCGCCGCGAACGCCGCCGCCTCGCCGACTGTGTCGTCCCCGAGCGGCGCACCGCCAGGCCTGTCGGCACCGTCACCTGCGGCGTCCGCACCGGCGTCGAGTAGCGCAGCCGACGCGTCGGCTGCGAGCCAGGCATCCTCGGCGGCACCGTCGCCCATGTTGGCGGCGCCTTCTGCACCCAGCCCGTCGCTCAGCCCTGCAGTGCGTCCTCCTTTCTCCTTACTGCCGACCGTCTACTCGCGCGCGCCTGTCACTGACCCGCTCGTCCTCTCCTCGCTCGCAGCCCGCCTCCGCCGCTCCCCCTTCTCCTTCTCCCGCACCGTCTTCCGCCGACGCAGCAGCAGCAGCAGCATCGGCAGCGGCAGCAGACGAGCAGCAGGCGCGCGCGGCGGCGCAGCAGCAGCAGCAGCAGCAGCAGGCGGCGCAGCAGGCCAAGGCGGACGCGCAGGCGCGGCAGGCGGCCGAGGCGAGGCTGCCGAGCAGTCTCGCCGACCTCGTCACGAGCTTCGAGAGCGCCAAGCAGAAATGTGCGTCCCGGCGTGCCGCCGTTCCTCCTTGTCGTCGTTCATCCTGTCGGCGCAGGACCGTGCTGACGTTCGCCTTCCTCTCTTCCTCTTCTTCCTCTACGAGCAGCGATGCGCCGCGACCAGGACCTGGGCGAGATCAGCAAGATCCTCGAGGCGGGCATGGCCAACGTGCCGCAGCCGCTCGACGCCGAGAAGTGCGTCCCTCGTCCCGCTCGTCCCCCTTCTCGCCTCTCTCGGTGCGGCTCCCTGACCCAGCCTGTACCTCTCTCGCGCGCAGGCCCAAGTACTACGTGCCGCGGAACCCGTACGCGACGCCGACCTACTACCCGCAAGAGCCGTCGAGCCAGTTTGCGAGCCCGGCGCTCTTCGCCAAGCTCGACGTTGACACGCTCTTCTACATCTTCTATTACTGCCCCGGGACCTACCTCCAGTGCGTCTCGCTCCCTCTCTTTCTTCACACGCTCTCGTGCGCCGCTCGCAGCGCAGCTCACTGACGCCGCTCTCGACCGACCCCGCAGGTACCTCGCCGCGAACGAGCTCAAGAAGCAGTCGTGGCGGTTCCACAAGCAGTACCTCACCTGGTTCCAGCGCGCCAACGAGCCGACGACCATCACCGACTCGTTCGAGCAGGGCGTGTACCTCTACTTTGACTGGGAAGGTGCGTCTCTCTCCCTCTCTCTCTCGCCCCTGGTGCTGCTCGGCGAAGAGCGGGAGCTGACTCTGCTCTCGTGCGCGTCGACAGGGAGCTGGTGCCAGCGCAAGAAGAACGACTTCCGGTTCGACTATGCGCACCTCGAGCAGTGAGCGAGCCTCGCTCCTCCCGCTCGGACCTCCTCCTCCTCTTCCTCTCGCCCTCGTCAAGCTGTCGAATAGCTCGCCCTCCCTCTTTCTCCTACCCCCTCCCCTTCGGTGTAACGCTTGCTCCCTTTTTGTCCCCTTCCTGTACCGAGCGGCTGCAGTTGGCTGCAGTGTGTGCGAGAGCGAGAGCGAGGACCGAGCAGCGAGCCGTGAGCAGCGAGAGCGTGACCTCGTCTCTCTGCGGCCGGCAGCGAGACAGAGACGAAACTGCCCTTGCGATTGCGTAGATACTGACTCTCGGCTCCAACTAGAAGAAAGACAGCCCTGCTGGCTCGACCTCACGCACTCGCGCTCGCACCCTCGGACAGCTGCGGCTCGACCTTGCGCTCGAGGAGCCACGCGTCGCGCGGCTCGATCTTGCGGTAGTAATCGGTGACGGTGTCCTGCAAGGCGAAAGATGAAGAGAGCGGCGGAGGGAGAGCGGCGTGCGGGCGAGGGGAGGGAGGAAGAGGAGGGGAGGAAGGGGGTCAAGACCGAGATGTGGGTCAGCAAGGTCGCTCACCCAAGCGGCCGCGTAGCATCGTCGAGAGGAGTAGCGGACGCACCTTGACCTGGAACCCCCACGTTTCCCAGAACTTCCTCGCGTCGTCGTTGCCGACCTGCACGTGGAGGTACACGCTGTCGACCTTGGGGCGCGCCGTCTCCTCCTCCTCCTCGTCGTCCTCCTTCTTCTTGTCGTCCTTCTTGGCGAGCACGGGCGGCGGCGGCGCAGCACCCTTCTTGCCCTTGGCCGACGAGCCGTTCGTCGCAGGCGGTGCGGGCGCCGGCTTCGAGACGGCCTTCTTGGGCTTGGGCGGGACGTGCGTCGCGGCGGCCGAGGTGAGGACCTGGTGGATCAGCTTGCTGCCGAGACCTTGGTGACGGTACGGGCTGCGTGCGGGAGTGGGGGAGAGTCAGCTGGGTGATCCCTCGGCCGCACGCGCTCGCTCGCTCGAGAGAGGGGGACAAGGGACGCACGCGAGGACGCCGAGGGTCATGATGTAGAGCTTGTAGCTCTTGCCCTCGACGACGGGCGCGCTCGCCTTGGCCTTGTCCTTGTCGGCGCCGTCGACCTCGTTGCCCTTGCTCGCGGCCGCCGCCTCGGCGAGCGTCTTGGGGCTCGCAGCGTCGCTCAGCTCGAGGCGACACACGACGACGCCGACGGGCAGGTCCTGGTAGAAGACGAGCTTGTTGTAGTCCTCGGGGTGGGCCAAGGGGTTGAGGAGCGAGTCGAAGAACGAGGGCGAGTAGGTGACGGGGAACAGGCACGCGTGGAGCTTCTTGACGGTGCCGAGGTTGTTCGGGGTGCTGCAGAAGGTGGTGTAGGCAGGGTCAGCTCTGCTGCACAGCGGTGGGAGGGCGAGAGGAGGAGGAGGAGCGCGCACAGGTCTCCGAGGTTGACGCGAGGCGGGACGCGGATGCGCTTGCCGTTGAGGGTGGTGCCCGGCTGCACGACGGCAGGCAGGTCTGGCAGCGAGGCGAGGACGGCCGACATGGTAGCTAGCGGTGGGCGAACGAGCGAGGAGCGAGAGCGGGGAGAGCGACAAGATGAGGACGACGACGACGGGCCGCTCGCTCTCGCTGGGCTCGATCCGGTGTGCAACAGCTCCCTTGCAGCTATGTGCGCAAGCTCGTGCGGGTCTCGCGCTTGCAGGATGAGCTGACGCCGCGACGCGGCGCCCAGCTCGGCACGGGCGGTGCAGCCTCTCTCTCTCTCGCTCGAGCAGCGACTGCCAGGCTGGCTTCCAGCGCGCTGAGGTGCATACGCTGTCTGCAAAGAGCTCACGCGCAGGCGCGGGCAAGCCGAGGCGCTGCGCTTGAGCATGGCGAAGCAGAACGAGCCGAACGAGCCTCTCTCGACGGTGAGCGAGGCAACGGACGACGATCCGAGTGCGAGAAGGCGCGGTTACAGAGGAAGCGGACCGAGTGACCCTGCTACGACAGAAGGCGGAATGCGACCGAGGGGCAGAGGAGGGAGAGAGGCAGGGGCGTCAGCGCCCGGCCCACGAGCAGTGCAAGGGGAAGCGCGAGACTTGACGCACCTGACTTAGGCGTCGACGTCGGCGCTGGTCCTAGTGTAAACGAGCTGGGCGCGGTGGTGGATGACCGGCTTGATGAGCCCCTCCTTCTGGAGGTGAGCAATGGCGACGCGGGCGAGCGAGCCGTTGATCTTCATGCGCTCGATGAGGACCGACTGCGAGGGGAGGGAGGGTAGGGAGTCAACGACTGTGTGAAAGGGAACGTACCTGGGTCCCGGCCTCGAAGATGATCACGCACCTGCGAGATCATCTTGAAGGTGGGGACCTCCTTCATGATGCGGTCGAAGGTGGGCTTGTCGCAGATGACGGCGTTCTGCGCCTTGTCCTTGACCTTGCCCTTGCTCCACTTCTTCTTGCCCTTGGCCGACGACTTGTTCGCAGGGGCTGCGGCCGCTTTCGCCCTGCAGACGAGGAGGACGAGGGAGGGAGGGGGGGAGGGTCGGCGTCAGTCGCGGTTGTTCGGGCGAGCGCGGGTCTCGTTGTGGACGATGCTGTGGTGCTGGCGCGGTCGAAAGGGCGCTAGACGAGCGGCGAGGGCGGTGTCGGGGGCGAGGTCGAGGGTCGTCGGGTCGAGCTGAGAGGGTCGTCCCCGGAGTGCGGCGCACTCGCTTCTGCCGCTCCACCTCGACAGCCAGCGCCCCTGCGCTTGTCCGCCGTGCTCCAGCATCCCATCTGCCACCCTCCTGTCCGACCACCGCGCCAAGCGAGGCGGGCTAGAGAGGTCGAGCCCTCGTCCAGCTTTTCGACGACGGCGGCGGCGCGAGGCGCTCGAGCCGTAGGGCGTGTGCGGGTCGGCTGTGTCGGTGGCGAGGAGGACGATGGAGAGGAGTGCCGAGCAGGGGCAGCAGAGACTGACATTGTGACTGGTGAGAGTGACGGAGAGGGACGGCTGGCTCGCCCTCGCGCTCCGCCTGGCCTCGCCTTCGCCGCGAGCGCGCGCCGGCCGACCACAAAGCTGACACCTCGCTCTTGACCGTCTCGAGAGCGAGTGCACCTGTCTTGCAATGTAGCCGCAGAACCAGAGCTGAGCGCGCGAGAGGCTCGTGCGAGCGTGAGCCGAAAGTTGACGAGCGGCCGGGTTGTATTGCGCCGTTACGAGCGCAACGGTAAGGCAGTTTGTAATGGCGCGGAGCTGCGGCCGGGAGGGGAAGGCGGCGAGCCCGCCTCCTCGAGCCTAGTCCGGACTCGCCCTTCTCGCCGCTCTCCCTGCTCTCTGTCGACACGAGCACCAGCACGAGCACCTCCAGCTTGTGCGTAGCAGCCTCCTCTACCCTCTGAGCTGCCGCACCAGAGCTGACTCGCGCGCGCGCCCCCTCCTCATCGCCCGCCGACGACGACTCGCCTCCTCCTCCCCTTGTCCCCCTCTCCCACCACAGCGACAGCCTCAGCTAGCCCGCCAGTACCTGCGTCAAGTATCTCTACCTACTGTCTGTCGCCTCGAGGTGCGTCTGCTCGCTGCCTCGTCTTGCTCGCGCCGTTGATCCTCCATTGACGCCTCCCCTCCCCCACTTGGAACTCTCGCTCCTCGCAGCTCGTCGACCCTCTCGCACAAGCAGCGGCTGGACCCGTGCGTTCCTTCACCTATCTATCTCTCTGATCCCGCCCACGACGCTGACCCGGCCGCCGCGCTCGCAGTCCTGCACCTCGACCCCTCCCCTCCTCCTCTTCCCCGGCCATCATGTCGCTCCCCTCGAGCTACTCGGCCATCCTGTCCGACCTCAACCGCGAGGTCCTGCGCGCCCAGCCGTCCGACCCGCTCCAGTTCTGCGCCAACTGGTTCTCGCAGCGCCTCGAGCAGGAGCGCAGCGCCGCGCGCGCCCAGGCGTCGGCCTCGTCGTCGACTACCAACCCGGGCCGGTTCAGCATGGCGCGCTCGTCCGTCGACGACTCGAGCATGCGCGAGGCGACGCCGCCCATGTCGGCCAAGTCGCTCACGGGCGACACGCCCGGCGCCCGCTCGTCGTCGCCGAGCGGCGGCAAGCCCGCGCCGTCCAAGGGCGGCGCCGCCCGCCCGTCGAGCCTCGCGCACCAGGGCTACGCGTTCGGCGCCGCTCCTGGCGGCCCTCGCGACGACGCGCCGTCGCCCTTCTCCGAGTACCCGCCCGGCGGCGGGCCCTCGCGCGGCGGTCCGTCGGCCGACGTACCCGCGCACGGCGCGAGCCGGTTCAGCCAGAGCGGCGCGTCGCGCGTCGGTGCGCCGACGCAGGGCCGGGCTGTCGCGCCGGCGAGCGACTCGGAGGAGGAGGTCGACGACCCTCGGGACGACCCCAACTACCGCCCGGGCGTGACGGGCGGCGCACCGTTCGGCGGGTTCGGCGGCGTCGGCGGCGTGGGCGCAGGCGGGCAGGAGCAGCAGCAGGGCGCGGCAGCAGGCGGGCTCACCGTCCCGAGCGTCAACTACAACCTCGGCCGCCGCACGTCGGTCAGCGCCGAGTCGCTCGACCCGGACGCGGCGACCCAGGCTCTCCCCAAGACGATCATCCCCAAGACGCCGTCGCAGCGCCAGCGCATCGAGAAGGCCATCTCGAACAACCTCCTGTTCCGCAACCTCGACGTCGACCAGCACACGGACGTGCTCAACGCCATGAAGGAGGTGACGGTCCAGGCCGGGACCGAGGTCATCGTCCAGGGCGCCGTCGGCGACTTCTTCTACGTCGTCGAGGAGGGCACGTTCGAGGTCTGGGTCCGCGGCCCGCCGACGCACTCGTACGCCGGCCCGGGCCAGAGCATGGTCTCGCAGCCGGGCGAGGAGAAGAAGGTGGCGACGTACGGGCCCGGCGGCTCGTTCGGCGAGCTCGCGCTCATGTACAACGCGCCGCGCGCCGCCACCGTCGTCGCGACGTCGCGCGCGACCATGTGGGCCCTCGACCGCGTCACGTTCCGCTCGATCCTCGTCGAGCACACGTCGCGCAAGCGCAAGATGTACGAGGCCTTCCTCGGCGAGGTGTCGATCCTCCAGGAGCTCAACGCCAAGGAGCGCGCCAAGATCGCCGACGCCCTCGAGGAGAAGGTGTACGACGAGGGCGAGCAGGTCGTCGTCGAGGGCGAGGTCGGCAAGAACTTCTACATCATCGAGAGCGGCCGCGCCGAGGTCACCAAGCGCAAGCGCAACGCGCAGGGCGGCATCGACGAGGAGGTCCTCGGCGTCCTCGGCAAGGGCGACTACTTTGGAGGTGCGTTTCCCTCTCTCCCTCTCTCCCCCTCTCCCTCCCTTCGGCGGCACAGACTGACATCGTCGCACTTTCTCCTGCAGAGCTCGCCCTCATCAACTCGGCTCCCCGTGCGGCTACGGTGCGCGCTCGCCCCGGCGAGGGTCGCCTGCGCGTTGCCACGCTCGGCGAGAAGGCCTTCACGCGCCTCCTCGGCCCCATCATCGACATCCTCGCGCGCAAGGCCGAGCGCTCGTACGGCCCGGGAGCCGCCGTCAGTGCTCGTGGCAGCACGAGCGGGCCGCTCGTCGGCGGCGGTGCGGGTGCCGACGCGCAGGAGGGCGGAGCGGGCGGTCCGGGCGCGCCGGGCTCGAGGGGCATCACGGTCGGTGGCGAGGCGTGAGCTGCGCACTGCCCGTCTCACTGCCTTGTGCGCACTCGCTGCTTTGGATACCCCTTCTTCTTCGTCGCAACCTGCACGAACCGACATCCCTCTCCGTCCCCCTCCCCTGTCGACGTCGTCCTCGTCGTTTCTCGCTTGCCAATCGTCATCCTTTCGTGCCCTCGTCTCGGTCCCTCGCTGCAGAGAGCTTATTGATGTCGCTCGAGCGGCAGGAAGGGCAACCTCGGCGCGAGAGCGAGGCAGAGAGGAGCATCTCGGTCGAGCGGAGACGACGACGGCTCGCCTCGCACCCCTTCACCGCCTCGTCGAGCACTGCTGCTGTCGATGGCTGTCAAGGAAGAAGACGACCTGTCGAGCACCAACGGCGCTGCCGAGCCCGTCGCGTCGACCTCCAAGCTCCACCCCGGCCTCACCATCAAGGAGGACGATGTCAAGGTGCGTCTCCTCCTCGCCAGCGGCACGAGCAGCAGGCGGTGCACCCTAGCTGACTCTTACTACACCCTCGCAGCCCACCCTGACCCGCTCGAGCAGCCCCGACATCAAGGGCAAGGCGCGAGCTCCCGAGGGCGGCGGTGCTGTCGAGCCCGGCAGCGACGACGACGACTCGGACAAGCCTACTGCGGGCGACGAGGATCCCGAGGAGACGGCTCTGCTCGCGTCCATCCCCAAGGCCAACATCGTCGGGCTCAAGTACGCGCGAGGCATCGCAACTCGTCCGTCTCGCTCTCCCTCGCCTCGCTCCGCCCGGCAACGGTAGCTGACCTGCTCTCTCTTGCACCGTTCGCAGTCAAGGAGGGCATGGAGGTCGAGCTGCGTCGAGTGCGTCCCTCTCTCCCTTTTCTCGCCCACAGCCCGCAGTCCCCGAGCCGCATCTGACGGCCGACGAGCTGCTCGCAGGACCCGTACAACGTCACTGACAAGAACGCCATCGAGGTGCGCCACGTGCGCGGTCAGCGCGTCGGGTTCGTCGCCAAGCAGCTGTCGGCGCGACTGGCGCCGCTCGTCAAGGAGCGCAAGGTCGACCTCAAAGGCCGAGCGGGCGAGGGTGCGTCCCTTCTCCCTGCCTGCCTGCCACCCGCCGGCCGTCCGGCTCTGGCTCACGCTCCTCTATTTGCGCGCAGTCCCGAGCAGCACCGTCGGCGTCACGAGCGTGCCCATGCGCATCGACATCTGGGGCAAGCGCAAGGTCGCCCTCGACTCGCGGCTCGACTGGCTCTTCCCCGAGCGGCAGAAGCGCAAGACGGACGACAAGATGAAGAAGGACGCGCTCGAGCAGGCCAAGAAGGAGCTCGAGGACGAGTCGGACGAGGGGGGAGGGACGGGCGAGGCGGGCGGGAGCGAGAAGAAGGTCAAGGCCGGCGGGGCGAGGACCAGTGCAGGGTCGAAGACGGGCGGCGGGTCTGGCTCGAAGGATTCCTCGGTGCGTCCTCTTCTCCTTTCCCTCAACCGGCGGCTGCCACGTCCGCTGACTCTCCTCGTCCTCCCAGAACCCTGCGCGAGACGCGGCCATGCGGGCGTCGATCCTCCTCGACAAGAAGAACAAGGTCGACATGCTCGGCAGCATGTTCCAGGAGGGCGCGATGGACCCGGCTCATCTCGTCGAGCATCCGTGCCCGCCGGGCAAGGACGACGGGTCCATGAAGACCGACCTCATGCCGTTCCAGGTGCGCTCGCTCCCCTCCCCTCCTTCTCGCCGCCCTTGCTCGGTCGACTGACTCGGCGCCCCTCGCCCGCAGCGTCAAGGACTCGCTTGGATGATCCGCATGGAGCACCCTGAGCTCCCCAAGACCGTCGACGACCCGCCCGTTCAGCTTTGGAGGATGCGCAGGGACGACGATGTGCGCTCACTTCTCTCTCTCTCTCCCTCTCTCTCTCTCTCTCTCCCTCTCTCTCTCTCTCCCTCTCTCTCTCTCTCCCCGCCTTCCCTGCTCACGCTCTCCCTCTGCTCGCAGGGCAACACCTTCTACCAGAACGTCGTCACCGACTCGACTCAGCGCGACCCGCCCAAGCTCAAGCGCGGCGGCATCCTCGCCGACGAGATGGGCAAGTCGACTTCCGGCCCGGCCTCCTCACCGTCGAGCAGGACTGACCCTCGCACCCTCCCTGCAGGTCTCGGCAAGACGATGCAGACGGTCGCCCTCATCTGCACGGACGACACGGGCGAGGGCGTGCTCGCTGAGCCCGAGGAGGCCGACTATCGCTACGACGACATGACCCTCATCGGTGCGTCCCGCTCGACATGCTCCTCCTCCGCCTTTCGAGGGCGACCGACTGACGCCTCTTCTCCTGCGCGCAGTGTGCCCGCTCTCGGTCGCGTCGAACTGGACCGAGCAGCTCAAGCAGCACGTCGGCAAGAAGCGCCTGAGCTGGCACTTCTACCACGGCGAGGGCCGCGAGCTCACCAAGAAGCAGTTGCGCCAGCACGACGTCATCATCGCGACCTAGTGCGCTCTCTCTCCCTCACTCGCTGTCCAATTCTCTCGCTCGCTGCATCGACGCTGACTCGGCTCGAGCGCCTGCAGCCAGACCGTCGCGACCGAGCTCGAGGCCGGCAGCAACTCGCGGAAGGGCTCTCGCGCGCCCGAGGACAAGCTCGGCAAGATGAACGAGGGCGACGACGACGACGACGACGACGAGCAGCGGCCGGTCAAGAAGCAGAAGAAGCAGGTCGAGTCGGCGCTGCACTCGATCAAGTGGCGCCGGGTCGTCCTCGACGAGGGTCACCTCATCAAGAACCCCAAGGCCAAGATGACCCGCGCGTGCACGCAGCTCAAAGCCGAGTGCGTCCCTCGTTCCTCCTGCCCCTCTCGTCGGACTGTCCTGACTTTTCGACCTCGCAGGCGCCGCTGGATCCTGTCGGGCACGCCCATCGTCAACGCCGCCGCCGACCGTGCGTCTCTCTTTCTCTCTCCCTTCTTCCAACCTGCCTCCTCGTGACTGACGTCGACTCTCTGTACGCAGTCGGCACCATGCTGCAATTCCTCCACGTCTGCAGGCCGCTCGACGACGCCGACGTGTGGAAGCAGCGCGTGACGAGGGTCGACGAGGAGGCTCGAGGACGAGCTCTACGGGTGCGTCCACTCTCTCCTGGCCCTCCTCTGCACGCACAGCTGACGCAGCCGTCCTGCTCGCAGGCCGTCGTGCTCTCGACAACCCTGCGTCGGTGAGCTCATCCGCGCTCGGACCCCCTCCCCTCCTCCTCTCGCTCACTCGCCCTTCTCTCGCGCGCAGCACCAAGGACATGGTCGGCGTCGACGGCAAGCCGCTCGTTCAGCTTCCCGAGGTCCTCCGCTACCAGCACCAGGTCGAGCTCGGCAAGGACGTGCGCGCCCTGTACGACGAGGTCGCCGGCGAGATCGGCAAGAGCGTCAAGGCATCCATCGAGGACGGCTCGGCCAGGCCGAGCTATACCCACATCCGTGCGTCCCTGCTCCCTGCGCTTGTCGTCGAGCTGTTCGTCGCTGACTCGCCTCGGCCCGCCAGTTTGCCTCCTCCTCCGCCTGCGACAGCTCGCCTGCGACCCGACCCTCGTCCCGGCCGACTTTATCGAGGAGTGCGTCCTTTCGTCCTTCGTCCCGAGCCCTGAGAGACCTGCAGCTGATGTCGAGCCACCCTCTGCAGCATCCGCGACCGCAAGCTCGCCGCCCGGATCCAGCACGACCACGAGAAGGCGACGGGCATCCCGTCCGGCTCGGGCCCAGTGTCGGCCGAGCAGCTCTCGTACCTGCGCGAGCTCCTCAGCGACGCCATCGAGGCGGGCGCAGAGTGCCTCGCGTGCGGCGGCTGGCCCATGGACGGGCGCATCACGATCTGCCAGCACTTCTTCTGCCAGAACTGGTGCGTCCCTCTCTCTCTTCCTCGCCTTGCGCCCCTCTCCTTCTCACGACGACGACGACGAAGCTGACTCGCCTGCGCACCTGCAGTATCGAGGTCGCCGTCGACGCTCGCAGCGCGTGCCCGGCGTGCAACCACGTCCTCTCGCGCGAGCACATCATCGCGCCGCCGGCCGAGCGCAGCGTGTCGCCCTTCGGCGGGTCGCGCGCGAGCAGCGTCGGCGGGACGAGCTCGAGCCGTCACGGCAGCGCGGCGCCCGTGGAGAGGACGGCCAAGGCGGCGGCGCTCGTCACGCTCCTCAAGAGCTCGCCGCCGGGGGTCAAGAGCCTGGTCTTCTCGCAGGTGCGCTCGACTCTCTTTCCCACGCGCCCGTCCTCGCAAAGGCGCGCAGTCGCTCACGCCGTGACGTCGCTCGCAGTGGACCTCGCACCTCGACCGCATCGAGGCGGTCCTGCACGCCGAAGGCATCTCGACCTGCCGGTCCGTCCCTCTCCCTTCCTCCTCTCTCTCTCCCTCTCGTGCTCCGTCCCTGATGTACTCTCGCCTCCGCGCAGCTTCGACGGCTCGATGAGACAGGACAAGCGCGCCGACGTCATCCGCTCGTTCACGACGCCGAACAAGACGGCGACGGCCGGCAGCGGCAACGACAACCAGAACCCGATGGTGATGCTCCTCTCGCTCAAGGTGCGCCCCCTCTCTCTCTCTCGAGCATGCGCTGCGAGAGTTGACGGGCTCGTTGCGCGCGCAGGCCGGCGCTCTTGGGCTCAACTTGACCGTCGCGAGCCAGGTCTTCCTCATGGATCCGTGCGTCGCTCCTTCCTCTACCTTCCTCGGCGTCGCTCGTGACGGTCGTGGTGGATGAGTGTGAAGGTCGTCTCGCTGACGCTGTCTTTCTGCAGGTGGTGGCAGCCGGCCATCGAGCTGCAAGCCATCGACCGGGTCAACCGCATCGGGCAGACTCAGACGTGCGTCCTCGCCCTCGCTCTTCCTCCCTCTTCACAAAGAGACTGCTGACGACCTGCACTCGCTGCTCGACAGGGTCCGGGTGTTCCAGCTCGTCGCCAAAGGGACGGTCGAGGAGCGGGTCCTCGCGATCCAGGACAAGAAGGACGCGCTCATCAGCCAGGTGCGTCCTCCTCCTTCCCTCTACTGCTCTCTCGCACCTCACTGACGCTCGCTCTCGATCCTCGGCGTGCGCAGGCCTTCTCGGGCAACAAGAACGCGCCCAAGAGCAAGTCCAAGATCGGTGCGTCGCTCGCCTCCCGGCTCTCCTCGATTCGGCCCTCGAGCTGTGCGTGGCTGACGCTGTGCTCGTCCTCGGCTCTCCCTGCATGCAGAGGTGTCGGATTTGGCGAGCATCTTTGGCGTCTGAGCGGGATCGAGGAGGACGAGCGCACGTTCCTCGGCCGCGTCGCCCGCCCGCACGTTGACTCACGCCGGAGAAGCCGACTCTGTTCCTCTCTCTGTCCGTCTCCGTCGAGCTTGTGTGCAATGCGAGTGCTTGTGCAGCAGACCTGGTCCCGCAGCGCGAGAGCTACAAGCGAGCGCGGCCCGGGCAGAGCAGCGAGGCTCGCCGATGCTCACGACGAGAGGAGCTGACGCTCCAGGGCCGTGAAGTCACGCGGAGAGCGAGGCAAAGGTAAGGCAGGGCTAAGGCAAAAGGTAAGGCGGATTAGGAAAAAAGGAGCGGCGGCCGACCCTCGCCCTCGGCGAGCCGGTCGCACCTCGGTTGGCTCTCGTCGTCGAGGTCCTTTGCAGTTCCTCCTCCTCCCCGGCACTCCAAGTCCCACCCGTACGCCCTAGGCGCTACCTGCTCCGCCGCACGCGCGCTCCCAGGCCCTCGTTCGCCCGCCTTCGAGCCCCCTCCGGTCTCTCGCCCTCGCCGCCTCCGCCTCGCCCTTCGTCAGGCGTCGCAGCAGCCGCAGCCAGCAGCCAGCAGCCAGAGCAGTGCCCGCAGCAGCCGCACAAGGTAGCAGCGTCACGGTCACTCGGTCGATTGTACCTCCAGAGGTGCGTCGAGCCACTCTCTCGCTCTCTCGCTCGGCCCGACCTCGCCCTTGACAAAGCTGACGCCTCGCTCCCTCCCTCCCTCGCTCGCCCTGGCTCGATGTGCCGCACAGCTTGCTGCAAGTCGTCTGGATCCAGGTCTCTCGCACACGACGGGAAGGAAGTCCAAAGAGCCTGTCAAGGGTGCGTCACGACTCCGCTCTCTCTGACCTTGCCCAAGCGGCGAGAGCATGCACTGACTCCCCCGCTCGTCCCTCTTCCCCCCCTCTTCCTCGCTCGCAGACCTCTTCGGCTACAAGCACACCCCATCCACACCCTCCTCCTCCTCCTCCACGTCTGCTCAGTAGACAGGGCTTAGCTGTCCTCCGCCTGCTCGTCGCACTGTGCGTTTCCGCCTTCCTCGCTCGCGCCCGTCTCTCTTGTCGCCCCAAGTCACTGACTCGTCCTTCCTCCTGCAGCGTCACCCTCCCCCTCTTCATCTCGGACCACCCACCTCGGTCCTCCTCCTCCGCCAAAAGTGCTCCGTCCGACCTCGTCGACAAGCACAAGCCCGGGTCCTCGAGAAGCCGCCGCCTCTCGACTGCTCGTCCTCCTCCAGCGCATGAACGCCCACACGGTGTACCCGTCGTTCGACGGCTCCACCCACCCGCAGTGGCAGATGGTGGCCCCGCAGCAGCAGCAGCAGCAGCTCTACTACGGCGCGGCGCACTACGACCCTCTCCACGCCCAGCACCAGGCGCCGCTCCACCAGCACGCCGCCCAGGTCCACCCCTACTCGGCCTGCAACGCGCACGCCTACGCCCTCGGCCAGCAGCAGGCGCAGCAGTTCTACCCGCCGAGCCAGCCGCACCAGCAGCTCGACCCGTACTACGCGCAGCAGCCCGCCGCCGCGTTCGCCGCCGCGCCGCACATGCCCGTCGCCGCCGTCGAGCAGGCGCGCAGCCGCTTCGCCTTTGCGACGCCGACGCACGCCCCGGCCGCCGCCGCCGCCCACTTCACCCTGCCGCCGCCCGCCCAGTACGCCGCCCACTACGGCGTCCAGCAGCAGCAGCAGCAGCAGCACCCGGTCCAGCACCACCACCAGGACGAGGCGATCCGCGCCACCTGGGAGAGCCGCCGGGCCGAGTCGGCGTCGCGCGCGACGCTCGACAGTGAGCACCTCGCCCACCTGCTCGACCGGCTCGCACAGAGCGCTGACTCGCGCGGTATTCCGCACGCAGACGAGTACGACCACCCCTCGCACAGCCGTCCGCCCCACCGCGCCGACGTCCCGCACGACGAGCCCGTCACGGCGTTCCAGCAGCAGCACCACACGACCTACGACCTCATCCCCAACGTCTCGTCGGTCCCGCCGCCGCCGCCGGTCGAGCTCTCGGCCGTCCCTCTCGCCGACCTCGCGACCGAGATGGTCTGGGAGGCCGTCCGCCGCGGCTACCTCCATGGCATCGAGTCGGCCGTCTCGTCGGCCTCGGCGCCCATCGGCGTCATCGGTCAGCCGGCGCGCAACGGGCCTCGTCGCAGCCACGGCGCCGCCGAGCAGTTCGGCATCATTGGCGATCGCCGCGGCGCCATGGCGCACGAGGCGTTCGAGGACGCCGCGGCTCGTCGGCAGCGCCTCGCCGACCTCGGGTTCCCGGGTCAGGCTCGCGCTGCCGCCGCCGCGTTCCCGGCCGAGCCGTCGAGCGCGTTCCGCGCGTTCGTCAAGCAGATCCTTACGGCGACGCTCGTCGCGCCCGAGGACATCGTGCTCGCGCTGTACTACGTCTCGCGCATGCCGCTCGACCAGATCATCCCGTCGACGCCGGCCGAGCGCGGTCAGGACGCCCAGACGACGTCGTTCAAGGCGGCGCCGTTCAAGATCGTCCTCGGCGCCCTCATGCTCGCCAACAAGCAGCTCCAGGACAACTCGTACCGCAACGAGACGTTCGCGACCGTGTCGGGCATCCCGCTCGTCGACGTCAACGCGCTCGAGGCGCACGTCTTCAAGGCCCTCTCGTTCGACGTCGCCCTGCGCGAGGACAAGTGGCTCGCCTGGCTCGGCGCCGTCGTCGAGTACTACCGCTCGAGCCGCGGCGTCCTCGGCCACCGCCTCGCCGTCCAGGAGGCGCTCGCCCGCCTCATTGTCGCCGCGCAGCGCAGCGTCGAGGCGCCGTCGGTCCAGGTCGTCACGGGCGAGTCGCCCGTCGTCGCCGCCGCCGCCGCGCCGCTCTCGTCGAGCGCGTCGTCGTCGTCGCTCGAGTCGGTCGCGACCGCCGCGTCGTCGATCGAGGAGTGCCCCTCGACTCCTCAGCACTCGGCGCAGCAGTCGTCGTACCTCGAGCACGTCAACCTCGACGCGAGCGGGCCCCTCGAGTCGCCCCTCCACTTCGACGCCCGCCGCCGCCAGCTCCTCACGCGCGCGGCGTCGAGCCTTGCCTCGTCGGTCGCCGCGTCGCAGCTCGACTCGCCCCTCGTCGCACGCCGCCACCACAAGGTCGGCGCCGGCTCGTCGTCGGCCGCCGCTGCCGCTGCCGCAGGCGCGAGCGTCACCGAGCTGAGCGGGTACAGCCTGTTCCCGCCGGTCGACCTCGCCAACGCGAGGAGCCGCTCGTTCGGGCACGAGACCTGGTCGCGCGCGATCTGCTAGTCTCGGCACCTCCACCAACCCCTTCCGCCAGGGTCCTGAGCACAGATCAGCAGTCGTCGCCCCCTTTTTTCGTGCGCGGCTGCGGCGCGGCGCCCGTCGCTCGGCGCAGGCGGCCGAGGACTGGGTCGTGCGAGGGAGCGAGGTCGGTGCGGGAACGAGGAGGTGCGGCATCCTCTGCGGCGGGCAGCGATTCAGTTCGTGCTCGGTCGTCGTCGAGGTCGTCGCCGCCCTCTCCTCTCGCCCCTCCCCCTTCGCCCCTTCGCCCTCTCGCCCTCCTCCTCTTCGCCCTCGTCGTCGTCGTCGGTCCCGCCGTCGTCGCCCTACCGCCGTTCGCGATGCCCTCGTTCGACTCAGCATCGACTAGCTCGCCTGGCCTCCTTCTACCCCGCCAACCCCTCACCCTTCCACCCCTTTTCGCCAACAGGACTCGATACCCTCCCAGGTCTCTTCTTCTCTCCCCTCTCGACCCGTGTATGTGCGTGTGCGTGTGCCTCGTCGCGCCCCTCCCCCATGTCGCCCGGCGTTTTTTTTTGCCTTCCCCCTTCCCTCTCCTCGTCAACCTCTACACCCCAAAAAAACAGGCTCCTCCTCTCTCTCTCCTCTCTCTAGACTTGTCCCTCCAGCACAACCCGAAAACAGATAGGCTCGCACGTCGTCGTTCGCTTGCTCTTTCTCCCCCTCCCCTACTCGCTCCTCTCCTTGTTCCGCACCTCCCTCCCCTCCCTTTTTTTCCCGCCCTTGCAATCTGCGCGTGGAGCGCTTTTGCGAGAAACCTTGCGCGCCCCTCGAGAGAGCGAGAGTGCTTGTGCGCCGCTCGAGCGCTCGACCTCGGCTTGCCTCGGCGGAGATGAGCGTGCTCGCGCCCTCTCCTTCCCCTCGTCCAGCACCACCCCTACGAGCAGCCATGGTGCGTGTCACAGTACTCGCACAGCCCTGCACAGCTGACTCGTGCCTCCCACGCAGGCTGCAGCCGACTCGGCGTCGCTCCTTGGCCTGCGTGCCATCGCCTGCGGGCTCGGCGGCATCACGGCTGGACTGCTGCTAGCGGTGGTGCGTTCACGCTCTCTGCACTCCCGCAGAGTGTGGCTGACCCTTGCACGCGCGCGCACGCAGCCCGCCCTCGCCGTCCCGGCTCTGTTCGCCAGCCCCCACCTCCCGCCCAAGACTCGCCTGGTCCGTCCTCCCCCTCGGCTCTACCTCGCGCAAGCGGTGCACAAGCTGACTCGGACACGCCGTACGCAGCACGCCTGGTCCCGCCTGCAAGCCGACTCGGCCGCCATGACCTCACTCCTCTTTCCCCTCCTCGCCGCCCTCCTCGCCTCGTGCGCCCTCCTCGTCGAGTCGTCGCCGTCAGTACCCAGAGTCGCCGCGCACGGTGGAGCCGGCCTCATCGCAGCTCTAGTGCGGCTCGTGACCGAGAACAGAAAGGTGCGTCCCTGCTCCAGCTCGCGCTCGTTCAACCTCGCTGACTCGTCCCTCTCGCCGCCTTCCTCTTGCGCCCGCAGACGCTCTACGCCCTTTCGGCCTCGCTCATCATCGCCTCGCGCCCCTTCTCGTTCGGCCTCCTCACGCCGCGCATCGAGGTCCTCAAGACAGAAGAGCGCCGGCTCGCTCTCGACCGCACGCGCGCCGCACGCTCTCGGTCAACCCTCGGGCTCAGCGCGATGGACCCGGGGGCGTGGAAGGGCGCGAGCCCGACGAGGGAGTACGCCGGGTGGGTTGCGCAGCGCCAGAAGGAGGAGGAGGGGGAAGAGAGCGACGTCGAGGACAACGACCTCGACGAGCCGGCGGCGAACGGCGCGGTGGACGGTGCTGCGGCACCTCTCGACAGTGAGTCCCTAGCCTCTCTCCCGTCAGCTTGAGGGCGCACGGACTTCATGCAGGCGTAGCTAGCGGAACCTCGCGAGCTCACCGTCTTCTTCCTCGTCCGCAGCCGACTCGCTCATCCTCGAGCTCACACGCCTGCAGTTCGGCACGGCCTTCCTCGTCGGCACCTCGTTCGTCCTGACGGTCGTCGAGCTGCTGTGTGCGTGAGCGAGCCGCTGCGCGCCTTTGTACCACTCGTCGGACCCGCTCGACCCTCTGTCCTTTCCCTCCTCGTCGCTCTGCAGTTCCACTTTGTGCCTTACTTCCTCACTTCTACTAGTCAAGAGAGAGGTTGTCGTCGAAAGGAAGAGTCAAAGAGCGCGAGGAAGAAGAGCGAGCACCGCTTTGGCACCGCCGCTCCTCTCGAGCCGGCCGACAGTCTCGCGGCGCCCGCTTCTTGCTCTCGTCGACCAGCTCTCGCTTGCTCGCCATGTCCGGCTCCGACTCTGCAGCACTCGTGCTCGCTCGCTCGACGGCCTGCGTCGGTCTCGGGCTGTGCGCCGGCCTCACCTGGAGCGTGGTGAGCTGTCATCTCCTCCTCCCGATCCACCGCCTCTCGCAGCAGCTGACGACGACGTGTGCGCGCAGCCCGCATGGACCTGGCCGGCACTTTACCGCCCCGACTCGACCCTCGCACCGGCACAGCGACTCGTGCGTCCTCTCCCTCGCTCCTCTCCTCTTGCACCCCCACATCCAGTCGTGCTGACCGCCTCCTCGGCCGCACTCGCTGCCCGCAGGCTCTCTGGTCCACGCTCTATAGCCAGGGCAAGCAGACCATGGTCGCCCTCATCCCGACGACGAGCGCGCTCCTCACCTACGCGGCATGGGCGGCGCACCCGCCTCAAGCTTACCTCCCCGCAGGCTGGGTCGCGCGGCACCGCAAGGTGCGTCTCGCCTCTTCCCCACGTCCCTCTCACGTGCTCGAGCGAGGTCGGCGAGGAGGACGAGCTGCTGACTCGGCGTCTGGACCGCGCAGGGCATCCTCGGCACCGCGGCCGCAACGACCATGGCCATCTTTGCGTGGACGGTGCTCGCCATGGAGGGCCTCAACGGGTCGCTCAAGACGCTCGAGAAGGACAGCAACGCTGGACGTGCGTCCTGCTTCCTCTCCATCTCGTCTCGTGCGCGCGACGAACCCTCGAAGCTAACTCGTCCTCTCCTCCGCGCCCCTCTTCGACCTTTCTCGCCCTCGCCCGCCCTCGCCCCACCCTCCTACAACCAATGACACACTCCCATCTACTCGTCGCTCCCCTCCACCCACACAGGCACGCCCGTCCTCCCCGCGCACGACACGGTCATCCGCACCCGCTGGGCGAAGCTCCACCTCGTACGCTGCGTCCTCGCGACGACGGCGTTCGTCACGAGCGTCGCCGAGCTCGCACTTGCGTGAGCTGAGACGAGGGGAGAGGGGAGAGGGGCGGCGGTGGAGGGAGGAGACCGCGAGGAGGTGGTTTTCGAAAGAGGGAGGCGGAGGAGGAGGGTGTGCTCTCGGTAGTCTCGGTCCTGGCTCTCGAGCCTGTGCTTGTAAGCGTACCTTTGTTCCACTTCTTCGAGTCGATGAGCGCAGAGCGAGAGGAGAGCGAGCGTACCCGAGGCAGCCGCTCTCGCGGCGGACGGACCTCTTCCTCGCTCGCGACTCTCGCTCTGCAAGCTGCTCCGCTCGCGAGACTTCGCAAACTGCATCGTGACGTGATACTGACTGCACTGCACGACCTGGACCTCGTACCTCGCCCCGCTCGCCAAACGCTTGCTCACCACTCCTTTGCGAGCTTGAACACCCACTCGAAGTCGCAGTGCACGTGCTTGTCGTCGTCGATGACGCGGCTGCGGACCGTGTACGAGCCGCTGCGGGCGATCATGCCCGAGGGGCTGCGGGCGGGGTGAAGACGAGGCGAGAAGAGGAGAGGAGGAAGGTAGGAGCGACGAGGCGAGGAGGGAGGTGCGAGAGAAGGAGGGAGAGTCAGTGCGGCTGCCCGAGAAGAGGAAGAGACGGCGAGAGGGCGGCGCGAGGCGACGCTGCCGAGGCTAGAGCGGGCTGAGAGGAGAGGAGGGTCGACGCACGATTCCTCGGCGACGAGCTTCTTGACGACCGGCTCGGGCGACGGCCCGTAGCTCCCGATCATTTCCTCGAGCTTGTCCACTGCGTCCGCGTCGCCGAAGAACCATCAGTCTCGCTCGCTCGGACGCTGAGCGCAGGGACCGAAAGAGGGCGACGGGCGACGCACGGTTCGCGCCCATGCGCCGGACGACCTGCAGGTACTTGAGGCCCGACACGAGGCCGTGGTTGACCTTGAACTTGAGCTCGACGCTGTAGTCGACGCCCTCCTGCGGGCGGGCGAGAGAGGGTGGAGAGGGTCAGCGAGGAGGTCCGAGGTGGAGCGGGCGCGAGAGGCACAGGGCGCACCTTGATGACGACAGCTGCGTCGCACACCAGAGCGACGGGGAAAGAGTCAGAGCAGGGTCCAACTAGCAGGCCTCGACACGAGCGGGATGCGACGCACGACTGCTCTTGAGGTTCTTGACCTTTGCCGGGTCGGTCAGGTCGAACACGATGGGCTGTGGCCTCGACGGCGCCGTGAGCGACAGGGAGAGGATCTCGACGTTCGGGCCCGAGCCTGTTTCGGGCAAGAAAGGAAGCGTCAGCTGTGTAAGAGAGGGACGAGGGGAAGGAAGGGAGGAGCCTGAGGACGCACCCGAGGTCGAAGGCGCAGCGGCCGAGTTGATGCCGAGCGAGGCCTTCCACCGTGCGAGCGACTCGTCCTCGGCGTCGAGCTGCGAGCGAGGGACGAGGGAGAGGGTCAGCTCGCTGAATGGGCGACTGCACCGCCTCGTCGGCACTAGCGCGAGGAGGAGGAGGGGAGGGACGGACGCGGGCGAGCTCCTCGAGGGTCTTCTGCTGGCCGACCTTGTAGCCGGCGGTCTCGGTCGGTGCGAGGTCGCTGCGAGGGAAGCGAGGAGGGTGAGCACGTCGCGAGGTGGGGGAGGGAGGACGACGACGAGGGGA
>Ga0308169_10000806_pt1 | contig 41229 bp, 30 predicted proteins | sample PhyBR1_2_FD_202139 | JGI IMG/M metagenome (GOLD analysis project Ga0308169, IMG submission 202139) | Phyllosphere microbial communities from UC Gill Tract Community Farm, Albany, California, United States - DLSLSB.R1 | ecosystem: Host-associated > Plants > Phyllosphere > Unclassified | place...
CTCATTCGACTGATCTGCCGCTATCGCGAGCAAGCTCGCTCCCACAGGCCCTGGGGTTCAGATAAAGACGATTTCATAGGGCATGCCCATGCGGTCGAGGATGACCCGTGGCACGAGCGGTGCGATGCCGTTGGCGGGTTCGCCGTTCAGTTGGCTGGTGTAGGCATGCATGGCGTGACGCTTGCGGGCGGTGGTCCAGACATCCAGGCGCAATTTGCGGGCGCGGTGCCAAGGGATCTTGTTCTGCTCGCGAACGGGCCAATGCCAGGCCCATACGGGTAGCTCGTTGAAAGCTGCACCGACAATTTCGGCGGCCTGGGCGCCTGCGCGACCGACCGTCTCGTGGTCGCTGTCGCCATCCATGCGCCAGGTACTGAACACCACGTCGCCGGGTCGCAGGTGATGACGGATAAGGGCGGTGAGTTGCGCTTCATGTTCGGCCAGGCCTTTCTCCGGGAAACCGCCGCGCACCCATTGCAGGCCGTGGGACGGCACGCCCAGGCGATGCAGGGCATCCACGCTTTCCTGGGGATGCGGACGGAATGTGCGCAGTCGTTCATCGGACCATAATGGCGAGCCGGGATGGCTGGAGACGCCGTCAGTGACCGAGATCAACAGCATGGGTTGGTCCAGGTTGCTCAATAACTGGAGCAGGCCGCCGCACGCACCGACCTCATCGCCGGGGTGAGGGGCCAGGATGACCGCGCGGGCGCCTGGTGGAATCAGGGTCTGGGTACTGATGATGGGAATGTCGGCCAGTTGCGGCGAGCTGTTCCATATCTGCGGATGCTGTCGGCCTTGCGAATGAGAGGCTGGTTTCATCGAAGTACGTCCTTGTGGTGTTCAATCCTGCAGTCACACAGTGGGCCGACCGCCCATCGCTGCCCCTAAGGGCCTGACTGTGAGTTGCGCTGATCCGAGTCCTGGAGCTTCGCGCAGGGAAAGTATTGACCATGCCGGCGGTTTCGTCGCGTCGGAATGTGTATCTGAACCGCATTTTTTGCATTCGAACTGCGCTGCATTGCGACAGAAATCGCGTCCTTGCGGTCTCCGCCGTCTTGTCGCCGCCTATCGCCTGCGCTTATTCCTCTTCTTCGCGTTGCAATTCGAACAACAATAGCGAACGTCCGGTTACTGAATATTCGCAATCAAATTCAAAACGTTCCTGGCCGCGCACCAAGGGTTGGTTGGTGTCCACCATGCAGGTCCAGAAACTGCCTTCAGGTACCTCCGGCAGGCGGAAATTGACGATGTCATGGTGCGCATTGACCACCAGCAGCAACGTGGCGTCGCCCCCTTTGCGGCGGATGCCGGTTTCCTGGGCGCGTCCGTCCATCAGCATGCCCAGGCAGCGACCGTGGCTGTCCTGCCATTGCTCGATGGTCATCTCGCTGCCATCCGGGGCCAGCCAGGTGACGTCCTTGACGCCGATGTCCTCGTTGTAATTGCCCACGAGGAAGCGTCCGCGCCGCAGGATCGGATAGGTCAGGCGCAGCTTGATCAAGCGCTTGACGAACTTGAGCAGCGCCTCGCCATCCTGGCTCAGGTCCCAGTTGACCCAGCCGATCTCGCTGTCCTGGCAATAAGCGTTGTTGTTGCCATGCTGGGTGCGGGCAAATTCGTCCCCGGCGACGATCATCGGTGTGCCTTGGGCCAGCAGCAGGGTCGAGAAGAAATTGCGCATCTGCCGATGGCGCAGGGCGTTGATCTGCGGATCGTCCGTCGGGCCCTCCACGCCGTGGTTCCAGGACAGGTTGTTGTTGCTGCCGTCCTGGTTGTTCTCGTCGTTGGCCTCGTTGTGTTTATCGTTGTAGGAAACCAGGTCATGCAGTGTGAAGCCGTCGTGGGCGGTCACGAAGTTCACCGAGGCGTACGGACGACGCCCGCGCTGGTTGAACATTTCGCCCGAAGCAGTCATGCGGCTGGCGAAGTCGGCGAGTTGGCCGTCGTCGCCTTTCCAGAAGGCGCGCACGGTGTCGCGGAACTTGTCGTTCCACTCGACCCAGCCCGGCGGGAAACGTCCGACCTGATAGCCGCCAGGACCGCAATCCCAAGGCTCGGCGATCATTTTCACCTGGCGCAGCACGGGGTCCTGTCGACAGGCGACAAGGAAGCTGTGGCGTTCGTCAAAGCCGTCATGGTAACGGCCGAGGATGGTCGCCAGGTCGAAGCGGAAACCGTCTACATGCATTTCCGTGGCCCAATAGCGCAGGGAGTCGGTGACCATCTGCAACACGCAGGGGTGGCTCAGGTCCAGCGTGTTGCCTGTGCCGGAATCGTTGATGTAATAGCGTTTGTCGTCGGGCATCAGCCGGTAGTACGAGGCATTGTCGATGCCGCGCATGGACAGGGTCGGGCCCTGTTCATTGCCCTCGGCGGTGTGGTTGTAGACCACGTCGAGAATGACTTCCAGGTTGGCCTCGTGCATGTGCGCGACCAGTTCCTTGAACTCGGCGATCTTGCCGCTGGCCAGGTAGCGCGGGTCTGGAGCAAAGAAGGCAATGCTGTTGTAGCCCCAATAGTTGGTCATGCCTTTGTGCAGCAGGTGCTGGTCATTGACGAAGGCGTGGATGGGCAACAATTCCACCGAGGACACGCCCAGTTTGCGAATGTGTTCCAGCACATCGTCGACCATCAGGCCGGCGAACGTGCCTCGCAAATTCTCCGGCACCGAAGGGTGGCGCATGGTGAAGCCGCGCACGTGGGTTTCATAGAGGATGGTCTTGTCCCACGGCACGGTGACCCGGTGATCATGGCCCCAGGTATGGGCCGGGTCGATGACCTTGCATTTGGGCACGAACGGGGCGCTGTCGCGCTCATCGAAACTGAGGTCACCGTCCGGGTGGCCGATGGTGTAGCCGAACAGTGCTTCAGACCACTTCAGCTCCCCGACCAATTGTTTGGCATAAGGGTCGATCAGCAATTTGTTGGGATTGAAGCGATGGCCATTCTCTGGGTCGTAAGGGCCATAGACCCGGTAACCGTAGATAAGCCCGGGGTGCGCGTCGGGTAGATACCCATGGTAGATTTCATCGGTGTATTCCGGCAGTTCGATACGTTCGAGCTCGACTTCGCCGGTGTCATCGAAAATACACAGTTCCACCTTGGTCGCATTGGCTGAGAACAACGCGAAATTGACCCCCAGGCCATCCCAGGTCGCGCCGAGCGGAAACGGCAGCCCTTCACGAATCCGCGAGGCCTCGATAACGGGCGGCGGCGTGGTTTTCTTTGGACGGGTCATAGTTGCTCCTGCAAAAGACAGATTCGGTAATGCGGTGTACGCGGGGCAGGGTAGTGCCCGGTGCTTGTGGCGAGGAGACGAATCCCCAGGCCACAAGCGAGCCCCTTCGCTGAAAGAAGGACAGGATTGAGAACGATGAGTTCGGTGGATCAGACCGCTGGTGGCTTGCGCGCCGCTCGTGGCTTTTTAGCGGTGGTCTTGTCGGCAGGCGGCACCACCGCAGCGGTCGCCGCGGAAGGTTTCGCAGCAGGCTTGGCCTTGGGCGTCGTGCTTTTCGTGGCGGCCTTGGCAGCGGGGCTCTTGGCCGTGGCGGGCTTGGCGCCATCCGTTTTGCTGGCGGCGGTCTTGCTCGCAGCCTTGGGCGGTTTGCTCGGTGCCAGGGCTTCGGCTTCCGCCAGTTTGCGCGCCATCTCCCAGTGACGCTTTTCCTGCCCGGCGGGCTTACCCTCGGACTCCCAGATCTGATAGGCAAATTCACGAATGCGTTTATCGTCGGTACTCATCGCAGTGCTCCTGACTTGACTCAAGATTGGATAAAGACATTGACCGGGAAATCCCCCAGCGCGGCGCTGACCATCAGCTCCCTTTGGGGTGTGACTGTTGCGCTTGCAAAAAGTCCCTTCAGTTTTTCGTCCTCGGCGGCAAACGGTAACGACACGCGGGTATCGCCCCAGTCCGATGCAGTGACCTGGGGCAGGGCACTGTTTTCCAGCAGGCTGGCCGCGTGAATCGGTACCACCACGATTGCCCGTTGCTGCTGGTGCTCGCGCATGAAGGCCAGTACTCGCCCGGCGTGTTCGCCTTGCACCGACAGCGGCTGGTAGCTGCCCTGGCGGAACAGTTGCGAGTACTCGGACCGCAGGGCCAGCGTGCGCGCGATCAGCGCCTGCTTGATCCGACCGTCACGCCAGTCGCGCAGCAGCGCCACGGGTGAGCTGTCGGCCTGCATCGCCTCGCGGCGGGCCGGGAAATCCACCGGGCGACGGTTGTCGGGATCCACCAGGCTGAAATCCCAGAACTCGTTGCCCTGGTACAGGTCCGGCACGCCGGGCACGGTCATGCGCAGCAAAGTTTGCGCCAGACTGTTGAGGGCGCCTGCCGGAGCAATGGCCTGGACGGCTTCGGCGATGGCGCAACGCAACGGCAGGCCTTCATCGCACAGCAATAGCCGTTCAAGGAACATTTGGGTGGCTTGCTCGTAGGCATCGTTGACCGCTGCCCAACTGCTTTGCAGCTTGGCCTCGCGCAGCGCCTTGCGTTGCCACTGCCACAGGCGTTCGGCGTAGTCGCCCAGGGCTTTCTGATCCTGCAGGTCGAGGTCCAGGGGCCAACTGCCGAGCAGCGCCTGGTAGAGGATCAGTTCATCACCGGCCGACGGCGCCGCGGGGTCGCTGTGCAGCGACGGCGAGAGGATGCGCCATTGCTCCACGCACGTGGTGTACCAGTCCGGCAGTTCGCTGATCACCGCCAGCCGGGCACGGGTGTCTTCGCCGCGCTTGTGGTCGTGGGTGGCGGTGGTGATCAGGTTGTCGGGGAAGTGTTTCAGCCGCTCGATGCAAGCATCGTGGAATTCTTGCGTCGGCGCGCTGAACCGCTCGGTGTTGTAGCCCACGTCGTTGCGTGACAGCAGCACTGCCGAGCGATAGAGCGCGGTGTCCTCGACCGCCTTGGCGGCGGCTGGCGAGGTCAGTTGCTGGAAGCGCACGCAGGCATGCCGCAGGCGTTTGCGCTGGCTCCCCCTCGGGCGTTGGCGCCAAGGCATGCCGCCGAGCCAGTTGGCCAAGCAATCGAGTACGGGCCAGTCGGCTTCGCTGAGGGTTTGCCGGGCGCCTTCAAGAGCCTTCTGGAAAAATACCTCGTCCTCGGCGGAGCGACCCAAGGGGCTGATATAGGTGCGATACACCGGGAAGTGCACGATCAATTCCTGCAACGCCCGGCGAATCGCGCCGAGGGTCAGGTCGCGGGTCATCACGTCGTCCCGGGCGACTTGCAACAAGGCCTGGGCAACGCTCTCGAAATCCCCGGCCAGGGAACCGTTGAGAATCTGCTGACGGGCCAGGCGGGCTTCATCGATGAAATGCGCGGGCCGTTCGCTGTTTCGGCTCCAGAATTCGGCGAGGCGCTCGGCTCCGGCCGGGTCATGCTGCAGCAGCGAAATCTGGTTCATGAACTCATAACCGGTGCTGCCGTCGACCTTCCAGTCGCGGCGCAGCGTTTCGTCATCGCCGAGGATCTTCTCGACGAAAATCGGCAGGTGCCGCGACGGTGAAAGCGAGTCGACGCGACGGCGCAGCTTGCGGCAGTAACCGCGAGGATCGGCCAGGCCGTCGATGTGGTCGATTCGCAGGCCGTCCACCAGTCCCTCGGCGATCAACTCGAAGATTTTCGCATGGGTCGCCTCGAACACTGCCGGGCGTTCGACCCGCAGGCCACCCAGTTCGTTGACATCGAAAAAGCGCCGCCAATTGATGTCGTCCGCCGCCGTCCGCCAACTGGCGAGGCGGTAGCTCTGGCGTTCCAGTAGCTGATGCAGGCGTTCGAAGCCGTCGGGCTCCAACGAATCATAACCGCGCAGGTTGTCTTCGATCGCGCCAAGGATGCCCGGCTGGGAAGCCAGGTCTCGCAGTTCCTGTTGCAGGGGCCGGGCCAGGGAATGGGCGTCGGTCTGGTAGTTCAGCGTGGTGAAACGCTCGGCCAGTGCCCTGAGCGAGTCGACCTGTTCCGGCGGCAGGTTATCCGAGGGTTTGAGCAGCTCGCCGTACTGCATCGGGCAAATGGGAAAGTGGTGCTCATAGTGCTCGACAAAGAAGCTGCCTTGAGCGGCGTCGAAGCGCAGTTTCAGGGTGCCTTCCTGCAAGGCCACGCCATAATCACTGCCTAGGAAAGGCAGCAGCAACTGGCCTTCCATCAGCGGGTCCGGCGAGTGCCACTGGATGTCGAAGAATTCGCCATAAGGGCTCAGGCGCCCCCACTCCAGCAGGTCCAGCCACCAAGGGTTGTCATTGCCGCCAACGGCCATGTGATTGGACACGATGTCGAGGATCAGGCCCATCCGATGCTCGCGCAAGGTGGCCACCAGGCGCCTGAGCGCGGCCTCGCCACCGAGTTCCGGGTTGACCTGGGTCGGATCGACCACGTCGTAGCCGTGCATGGACCCGGCCCGCGCCTTGAGCAGCGGCGAAGCATAGATATGGCTGATGCCCAGGGAGGCGAAGTACGGCACTTGGGCGATGGCATCGTCCAGGGTGAAGCCTTTGTGAAATTGCAGGCGCAAGGTCGCCCGCAGCGGTTGTATCAATGTCTGGTTCATCGGTCACGCTCGTTCGCCTGAAGTCTCGCGCAGGCGAGTATTTCCAGACGCCGCGCGGCGTCCGGGTGGTCCAGCAGCGCCCGGCTGTCCAAAGCCAGGCGCCGCCGCCAATTGGGGTGGGTGTCGGTGGTGCCGGGCAGGTTGGCCTGTTCTTCGACGCCCAGGGCATCTTCGAGCGGCAGCAACACCAGCGGCGCACGGGTATGCCCGAGGAAGCGCACGCTGGCGTCCAGCACCTGGTCGGTCTCGCGGTGTTCCTCACGAAAATTCTGCGGATCCTGGTTCAGCGCGGTGCGCAGTCCGTCGCGTTCACGCTCGCGGTGCCGGCGCCAATCCATCTCGGTGTGGGAGTCGATCAAGTCCAGCCGGGCGTTCCAATCGATGTCATGGCCGTGCCACCAGCCATTGAGCGTTGGCAAGTCATGGGTGCTGGTGGTCGCCAGGGCGTTGTCCGGCCAATCGAGGATGGGCTTGAAGTGGGTGTTGTCCTGTTCGAACAGCAGCACGCGCATGCCCAGGATGGAGCGGGCGATGAGCTTGTCCCGCAGGCCGTCGGGCACGGTGCCAAGGTCCTCGCCCAGCACGATGGCCTGGTGACGATGGGACTCCAGGGCCAACAGGCGCAGCAGGTCATCGATGGGGTAATAGAGGTAGGCACCGTCGGTGGGGGGCGCGTCGTTGGGGATCACCCACAACCGTTGCAGGCCCATGATGTGGTCGATGCGCAAGCCTCCTGCGTGGGCGAAGTTGGCCCGCAACATTTCGATGAACGCGCGAAAACCGTTACGTACCAGCCCTTCGGGGGAGAAGGCTGAAATGCCCCAACCCTGGCCCGAGCGATTGAGGATGTCGGGCGGTGCGCCGACGGTGAGCGACGCGAGCAATTCATCTTGCCGGCTCCAGGCCTGGCTGCCGCCACCGTCGGCGCCCACCGCCAGGTCGGCGATCAGGCCGACGCCCATGCCGCTGGACTTGGCGGCGCTCTGGGCGCGTTCCAGGCAGCGGGCAATCAACCATTGGCAGAAGGCGTAGAAGCCGATTTCATCGGCGTTTTCCTCGGCGAAACGGGCGATCGCGGCGCTGCGCGGATCGCGCCATTCTACGGACCATTGGCGCCAGTCGAGGCTTTCGCCCCGGGCGGCGCGCTCGGCCTGCAGGGCTTCGAAGCGGCAATGGTTTTCCAGGGCTTCGCCACTGCTGTGGCGAAAGCTGCTGAAATCCTCGTGCAGCGGATGCTCACCCTGGCTGAAACCATCGTACAGGGCGCGAAGGATGCGTTGCTTGGCCTCGGCGGCCACCGGCCAATCGATCAGTGGCTGTTGTTCAAGATTTTGCAGCTGGTTGGCCAGGCCCGTGGCGTCGATGGCGGTGCGCAGTGCACGTTCGCCCAGGATAGTGCCCGGCGCGGCGTACAGGCTGTTGAGGAACAGTCGGCTGGACGGTGAATAGGGGCTGTAGCGTCCGGTGTCGCTGCTGAACATGGCGTGCATCGGGCTGATGGCCAGCGCGTCGGCACCCCGTTCGCCGGCCACCCGCGCCAACTCTTCCAAGGCCTGGGTGTCGCCGAAGCCGCCATCACCCGGGCGGCGCAACGAATACAGCTGGGCACTCAGGCCCCAGGCCCGAGGTGTCGGGTCATCGACCGCATCCGCCACGCTGTAGCAGCGGGCCGGCGCCACGGCCAAGGTGAAATGCTGGCCCTGGATGCTGACATGTTGGTAACCCACCGGCACGATCCCCGGCAGGGCAGCGGCGGCATCGAGTTTCGAATTCAGTGTCGCGCCGTCCTCAAGCTGGATTTCGCAAGGTGTGCCGGGCTCGAAATAGCGGCTCAAATCGACATTGACCCCGACATCCGCCGTGATCAGCGGGGGCAGGCGATGGTTCTGTTGATCTTCCTGCAACTGCAGCAGGCTGGCATCGATTTCCTGCGCGCTGCCAGCGGGATGACCCAGCCCGGTCAGGACCGAGCGCAACACGGCCGGTGATACTTTCTGGGCTCGGCCATTGGCATCGATCCAGTCCACCGCCAGGCCCGCTCGGCCGGCGAGGATTTCCAGTTGCGCATCGCTCATAGGCGCTCTCCAGTAATTGTGGGCAAGGTGGCCGCTTGCGTCAGACTGACCAGCGCGCTATGGGGCATGAGAGCCCCCTGTTGCAACAGACCCATGGCCTGCGGTGGATGTTCGAAAAGAATCTGTGCCTCATGAGGTGCGCTGTGTTCGACAGGCTGGTCGCTGAGGTTCAAGTCGATACGCAGCACGCTGCCGTCGCCCAGTTGCCAGCGCGCGCTCACCGCACCATGGCCCAGCACCTCGGCACCCAAGGCATGGGCCGCCGGTAGGCGCGGGACGATTTGCTCACGGCGAATTTTCAGCAACTGGCGATAAAGCGCCTCGCAGGTCAGTTGCTCCGGTTGGTGTGCTTCGAGGTTCGGCCGTGAGGTTTCGAAGGTGCTGGCCGCGTTCGGATCAGGGATTCGCTCGCGTTTCTCGGGATCGGCGAAGGCGCTGAAAGCCTTGAATTCGTTGCGTCGGCCTTCGCGGACCAGTTCTGCCAGCTCGCCGTGGTGGCTGGTGAAGAACAGGAAAGGCTGGTCGGCGATGACTTCATCGCCCATGAACATCAACGGAATCATCGGCGACAGCAGCAACAAAGCCGTCGCCGCTTGCAGGGCCTGGGGCGGGGCCAGTTGGTGCAGGCGCTCGCCGAGGGCCCGGTTGCCGATCTGGTCGTGGTTCTGCAGGAACAGCACGAACGCGCTCGGCGGCAGGTGGCCACTGGGTTCGCCACGGGATTCGCCATGGCGGTTGGTATGGCCCTGGAACACGAAGCCCTGGCCCAGGCAGCGCGCGAGTTTTTCCGTCGGTTGCTCGGCGTAGTCGGCGTAGTAAGCGTCGGTCTCGCCCGTGAGCAGTACGTGCAGGGCGTTATGCCCGTCATCGTTCCATTGGGCGTCGTAGCCTTGTTCCAGCAGGCTGGCCTGGTTGTGCTCGTTCTCGACGGTCAACCAGACATGCCGCGTCGGGTCCACCTGCTGACGCACCCGGGCGGCCAGTTCCTGCAGGAAATCGGGGTCCTCGATGGCGTGCACGGCGTCCAGGCGCAGGCCGTCGAAACGGTACTCCAGCAGCCACATCAGCGCATTGTCGATGAAGAAGTCGCGGACCTCGCGGCGCCGGAAATCGATCGCCGCGCCCCAGGGCGTGTGCTTGTCTTCGCGAAAGAATCCCTTGGCGTAGCGGTGCAGGTAATTGCCGTCGGGGCCGAAATGGTTGTAGACCACGTCCAGGATGACGGCCAGCCCATGGCCGTGGGCGCTGTCGATCAGGTGCTTGAGCTGGTCCGGCGTGCCGTAGGAGGCTTGCGGGGCGTAGGGCAGTACACCGTCGTAGCCCCAATTGCGATCGCCGGGAAACTGCGCCAGCGGCATCAGTTCGATGGCCGTCACGCCAAGCCCGGCCAGGCGAGCGAGTTGTTGCTCGACGCCTTCGAAACCGCCGAGGGCGCCGACGTGCAGTTCGTAGATGACCGCATCGTACCAGGGGCGACCGCACCAATTGGTGTGGCGCCATTGGTAAGCGTGGGGGTCGACCACCACGCTGTGGCGGTCGATATCACCGTCCTGGGACCGGGAGGCCGGGTCAGGCACTTCCAGTTCACCGTCGATGTTGTAGCGGTAGCGAGTGCCGGCGGCGCAACGGGCCTGGATCATGAACCAGCCATTGGCCTGGGGCAGCATCGGTATGGATTCTCCAGTGTCGAATTCGACACTGACGTAAAACGCATCAGGGGCCCACAGGGCGAAACGGGTGTGCTCTGGATCAAGCAAGACCGCGCCGTGGGTCCGGGTTTCAGGCATCCTTGACGGCATCGGTTACCTCATTGTCTAGCCGATTTTCCCAATGATTTAGCGACCAGTTGTTCATAGAGTTCGGCGTAGGGTTCCACGGCCTTGCTCCAGTTGAAGGGGGCCGACATCGCGCGGCAGCGCATGGCATTGAGCAGTTCGGGGAATTCGAAAACCTTGAACGCGCGGCTCAAGGCCTGCTTGTAGCTCTCCACGGTCGACTCATCGAACAGGAAACCGGTGATGCCGTCCTCGATGGTGTCCGCCAGCCCGCCAGTGTTGCGCGCAACAGGCAGTGAGCCGAAGCGCTGGGCGTACATCTGGCTCAAGCCGCAGGGCTCGTAGCGCGAAGGCATCAACAGGAAGTCACTGCCGGCGAACATCCGCCGCGCGTCGGTTTCGTTGAAGCCGATGCGCACACCGATCCGCCCGGGGAAGCGCAGCGCCAGTTCGCGCATGGCCTGTTCTTCTTCCGGCTCGCCACGACCGATGATCGCGATCTGTCCGCCGGACTCGACGATGAACTCGGCAACGGCTTCGGTCAGGTCCAGGCCCTTCTGGTAGACCAGGCGCGACACCACGGCAAACAGGGGGCCGGTGGAGTCCTCCAGGCCAAACAGGTCGCGGACGTGGGCGGCGTTGACGGCCTTGCCTTCCCAGTCACCGATGGCGAATTGACGGAACAGGTGAGAGTCGGTGGCTGCGTCCCAGCTTTCGTCGATGCCGTTGGGGATGCCGCTGAGCAAGCCTTGTTGAGTCTTGGAGGCGAGGAAGCCGTCGAGGCCGCAGCCGAACGCCGGGGTGGTGATTTCCTGGGCGTAGGTGGCGCTGACCGTGGTGATGTGGCTCGAATACGCCATGCCGGCCTTGAGGAACGACAACTTGCCGTAGAACTCCATGCCTTCCTGTTGCAACGCATGTTCCGGGATACCCAATTCAGGGCAGGACGCCAGGCTGACCACGCCCTGGTACGCCAGGTTGTGGATGGTGAACAGGGTCGGGGTGCGTTGGCCGCGCCAGTGCATATAGGCCGGCGCCAGCCCGGCCGGCCAATCGTGGGCGTGGACCAGGTCGGGGCACCAGTGGATCTGCGCCAGGTTGGCGGCGATGTCGGCGGCGGCCAGGCCCAGGCGGGCGAAGCGGATGTGGTTGTCAGGCCAGTCGCGACCGTTGTTGGCGCCGTAAGGAGAACCTTCGCGAGCGTAGAGTTCGGGACAGATCAGGACGTAGATCACCAAGCCGTCGGCCATGTCCATGCGACCGATCTTGCAAGGAGGAAGCGCTGCGTGGCCACCCAGTTCGCCGATGATATGAATAGGATTGCCGCTGTTCATGACTTGCGGGTAGCCGGGGATCAATATCCGCACGTCGTGCAAACCGGCCATGGCGCGTGGCAGGGCGGAGGAGACGTCACCCAGGCCGCCGGTCTTGACCAGGTCGGCGATTTCCGACGTCACGAACAGGATTTTCTTGCGATTGGGATTCTGTCGAACGACAGGTAACAGTGCCTTGCCTCCGGTGGCCAACACCGGTGCCGTCGGCGATTCGGCCGCCGGCGGTAGTTGAGAACGGACTTGCTGTGGTTCCAAGGCAGCACTGATCATAAATAACTCCTATTTCTCGATCTGTTTCCGGCAAGCGCCAGAGCTGTTGTTTCATTGGCCGAATCCTGCGGCCAGGCGCACAAGCGCTACGCAAGGAGAGCAAAGCGCTGCCCAATGCGGCGAAGCGAATCAGGTGAGGGGGCCGTTGCAAGGAATGCTCCAGCCGTTGTTGCCCTTCCTCTAACCTGACCTGTCGCCGTTGCGAAAAGTTTCGACTTTTTTTCCTCCGGATGACCGGTCGGTTTTCCCCTCGGTTCGGCAGTCTAGGTCAGAAGCTAGAGCGGTGCGGTTCGCTTCGTCGAATTGTCGGACAATCACGCGAACTGTCGGCAATGTCTTACACGACGTAGGGGAATTCGAGCCGACGAAATGCAGCTTGTTTGAAATATGCGGGGTGTATGGGAAGGGCGACGGTTCAATCGCGTGCGCGGTTCAGCGGCGCTGCGCACCATTAAGAGGCGGGCGAGATGGCGGCGTTTTGATGGCTTTCAGGCGGGGCATTCACCTGCCCCATGTGGGAGCGAGCTTGGTGGGAGCGAGCCTGCTCGCGAAAGCGTCGGATCAATCGACATCTCTTCTGCTGACACAGCGTCTTCGCGAGCAGGCTCGCTCCCACAGGAGGTGCAGGGAACGCTCAGATTGTGGGGGTCAACACCCGAATCGGCTGGCCAGCCGCCCAGGCCTGCAGATCCTCGATCATCTGGCCATAGAACTGCTGGTAATTCTGTCGGCTGACATAGCCCACGTGGGGTGTCGCCAGAACATTGTCCAGGGTCCGGAACGGGTGGTCGGCTGGCAGCGGTTCCTCGGCGAAGACGTCCAGGGCCGCACCGGCCAGACGCTTGTGCTCAAGTGCCTCGACCAGCGCAGCTTCATCGACGATCGGCCCGCGAGCGGTATTGACCAGCAGCGCCTCGGGCTTCATCCAGCCCAGCGCCTGAGCGTCCACCAAGCCCCGGGTGCGGTCGCTGAGCACCAGGTGAACCGAAAGAACGTCGGCCTGCTCGAACAGCGCTTGTTTGTCGACATAGGTCACACCGGCCGTGGCGGCTCGTTCGGCGGTCAGGTTCTCACTCCAGGCGATGACCCGCATGCCGAACACCTGGCCGAACTGTGCCACGCGCGTGCCGATGCTGCCGAGGCCAAGGATTGCCAGGGTCTTGCCATGCAGGTCGCCGCCCAGGCCCTGCTGCCACAGCCCGGCACGCAACGCGTTGGCTTCCGGGACCAGGTTGCGCGTCAGGGCCATGATCAGCGCCCAGGTCAGTTCGGGCGCGGCGTGCTTGTAGCTGTCGGTGCCGCAGACCTGGATACCCAGCGCGGCGGCGGCCTTGAGATCGAGCGCAGCGTTGCGCATGCCTCCGGTCAGCAACAGCTTCAGATTGGGCAGGCGACGCAGCAGTGCTTCATCGAAACGGGTCCGTTCGCGCATCACGCAAATGACATCGAAGCCTTGCAGGCGCGAGACGAGGGTGTCGTGATCGGCGGGGTAATCGTGGAGAAAAGTCACCTGGCCAATGCTGTCCAGCGGCGACCAGTCCACCACGTCTTGCGCCACGCCTTGCCAATCATCGATGACCGCTATTTGCACCGCCATGGAACACCTCGTCAGGGAATGGGTTTGTCCAGCCAGCCGAGCAGGGCCTTGTGGAATCGATCCGGTTCCTCCATCTGGGGCGCGTGCCCCAAGTTGGGGAACTCCACCAGCGTCGACCGTGGGATCAATTGCGCGACCTGCTTGCCGAGCACCTCGTAGTGGCCAAGCTTGGCTTTTACGGCCGGCGGGGCAATGTCACTGCCGATGGCCGTGGTATCGGATGTGCCGATCAGCAGCAGCGTTGGCGCCTTGAGGTTCTTGAATTCGTAGTAGACCGGCTGGGTGAAGATCATGTCGTAGATCAGCGCCGAGTTCCAGGCGACTTGCGTGTGCCCCGGTCCCTTGTTGAGCCCGGCGAGCATGTCCACCCAACGGTCGAACTCTGGCTTCCAGCGTCCGCCATAGTAGGTGTTGCGTTCGTAGGTGCGAATGCCCTCGGCGTTGAGTTTCAACTCGCGTTCATACCATTGGTCCACGGTGCGGTAGGGCACGCCCAGGGCTTTCCAGTCTTCAAGGCCGATCGGGTTGACCATCGCCAGGCGCTCGACCTGGTCGGGGAACTGCAAGGCGTAGCGAGTGGCGAGCATGCCGCCGGTGGAGTGGCCGACAATGATGGCCTTCTGCACGCCGAGGGCCTTGAGCAGGGTGTTGGTGTTGGTCGCCAATTGCTGGAAGCTGTACTGATAATGGTCCGGTTTGCTGGAGGTGCAGAAGCCGATCTGGTCCGGGGCGATGACCCGGTAACCGGCTTCGCTGAGGGCCTTGATCGAGTCGCCCCAGGTGGCGGCGCAGAAATTCTTGCCATGCATCAGCACAACGCTGCGTCCGTTGGCCTTGCCTTGGGCGGGCACGTCCATATAGCCCATCTGCAGCGGTTTGCCTTGGGACTGGAGGGAAAAATGCTTGAGCGTGTAGGGATACTCGAAACCTTCGAGCTGCGGCCCATAGGCGGGGCCTTCGGGTGGCGTCTCGGCCTGGGCGAACATCGGCAGGGCAGCGAGCAAGAACAGGCTGGGCAGCCAGCAGGTGGTCAAACGCGGCATGATCAATCTCCTTGAGGCAACCGGCCGATCGTGGAACGGCTCGATTATGGCGACATTAATCACAGGCAATCGAACCATTGGAACGTTCAACCCATCCAGCCCAGGGTTGCCAGCACGAGCACGCCATAACGCAGGCCCTTGGCGAGAGTGACGATCAACAGGAAGCGTCGCCACGGTTCACCCATCACGCCCGCCACCAGTGTCAGGGGATCGCCAATGATCGGCAGCCAACTGAGCAACAGGGACCAGTACCCGTAGCGTTGATAATGCCGACGAGCCTTGTCCAGGTGAGAAGGGCTGACGGGAAACCAGCGGCGATCCTTGAATTGTTCGAGGCGGGTCCCCAGCCACCAGTTCACCAGCGAACCCAGGACATTGCCCAAGGTCGCGACCCCCATCAGCAGCCAGGCTGCTTGACGCTCGCTGAGCACCAGGCCGACCAGCAGCGCTTCCGATTGCAGCGGCAGCAGGGTCGCTGCGCCAAACGCGGTCAGGAAAAGCCCGGCATAAGCGCCAGCCATCAGTGGGCTGGATAATCCGCCACGACGGTTTGCGTGCCGTCCTTCTTCTGGCCGATCACTTGATAGGCGTCGCTCATGCCGTCCATTTCCATGCCCGGCGAGCCCATCGGCATCCCCGGCGCGGCCACGCCCAGCAGGTCGTCGCGTTTGCTCATCGCCAGCACCTGGTCAGCCGGCACGTGGCCCTCGACAAATTTGCCGTTGATCTCGGCGGTGTGGCAGGAGCGCAGGTTCGGCGCGACGCCCAGGCGCTGCTTGACCGAACTCATGTCGGCCTCGACATGGTCGTTGACCTTGAAACCGTTGGCTTGCAAATGGGAGATCCATTTCTTGCAGCAGCCACAATTGGCGTCGCGGTGCACGTCGATGGTGACGGGTTCGGCGGCCTGGGCCAAGGTGGAAATCAAAACGGTACTCAGGGCGAGCAGGTGCAGGGGATTGGCCATGGGAATCGGTCTCTTGGCGAATGGAGTTTGGGAGGGAGGATACCAGAGTAGCGGCGGGCGCCTGACGGGAGGCTGAGGGGCGGATTACAGGATTGTCAGGTCGGAGACGGAACAGAACCCTGTGGGAGCGAGCTTGCTCGCGATAGCCGTCGAACATCCAACATCGATGTAGGCTGATCCGGTGCTTTCGCGAGCAAGCTCGCTCCCACAAAAAAGTTGGGGTGAACGCGGGATGTGTGTCCAACCCCAGGAGTGTGTGGGGACGCTCTAGCGAACTTTGAACCGCCCCATAATCGCATTCACCCGACCGTTGGCCTCCAGCAACTGCCGGGTATTGCGCTCACTGGCCAAGCCGCTTTCCACCAGTTCTTCCACCATGTGTCGAATCTGTACCATGCTCCGGTTGATCTCCTCGGTCACCGCGCTTTGTTGCTCGGCGGCGGTGGCGATCTGGGTACTGAGGCTGTTGATCTGGCTGACGGAACCGGCCATTTCATCCAGGCCCGAATTCACCCGGGACGTGGCGTCGGCGGCCGATTGGCAACTGGCCTGGGTGTTTTCCATGGCCGACACGGAGGAGCTGACGCCCTGGGTCAGGCGCGTCAGCATTTCGTTGATTTCCGAGGTGCTGGCCTGGGTGCGGGCGGCGAGGGCGCGGACTTCGTCGGCGACCACCGCGAAGCCACGGCCCTGTTCGCCGGCCCGAGCGGCTTCGATGGCGGCGTTGAGGGCCAGCAAGTTGGTTTGCCCGGCGATGGCGCCAATCACGCCGAGGATCTCGGTGATGCGTTGTGCATCCTGCTGCATGTTCTCGACTTTGCGCGTGGCGCTGGCGACTTCATCGATCAGCGCCACGACGCTGTTGGACGCTTCGCCGACCACTACGCGAGAACGATCGGCGTGCTCGTTGGCCCGCTGGGTGAACGCTGCCGTCTGCGCCGCGTTTTGCGCGACGCTTTCAGCCGTGGAGCTCATCTCGGTGATCGCCGTCACGGTCTGGTCGGTTTCCGAGGCGTGACGCATGAGGATTTCACTGGTATGGGCCGATGTCTGCTGCAGGTTGTCCAGGCTCGAGGCCATGGCGCCGGTGGCCTGGGTGACTTCGCCTATCATGTCTTGCAGGTAGGCGATGAACTTGTTGACCGAGTGACCGATGGCGCCCAGTTCGTCCTCCGCGCGGATGGTGATGCGTCGAGTCAGGTCGGCGTCGCCGGTGGACAGCGCATCGATGTTGCCCTTGAGGACTTTCATGCGGTTAGTCAATTGCCGGATCGCATAAAGCTGCATCAGCACCAGCAGGATCACCATGGGAATCTGCAGCAGGCTCAGCGTGTTCAATACGTCATCACGCTGGGCGGTGATCAGGCGGGTCGGCAACGCGGTGGCGAGGAACCAGGGCGAGCCTTCGATGGGGCGCATGAAGAACGTGCTGGCTTCGCCCTTGTTGTCGAATTCGACACGCTGCAGTTGGTCACGATTGGCCAGGCCAGCCTTGACCTGGGCCGCAAACGGTGAGGTCGCCGCCAGCTCGCTGATGTTCTTGAGCACGATCGGGCCGCTTATCCGCGAGCTGTTGCTGATGATCTTGCCGTCGCCTTCGACGATCAGCATCTCGGCGCTCAGTTCGGCTTCCTTGCGGGCAATCAGGTCGTTGAAGAAGCCCAGGGTGACGTCGATGGTGGAGACGCCATAAGGCGCGCCGTTCTTCTGGATCGCCATCGCGCAGTTGGTGCGCGGCTCGGCGCTGGCGTCGTCCTTATAGGCGGCAGCCCAGGCGCATTTGCCGGGTGGCGTGGCCATGCCGCCCTTGTGCCAGGGTTGCTCGTAATAATTGGGCGCGGCGTCGCTGTTCCAGAACGTGTTGACGATCAGTTTGCCGGAGGCGTCGCGGTGCCAGAATGTGCTGAATTTGCTACGACCTTCAGCCCGTTGGTTGGGCAACGGCCAGATCCCGCCGCCAAACACTTTCAGTTCGCCGTATTGGTCCACCAGGCCTGGCAATACCTTGTCGATGGCGTCGCTGTCGAGCAAGGGAATGGTCTGGGTGATGCTGCGTTGTTGGGCTTGGACTTTGTTCAGTTCGCCCTGGATCTGCTCGGCGACTTCGGCAATGCGGTTCAGTGCCACTTGCTCCTCGGTATGGCGCAGCTTGGGTGCGACCAGGTAGCTGATGCCAACAACGGTGAGGATGGACAACACCAGGATGAACAGAACCAGGAACAGCGTGTAGCGGGCCTGAATGGTGCGCAATGAGGGCATGTGGGTGTTCCTTGCACGAGGGCGTCTTTCAGAAACAGTTGGTATGGGCGTACCAGGTTGTATCGGCTTCCTTGCCGATAGCTTGAGTGGGGAGGGGACGTGACGTCAGGCGGCCGAGCTGGCCTGCGTGGTTTTCCAGGCTTGCGCATGGGCCTGCCACTCATCGTGGAGGCGTTGCATGGAGGCCGATTGCAGAGGGAGCTGGCGCGGCTCTGCAAGGCGATGGAACAGCGCCTGCCAACCTTGTGCGGTGTCGGTGGGCATTATCCCGGTGAAGAAGAACCCGGCGGTCATCAGCAGGCGATGGTCCGTGGCAAAGTGTCGACCGAGGCCGAGCCGTACCGACAATGGCCAATGGAGCGGCAGGCGTTGCAACTGCCCGACGAGGCAGGCGTCCACCCGTTCTGCCACGATGTCGACTCGGCCGGGTAGATGGCTGATCCGCAACGGTTGTATCCCGGCAGGTCCCTCGTCGAGGCGGGTCCCGAACCGTGATGCCAGCGGCTCCATCAGCCATTGGCAGGGTGCTGGCCACTGGAGCCGCGGCAGCGGTGGAAGGCCGCCGCTGACCCGTTGACAGCCGATCACAATGGTTTCGGCCTGGTCCGTGGCGAACGGCGAGGGCACGAAATCGGGTAGCAGGCCGACGTCATGAAATCCCAGCCGTCGAGACAAACGTTGGCTGAAGGGATGGCTCGTGACCTGTTTGATCGATAGCCGGGCGAGCCCGAGCGCCCGGGCGCCATCTAGCAATTGTTGCCCCAGCCGCGAGGCAATTTTTCTGCCCTGCAGGTCGGGGTCCACCGCAACCAGCGCCAGTTCCGCGTCCAGACTGGCTTTGGCGTGGCGGCACAGTGCGGCATGACCGACCACGCGGTCGCCTGTCACGGCGACCAGCGAATGCCAGCGCTCCTGCAAATTATGTTGGCAAATCACCTGCGGCATGTAGACGTCAGGGGAAACGTAGTGATCGCCGTATACCCGGCGGAACAGCTCGCAAGTGCTGACACTGTCCGCTGGCTGGAACGGTCGGATGAGCAGATTGCTCATACTGCGTCCCCCGTTGCCTTCGGACCGTACACCCGACGATCGATGATCGACAGATGCTTGCCGGAACGGGGATGGCGGTCCAGCGCCTTGGTGTGGCAGATCTGCACGTCGACATGGAGTCGTTCGAGGCCTGGGTATTGCTCGATCAGCGCGGCTTTCAGTGCATGCGAGCGAGTCTGGCCTGTGTTCGCCGGTGCGTCGGCTACCCACTTGAAAAGCAAGTGCTCATTGCCCTGTGTGTGCTCGATGATCAGTTGCCATTGCAATCCACCGGCCACGCGCCGCGTGATGTCGCTGATCTCCTCGGGAAACAGCGACAGCACGCCAACACGGACGCGACGGCTTTCTGCGCTGCGTCCCTGGAGGGCGAACTTGCGCTGGGGCGTGCCGGCAGGTTCGCACCAGCTGGCGCGGTCTCCCACCGGATATTTGATGATTGGCATCAGGCTTCGGGTGAGGTTCGTCACCACCAGGTTCCCCGTTTGGCCGCAGGCTTCGATCACTTCGCCACTCAGGTCGTCGATGATTTCCACGCGTGTCTGTTGGTCAAACACCCGGTGCTCGCCTAAGCCGCAATCAAGCGTGCTGGCGCCCACCAGGCCGGCGTCGACGCTGGCGTAGCCGATGGACGCGAAGCGCGCATTGGGGAGGGCGCGCTTCAATGTCGGCATTTGGCTCTCGAAGAGATTCTCGCCACCAAACAGGACGGTGGTGATCTGCGGCAACACGCGGCCTTGCGCGATGAGATGGCTGGCGAAGGCCAGCAAATGCGCAGGGACGCCCACGAGCACGTTGATGCGGTGCGCGGTGATGGCATCGGCCAGCACGTTGAGTTCCACCGAGCCGGTGAAAGGAAACTCGGTGATCGCGACGTCGACGCTGCACAGGGCACCGTGGATAAACAGGAAGCTGGCGTAGAGGTCTCCCGAAAAAAACAGATTGGCGATGCGATCCCCAGCAGCCAGTTGGGCAGACAGGCTCTGGCCAAAACAATCGAGCATCAGTTGCCATTCTGCGTGGGTATACACCGACAGCTTGCCTTGGCTGGTCGTACCCCCGGTCTTGAAAACCAGTGCGTCCTTCACGCGATCGGTCAGCACTGGCCAGGTATCCAAATCGTCACTGCCTTTCCAATATTCGCCGAGATTGACAATCGGCAATTGGTTGAACCCACAACCCTGCATGGGTAGGTGACGCAGTAGAGCGTTATAGAACGCCGAATGCGTGCGGATATGGTCGAGCCATTGCTCGTAGGGTAAAGACGCGCTCATCAGGATTTTCTCAAGGTTTTAAGGTCGGCTTATTGATTGGCGGGCGAGATCGACTGGTGGGGCATTCTGCTGTCGATCACCAGCGGGACCTTGCCGCTGTGTTTGTTGCGCTTGAAACGTTCGACCGGGCAATGCTGGACGTCCAGGACCAGCAGCGTGGCATTGACTGACGCGCGTAGCGGTGCGATTGCCAACACGTTGCGTCGCACCGTGACGGGGTCGCCATCGGTACGAATCAGCAGTCGCTCGCAACCGCTGCTTTCATGGTCGAGCACGATCTGGACGGCTGCTTGCGCCCGTTCGGCCAGTTCGCCGGTATTGATGAGCTCCGTGGCAATGCGTATCAGGCGGCCGTGGCGTTCACGCAGCTCGAACCTCGGCGACTCCAGGCCGCACGCGCACGGGTCGGATAGCCAGCGTCCAAGATCGCCAACCTCATATCGATGGAGCGGGCGTGCCTGGCGTATGCGGGAGCTGAACAGCAGGCGACCGGTTTCCCCCGGACCGACGGGCGCGTCTTGTTCGACATGGACGATCTCCAGGGACTGGATGCCCTCCATGAGGTGGAACACGCCGTCATCGCTGCTGACGCAGGCATGGCCGAGCGGCCCTGCATCCACGGTGCCGTAGATCGCCGAACGAATGCAGGTGACGCCGCACTGCTGGAACAACGTGCGGCTGTGTTGCCCCAGGTGCTCGCCGCCCAGCAGGATTTTTCGAACGCCGCCGTAGTCCTGGAGTGCCGCACGCTGGGAAGAGAACAGCCGATGCAAGGTGCTCGGCATGCCGACAAGCGTGTTGATCCGGTGGGCAACGATCAGCGCTGCGATTTCCTCGAAGTGATCGTCCGGCGGGGCGCTCATGGGGTAATGCACGACGTTCATCTGTTCCAGGATCTTGCTGAAACTGAGGAATCCGCCGTACAGGCTGCCGCCGTAGAACAGGTTCATGACCCGATCCTGAGCCGGGTCAAGGCCCGCCGCGCGCAGCCCGTCGGCGGCGGCGCGCATATGGCGATCGAAATCGCGGTAGGTGTAGGGCGACAGCACAGGGGCGCCGCTGCTGCCGCCCGAGCGGAAGAACAGTTGCGCTTCAGGGGGCGGGGGCAGGGCGAGGAATGCCGCCTTGTCCATGATCGGCGTGGAGGCGTTTAGCGATAAGGGCACAGCAGGTGCATTCAGCGTGACACGGTGACTCGCAGCATGGGCTTCAAGGCCGACCGATACCCGACGACTCAATCGCTGCAATCCATAGACCCCGTCGTGGGGCTCGCCGTCATAGCCCTGCTGGATCTCGGCCGTGGAGGTGATTCGGGACACGCCGGCGCTTATCAGGCGGCGCGCCAACGCAGGTGCTCGCTCTGGCTCACAGACGAGGGCGCAGCTCTGCAGCACATTGCGCCATGGCAGCAAGGTTTCAGCGAGCAGCGCTTCGGGCACTGGCCGTAGCAGCAATGTCCGAAACAGCGGAGAGGGTTGCAGGTCGCGGTGGTGTTCCCAGAGGATGCGCCAGCCGTCACCGGCCCAGACCTGACCGGTTTCGTTCGCGAAGCTGTAATCCAGGCGGGCCAGTGCCGTTCGGGTGGTGATTTCGCACGCTTCTGCGGCGGTGGCTTCCAGAATGGGCCAGTGCCCGGTCCGGCGTGCGAAGGCGTCTGCGAGGGCGCTGCCCAATGCCTGTAGCTGCGCAGGCTCATCGCTGTCTACCAACAGCCATTGCGGGCTGGAACAGGCTTGTTGATCGAGGCGGCAGACTTCATCAACCAGGGCATCCAGGCTCTGCGTTGTTGCAGCGAACGGCGTGATGTAGGCGAAGCTGATCCGGTGACCCCAGTCAATCCAACGGCAGCCACTGGGTATCTGTTCGCGCAGCGCCTTCAGGGCTGTTTCACCGCCCCATGCGCTGACGCCCTGGGCCAGTGCGACGATACGGCCGACCTCCCGGGAGGGGACGGGCAATACCGCCAGATAATCGCGCAATCGCCCGCTCGCATCGCACCCGACGAATGCTGCCAGCAGCCGCGCCGTAAGGTCGCCATCACGGGTGCTGGGGCGCAACCAGTTCACGTTGCCCGCCAACAGGCCTTCCAGCGCTGCGCAGAAGCCCAGCAACGGTGAGTTGCTCGGCGTCACGTGCACCACCAGGCCGAGGGGCTGCCAACTTTCGAAGGGGCCGTCGCTGTAATCGATTCGCCGCAGCGAGCGGCTGTCGGCGCCCAGCTCTCGCTCCAGTTTGAGCTCCAGCGCGCGCCGTCCGCAGAAGGCAACCAGGGCCTGGCGCTGATCCTCGTCGAGCAATGGCCTCGCGGCTGCCGTGTGCAGCCATTGTACGAACGCCTCTGCACAGTCCAGCACCTCTTCGCTGCGAGGCGGGGCTTCCAGCAGGGCGGGGAGTTGGGCTTGCAAGCGCTCGAGCGCGGCGTCGAATGTCAGCTCGGCGGTCAATCGACCGTTGATGAGGTACATATCAGTTTTCCTTGATCATTTCGGCAGCGGCCATGGCGCAGCTTCGGCTCGCGCTGGTGCCGGCCCGGCCGTGCAGCTCGAACCATTGGGTTTGCAGGCCGCACTCGCAGTTGGCCGGGTGCAGGGTCGCCAGATCGCTCATCACCACGGCGTGGGCGGGACTCGACGAGATGTAGGGCGAGACGAACGACAGCAGCCCTGGTTCGCCAAACGGCTGGACGCTGAAATCCGAAGGGTGACGCACGAAGACTTTCGAATAGACCGGCACATGGAATCGATGGTGCGCGCATTCGATATAGGGCACCGCGTGTTCGACTGCACCGTAACCGTCGCGGCATCGTCGGGGCTCGATACCCAATTGGCGGGTAATGCGTGCATAGACCAACTGACGAGGAATTTCCCCGGCTGCCTGTTTTTTCCAGCCGCCGCCCAGGAAAACCAGCGAGCCGGGAGCGAGCCTGAGGTCCTGCATGGCGGTTTCACACATACGCTCAAGGACATGCCAGAGCAGCGCCGGGAAGCCGAAGATCCGCACCGGCAATCCTTCCTCGGCGAAGGAGTGCAGGGCGCTGATAACACCGAACACGTCGAATTCATGGCCTTTTCCGGTGCGTCGCAAAGCGTAGGCAACACGGTTCGCCGGGGCGAATCGGCACAGGAACTGGTCGGTATACGCGGTGCCGAGCCGATTGGCCGCTTCGGGCTCATGACTGAACAGCAGGTAATTGCACGGCGCGTCAGGAGTGGACCAGCCGTAGTGTTCGAAGATGTTGGCGACCATGCCTTGGGCCGCGGCCATGCTGCGCTCGTCATAACGCATGCGACTTTTCTGACCGCTGGTGCCCGAGGAGGTCAGCTCCAGTGCGTCTTCGGCGGTGGGGCTGAGCAGCCTCCTCTGTTTGAAGTAGTTGGCGTAGATCGGTGGCAGGCGCGACCAGTCGGCCAGGTGTTCGAGGTCATCGACCGAAAGCCCGTTGGCGTTGAGCCAGTGTTCATAGCCAGGCGTGTGATGGCTGTGGAACAGGCTGATTTCAGCCATGGCTTTGTCGAACAGCCCCGTGGGAAGCGAATCGACGGCATACGGATGGGGCAACGCACACAGGGCATCTGCGTGTGGAAAATGAATCATCGGATGTTCCTCTGAAGCAGCGAATTCAGACTTGGGCGGTTGGCCGCGAGGCGAAGAGGCGCAAGGCAAGCAGGCAGCCAAGACCGGCGATGCCGACCATCAGCGCGAAGGATTCCAGGCTCGCTCCGGCGCCCAGCAGGGCCAGCAGCGAGCCCGCCGCGCTCATGACCGCGATGGAAATCATCCCGACCATGGCCGATACCAGGCCTTTGCTGTCGTCGCTGGCGAACAGGGCGAGTCGATACAGCGCTGCATTGCCCATGCCGAGCCCGATGGCGTACAGCGACAGGCCACCGACCAAGACCGGCAGCGAAAGCGTGAACTGACTGGCGATGACCAGCGCGATCAGACCGGCACAGAACGGCCACAGGCTGTAACGGAGCACCCGGCGCACACCGACCCGATCCACCAGCGCGTTGAGGATAAAGTTGCCGAGGATGACCGCTGAGAAAACCGGAACCTGCCAGATTCCGTACGCCAGGGGAGACAGCCCCTGACCCTGGATCAGCAACAGGGGGGACAGGCCGATCCAGGCAATCAGCGGCAAGCTCATCAGCCCCAGTGCGACACTGGCCGACATGAACCCCACATGGCCGAGCAGGGCGCCGTATCGCCGGACCAGCGAACGCAAGTCGAACGCTTCGACACTGGAGGCTGGAGCATGGGCGGGCACCCCATGGATCGTCCGAGGCATGAACCACCACAAGGCCAGCCAGCTCACCAGCCCGAGCCCGGCCAGCAACATGAACAATTCGCGCCAGGACAACCATTGCAACAGCAGCCCGCCTGCCAAGGGCCCAAGCAGGGGCGAGAGCAGGGCGAGATTGCCGAGCAAGGCCATGACTTTCACGGCAGCGGATTCAGGGAATATTTCCTGGATGGCGGGATAGCTGACTGCAATGACGAAGCCCAGGCCCATTCCCTGGATCAGGCGAAGCCCATTGAAGCCGTGCATGCTGCTGACCTGGGTGATCGCCACGCAAGCCAGCACGAACCCGGCACAGCCGACGAGCATGTAGGGGCGCCGTCCCTGGCGATCCGACAGGGGGCCAATCAACCACGGCAACAGGACGCCGCCCAGCAGATATAAATTGAACGCGTAGGGAATCTGGTCCGGGGACGCATCGAGGTCCTGGGTCACCATGAGCATGGCGGGCATGACCAGGTCGCTGGCCATATAGGTGAGGCATTCAAAAAGGGCGATCGCCAGGCAGAAGCCTGCCACGCGAACGGGGGAAAGAGTGCTTGTCTGAGTTTGCATGGGTTCCCAACGTTGGTATCAAAAAGAACGGATCAGTTCTTTTTCGAGGGTACGTTGGCGCTATCCCGGGTCGAAAGGCGTCTTTCCCTTTATTGGTATGGGAAAGAACTCCTGTGTTTGTAGGATTCGTCCTTCAGGTGGGGATTACGTAGGGAGAGGGTAAATATTCTCGCGGCCGATGAAGCCATCGATTGATTCCCAGCAACCGCAGTCGCGCGCGTCACCCGGGCGGCGGTACCATAGGGCGCTGCATCGCCCCGTGACACTGGCAAGACGGTGTCTGGAAAACGGGTGAAAGGCAGAACGAATTACTTCAGGAAGCTGGCAAATGACTCATTCGCAACGTTTGAAATACTCGATTCTGGTGGTTGTCGTCGTCCTGGCGATCATGCTCGGACTGTCCTGGATGCAAGGCAAGGGCATGATCAGCGAGCAGCTGTTTCAATACATCGCCATTGCCGTGGCGGTCATCGTCGTGGTGATCAACGGTGTGATGCGGCGCAAGGTCAAGCCCTGAGCGCTGCTCATTCCCCGGTACTGAGCAGGGCCACGGCCTGGTGATGCAAGCTATAGCTTTTATCGGGGTTGAGCGTGACCACGCCCTCGCTGCACAGGCGCTTCAGGACTTCGCGCACGCTCAGGAAGGACAAGGGAATGTCCAACCCCAACAACTGGCTGTGAACACCTCGCACGCCCAGTCGACGGTTTTCATCGGCGGCCTTGAGCAAGGCGTCGATGACCTTCAGGCGAATCAGGCTGGTCCTGAGTCCGTAGCTCTTGAGCAGGCGCTTGATCTGCTCGTTGCTGCCTCGCTCCGCTGATCCGAAGACGCCATTGGACGCGGTCGGCGTGACACGGGACGAACCTGGCTTGCCCTCCATGGGTACCTGCGCGTTATGCATGTAAAAGACTCCATACCAGCCTGACAGAAAAGATCGGATGCTCTCCTGTAATAGGACGAACGAGAGCGGCCAATCATGAAGGGGATGATGTGAAAAAATTGCCTGGACACGGTCAATTCCCTGTAAAGGCGGGTCGCCGGGCCGTTAATTTTTTTTCATCCGGTTCGTTCTCAAGGAAGGTGCTTTTTGCGTTCAAGCACGTCGTCGTTGTTTCAGGCCTGGCCGGCGGTTTTTACGGCCCTGGTTCTTGAGCGCTTTTGATCAGGAGTGAATGTGGGAATGTCCGGGCAGTTATCGAGGTTTTGTCTCGCCGGTGCCTTGCTGGGGATGACCCTGGGCTTGAGTACCGTCGTCAGCGCGCGAGGCGAGGCCGGGCAGGCCTCTGCCGAAATTCGTCGCACCAGTTTTGGCGTGCCGCATATTCGCGCCCAGGATGAGCGGGGGTTGGGATACGGCATCGGGTATGCGTATGCGCAGGACAACCTGTGCCTGCTGGCCAACGAGATCGTGACGGTCAATGGGCAGCGCTCGCGCTATTTCGGCCCGGAGCAGGTGACTGTCGAGCAACGGGAAAACCGTGCCAGCGATCTGTTCTTCACCTGGCTCAATACGCCACAAGCGGTGTCCGGTTTCTGGCAGGCCCAGACGCCCCAGGTCCAGCAACTGGTCGAAGGTTACGCCGCCGGCTACAACCGCGCTCTGGCCGAACGCAAGGCGAAAGGCTTGCCGGAACAATGTGCAAGCGAGTGGGTTCGGCCGATCACCGCGCTGGATCTCGTCAAGCTGACCCGGCGCCTGCTGGTGGAGGGCGGCGTCGGCCAGTTCGCCGAGGCCTTGGCCGGCGCGCAGCCGCCCAAGGCCACCGCGCAGGCCGCCGTTTCGACGTCCGGCTTCGCGGTTGCGGCGGCCCACCAACAGCGCTTTGCCCTGGAGCGCGGCAGTAACGCCCTGGCGATCGGCAGCGAACGGTCATTCAACGGGCGTGGCATGTTGTTGGCGAATCCGCATTTCCCTTGGGTGGGGGGCATGCGTTTTTATCAGATGCACCTGACCATTCCAGGCAAGCTCGATGTGATGGGGGCGGCGTTGCCGGGCTTGCCGATGATCAACATCGGATTCAGCCAGCACCTGGCCTGGACCCATACCGTCGACACGTCCAAGCATTTCACGCTGTACCGCCTGCAACTGGATCCCAAGGATCCAACCCACTATCTGCTGGACGGCAAGTCCGTGCCGATGAGCCAACAGACGGTCACGGTGGACGCCAGGCAAGCCGATGGGCAGGTCACGCCGGTTTCCCGGGTGGTCTACGGTTCGCAGTTCGGGCCGATCGTGCAATGGCCCGGGAAATTGGACTGGAATAACCAGTTCGCCTACAGCCTGCGTGACGCCAACCTGGAAAACGATCGGGTGCTGACGCAGTGGTACGCGATGAATCGAGCGGTCACCCTCAAGGATTTGCAGGACTCGGTCCACAAGATTCAAGGCATTCCCTGGGTCAACACATTGGCGGTGGACGACCAGGGGCAGGCGCTTTACATGAACCTGTCGGTGGTGCCGAACGTCGACGCGGGCAAACTGGCCCGGTGCAGCGATCCCAGGGCTGGACAGAAACTGATCGTATTGGATGGCTCGCGCAGCGAATGTGATTGGGGCATCGACGCCGATGCCGTACAGAAGGGCACTTTCGCGGCCGGCAAGCTGCCGCGACTGTTGCGCCGCGATTATGTGCAAAATTCCAACGACTCGGCGTGGCAGGTCAATCCGGCGCAACCCTTGTCCGGCTATTCGCCGGTCATCAGCCAGCAAGACCAGCCGCTGGGCCTGCGCTCGCGCTTCGCGTTGGACAGGCTCACACAATTGGCCAAGCGTGGGCCGGTGACCGCAGATGATTTACGGCGCATGGTCATGGACGACCAGGTTTACCTGGCCGATCAGGTCATGCCAGATCTGCTGGCTTTTTGTGTCGCGGACCTGGGGCCCGATGCGTTGCCATTGACCGAGGTATGCGCGCGTCTCAAGCGTTGGAGTCGCACCGCGAACCTGGACAGCGGCGTTGGTTTCGTTCATTTCCAACAGATCATGCAGGCGCTGCAACCTGTGCCTGATCTATGGCGCGTCGCATTCGATCCGAAGGATCCGCAACATACGCCTCGCGGCTTGGCAGTCGAGCGGCCCGCGGTGGCTGGGGCGTTGCGCCAAGCCATGCGCGCATCGATGGAGCGGGTCAACGCAGCCGGACTGCCGGCGGACAGTCAATGGCGCGATGTACAGGTCGCCAGCAGCGGCGGTCGCCAGATCCCCATTCCTGGCGGACCTGGAGAGTTGGGCATCTACAACGCGATCCAGAGCGTGCCGGGGGCGAACGGTAAGCGGGAGGTGGTCAGCGGCACCAGTTATCTGCAAGTGGTGACGTTTGATGGCAACGGTCCCAAGGCCGAGGGATTGCTGGCGTTCTCGCTTTCCAGCGATCCTTCGTCGCCTTATTCGGTGGATCAGACCCAGGCATTTTCAAAGCGACAGTTGAATGCGTTGCCGTTCACCGAACAGCAGATCAAGGCCGATCCGCATTATCAGGCAGTGACCATTCGAGAGGGTGAGCCAGTGAGCAGGGTCGTGACGCAATAATTACGGCCATGAAAAAGCCGCGACCCGAAGGGGCCGCGGCTTTTCAGTTTTTGCTCGGTCGGGGGCCGATAGCGTTCAGCACCAGGTTGCCGTCCTTGTTCTGGGTCAGATAGACCGGCAGCACCTTGGGCAGCGATGGCACGAGGTTTTTCACCTCGTTGAGGTTGTAGATCCCGCCGATGCGCAGGGTGCCGGTGGTGTTGTCGGCCAGCATGACCGGATGATCGAGGTAGCGGTTGATCAGCGGCAACGCGTCGGACAAGGCCAGGTTGGCGAGGATCAGCTTGCCGTTGCGCCAGGCCAGCGAGTTATCGTCGGCGGAAACCTCACGGACCTGCGGCTGATAGTCGCCGGCCTTGTAGCTCGCCTGCATGCCGGGCGACAGTTGCGCCCCGTTGGCATTGGAGGCCTTGTTGCTGGTTACCCACACCGAACCTTCCAGCAGCGTGACCTTGACCTGATCCTGATACAACCAAACGTTGAAGCGGGTACCGGTCACGCGCACCTGGCCCTGGCCTGCCCGAACGATGAACGGGTGCTGTTTGTCGTGGCTGACGTCAAAAAATGCTTCGCCCTTCTTCAGCGTCACCCGACGTTCATGCTTGTAGTTGGCAAACACCAGTTCACTGCCCAGGTTGAGCTCCACCTGGCTGCCATCGTCCAGCGTAATCTGCCGTACGTTCGCGCCCGCCTCGAATCGTTGATAGGCGTTCGGCACCCAGCCCAGGTTCCAACCGGTGAAAGCCGCCAAGGGCAAGCCCAGCGCGAGCACCGTGGCGGCGACGGCCAGTCGGCTCCGACGCGCCCGAGGGCGACGGTTCGAAGCAGCAGGCGCGGGCTCGACGCGCGGCAGGTGTTCAGCCGTGCCCCAAATGTCCAGCATGGCTTCGTATTCGAAAGCGTGCAGGGGATCAGCGTCGTGCCAATGCTTGAACGCCAGCCGTTCGGCATCGGTGCAGTCGTCTGCATGCAGACGCATGCACCAATGCGCGGCCGCATCGGTGATGGCGTCGTATTCGGCTTCCGAGAGGGTACGTTCGGTCATTGACTCTTCCTGATTTGACGCATTCTAACCCTCGGGAGCCTTTGTCGAGAACAGCGATGATGGCGTTTGCGCAGCAACTGTCCGGTTTTTCTCATGTTTGAAAGGGATGCGCATTCGCTCCTGCGTCGGACTGTCTCATACGCGTCGTGAAAAAAAGATCAACGAGAAGGGGCCGGATCGAGCTGGCGCCCCATTTCACAGATGAGCAAGGTCAGAGAGTCGGCGTTGCGAAGTATCAGATCAATGCGCTGGTCCGGCACAATCGGATTCAGAAAGGCAGCACGCGCTTCGTCCAGGTTCCGGGTTCCGCTGATCTTCAGGATTTCTTTGGCCGCATTTTTCATTTTGGGCAGTAGCTCGAAGCCTTTCTGCGTGTTATCGACACTGTCCCATTGGGTGAACAATTTCGATTTGGGCGTGGTGAGTGAAAACCCGTTGAGTTGCAGCTCTTTCTGCGTTTCGTACCGTTCGCGTCCGTAACGCGTCGTGGTCGGTATCAGGTCCAGAAAAGGACATATCGCATCCAGGTAAGTGAAATCGAAAGTATTGAAGAGCTGATGGGACATTTCATGGATAAAGATCGATGCTTGAGCATGGGCGTCGACATCGAAAAAATCAGGCACGGCAGATTTATACCAATCCAGCTCCGGTTCGAAGAAGCGTTGGGTGAGATAAATTCTCCCCGCGGGCGAAGGCTCCATCACGAAAGCGGTGGCTCTGTCGTCAAGGAATCGAAGATGGCCCACAACGATACGGTTTGCATTGAGCTGCTCCCAGTAGGGATCGGCCAATGCCGTGCATATCGGTAAAATGGCCGCCTCGATCTTGGCAATCAGCGGGCTGTCAACGCGTACGACGCCAAAGAACGATTTGAGGAAGGTATCCAGCCGAGACCCCCGCGCAACGTTTCGTTTAAGTTGCGCGAAATTGTGCAGGGCGTTGCGGGAATAGAACCTCGCCGTTTCCAAGGCCTGGACGATTACAGTGGCGCGTTGGGGATACTTCCTGCCTATTGTCGACCCCGCCTGGCCAAAACGAATCGTCTGTCGTTGAGGATCGATCTCCCAGGTGCGGCCAGGCGAGCGCGTCACCAAAGGCCCCTCGCCGTCGTCGTGGATGATGCGCCAGGCCCGGTTGTATTTTGCGACTTGAAAGACTTTCCCGGCGAGGGGGATATAAAGCCTGCCGTTTTCCACTGCCTCGTACATTCCGTCGGCCAGCTTCTTCAGTCTCGAGAGACTGATGCCAGCGGCTTCGAAGGGCTGCAGATCGGTACGGGGCGCTGCGGTGCTGGTGATGCTTCTCCAATCGGACATGGAGGGGGTGATGGAGGATGCAGGCTCAATGGGGTCGAGAAGTCCGAAGGTATCGTCGCGATTCAAGGAACCCAATGAGACCATCTCTGCAGCGCCGGCGATGAAGTTGTGCAGCCCCGCTTTCCAGTCACCCTCTTGGAAGGCCTCCGAAGAGGCCTTGAAGTCATCGTAGCTGTCCCAAAGGGTGCCTATGATCGACAGTCTGCCCGGCAGATGCCTGCCCACGAATCGGGCCCCGGCGCTGAACACATGGAGAACGGTTGACCAGTCAATGTGACGTCCTTTCCGGGTTCGGGCGCCCACCATGTCTGTCAGCATTTTTGCGTTGTCGTCGTACAGCGTGTCGAGCAGGTTTGCGGTGATGGGGTTGGCCGCCAGGGTAATTTCCGACACTTTTCCAAGGGTGGAAGCCAACAGATGCTTGAACGTGGCTTGCTGGTCCTCGGGAAGCCGGCGAATCAGCAAGTCCTGAAGCGCGCCGGGTCCATTGAACGCGGCAATGATGCTCGCTTCATCCTTGAACTCCGTGAGTTGATGGCCGTCGTGGTAGGGCGCGTACAGAATGTGCGGGCTTGTCGTGCCGGCGCTTGAACTGATGAGGTAAAGCCCCGCGGCCTTGACCGCAGCGGCGCCTCCGGTCTTGATCAGTTCCAGTGGACGAAAGATCGCGTTGGCGTTCTGGACGGCTTCTCGGGCGATCGCGTCCGGCATGTCCAGTACTTGGTGGATCAGGTCGAATGCTGTGGCGCTAAGATGCTGTTGCAGATGAAGTGCATGGGCGTATTGCAACAGCTGCCAGGGCAGTTGTCGGCAAAAGCGTTGTCTTCTTGGAAGGACGTCCGCGGCGACGCCAGACAGTCCTTGCGTCAAGGCTTGCTTGAAGGTGGTTTGCACATCCAGGGACGACAATATCTGCCTGACAGCCGTCTCGTTCAAACCGTCTGGTAAAGGTCGTGTGGAGGTTAACGAGACCTGGAAGCTCTTCTCGGTTACATCGACGTGACACAAGGCAAAATCGGTCAGGGAACTGGCCGCACCCACCACCGCCAGGGTAGGCTTGATCTGAACCGTCTCGGGGTTCAGTTTTTCTTGCGGAAAGCGCGCGGCCAATATCGCTTGCAGTTTTTTTTGCACATAGGTGCGCACGGGCTCTATTCCGTCCAGATAATCCTTGCCCTCACTCGCGCTGTTTTTATATTGCTCCAGGAGCTCGATATGAAAGCGCTGCTCATCAACAGCGGCCATGCCGAGCCAGGCGGGAAGTGTGTGTCGCAGTTTGTCGGCCCGGGCGATGCGTGTGACACGCTCGAGGTTGTTGGGCACGCCTTTGCCGAGCAGTGCTTCGAGGCTTTTCTGAAGCATCGCCCCTGTCAGCTGCCAATCACCGGCTTTCAAGGTGCTCAGGTAACCATGCTCCGCCTCGAAGTGCGTGATGAACGATTTCATCCGGTTCAGCAGCACGTTCTCTTCGATCAGCTCGTAGGAATCAAGCTGATACTGGGCGTGAGGCTTGCGATGCGCGGAAGGCAGATTCGCGAGAAAAGCAAAGCGCTTTCGAGAATCGAGCAGGTATTGATTCAGTCGCCGGGTAACAGCCTCCACGGAAGAAAAGGCCTGCAAACCTTCAGAGGGTGTCCAAAGAATGGCCATACCAGAATAGGGTGTGTCCAGTCCGCCGCGTTCGGTCAATAAAAAACAATTGGCGAGGGGGAGCTGAACCGTCTCTGCTTTATCGCTGCGTTTGAGTGTCAATGAGAAGACGTCAGGTCGAAAGCCTCTGACACCGGTGCGCAGTGAGCGGTCCGGGTAATGCGCGTCGAAGCTGAAAACCGTGTTGATCAACTCATGGGCAATCGACGGAAGTGTTTCATTACGCGCTTTCAGCTCGGCCTCCGCGCGTATGCCGAGGGAAAAAACATTGGTCAGCTGTGACAGCAGGTCTCTTGGCCTGGTATAGAGCGAAGCGCCCGCCGAGTTCGGTAGCAGGGCGAACAGCTTGTCGAAGGTTTGCGTGATATCGGTGTAACTCTTGATGTTTCTTTCCAGCTGATCGACCCGCAGATTGGAAGAGCGCAAGTTGCCGTAAAAGGCGGGATGAGTGCCCCAATGCCCGGCGGTGGGCTGACTCAACAAGGTTTTGTTCACGAATGCGCGTATGTCCAACGCCTTGTCGACGAGTGCGTGGGCGTCCACGTCGTCCTGGCGCGACATTTCCAGCGCGTAACGCAGGTTTTTCTGCTGTTTTTCAAGCATTGCGTCGGCCAGGGATTCGGCAACCGGCAAATCCGCCGGGTTTCCGGAAACCTGCGGCTCGTCAAAGCGCAGGAAACGATTGCATCCCTCCAGATCCAGGAGGCTATAGATGGCTTCCTTTGCTGTCGCCGCGGAGGGTTCAGTCAACAGCGCATCTCTGAAAGCAGAATAGTTGTCGACCTTTCGAATCCCTTGGATGGGCGTGTAGAGGTAATGGTCTTTGCCGCTGATCATCAGTGAACCCGCGAGCTCCACGTAGTCGGACGCCCGTTCGGCCAGTCGAATCGTTTCGATAAACAGGGGTGTGTTGTCCTGGGAAGAAGGCCTGAACATTCGAATGAGTTCATGACTTTGTGCTTGGGTGAGTTCTCCTTTTTCCCGTTCGGCCAGGATGCTTGCCCATAACCCGTCGTGAATGACCTGTTCCAGAAGCTTTCGGCGTGACAGGTAAAAAGAAGTGGTCATCTCTTTCCAGAAACCCTCGATGCAACGTGCGAGCGCTGGAATCAGCTGGGTGGCGGCGCGCCTGATTACCTCCAGCCATTGCACCGCGGTATAGGGCGAGCTGGCTGTACCCGGAAAGGTGATATAGCCGTAATGCCCTGGCGGCCAACCCTGATGGTGGAAATAGATCAGGACCGCGTCTGTGAGCGGCATGCTTTCTGTCACTCCGATATCCTCGGCACCTCCCGGGCGAACGCCTTTGCCGAGGGCGAGACGGGCCTGTCGGTAATCGAACTTCGGCAGCATCTCGTTGAGGATCTGGTCAAGCATCGATGTTAGCGAAGGCAACTTGACCAGTTCATTCACCATCGACGAAGCATTCAGATGCTGGGCACTTTCGATGGATGCGAGTTGGTCCTTGAAAATATCGCCCTCGATCACGAGCCTGGTCTGGGTAATCTCGGAGGTGCCGAGCAATTCACTGCGCTGGGAAACGGACAGGAGGCTGTAAAGGTCGTTGCGCTGTGCGGCGTCTTGGCGCATCTGATCGAGCGCTGTCCGGAGCGATACAGGGTTGTCGAATTTCCTGATGCCTTCCATCGGCGTATAGAGAAACGCTGGCCCGGTATCGGCGCTGTTGCCGCCGGACGAGGTGCGCAGGGCAAAGCAGCCGGCCAGCGCGATGGGCGTTTTTTTCTCGGCTTGCAGCAGGATCCTTTCGGCAAACATCGGCGGCGTCTTCGCGGCGCGCTGCGTGTGGCTGGGTAGCGAGACATGGCGCAGCCAGTCGAGGTCTCTCTGTGTCAACCCGTTGGGCGTGGTGAGTTGATCCAGGCGCTCGGCAGCTAATATTTCCGGGAACAGCAGGGGGGCGGGTCTAGTCGTCATTGTCGTATCTCGTTGGAGGCACCGCTTGACGGTGCGAAGGTGAGAAACGACAGGTTAAGCAGTGGCGGACAGCCAAGGGCGGTACATAGTTACCGCACGCGCAGTTGCCTGAACTGTCAGGCTTGTGCCAGGTGCCTGGCAATGATTGACAGGGCGCGTGCGAAGCGGTGTTTAATCACCCCGTAGGTCCTTCACGCTGTTGCTACCTCCAACAATCATCCTGGAGCTTCAGATGTCCGCGCCATCCGATCATGCCGCTTCCTGCACCCTGTCTTTCGACGCCTTGGTGAACCTGCTCGAGCAGATTTTCCTTCGCCATGACACGTCGCCCGATGTCGCCCGCACCCTGGCCCTGAACTGTGCCGCCGCCGAGCGTGACGGCGCCCACAGCCATGGCGTGTTCCGCATGCCCGGCTATGTCTCGACGTTGAACAGCGGTTGGGTCGATGGCCAGGCGGTGCCGGTGGTCGAAGACGTCGCCTCCGGGTTCGTCCGGGTGGACGCCGGCAACGGTTTTGCCCAGCCCGCCCTGGAAGCTGCCCGGCCACTGCTGGTGGAAAAAGCCCGCAGCGCGGGGATTGCGGTATTGGCGATACGAAACTCCCATCACTTCGCGGCGCTCTGGCCGGATGTCGAACCGTTTGCCTATGAAGGGCTCGTCGCCTTGAGCGTGGTCAACAGCATGACGTGCGTGGTGCCCCATGGCGCGGACCGCCCGCTGTTCGGCACCAACCCCATCGCCTTCGCCGCGCCACGCGCCGGGGGCGAGCCGATCGTCTTCGACCTGGCCACCAGCGCCATTGCCCACGGTGATGTACAGATTGCCGCGCGCAAAGGCGAGCGCTTGCCACCCGGCATGGGCGTCGACAGCCTGGGCCAGCCGACCTGTGACCCGAAGGCAATCCTGGAGGGTGGCGCGCTCCTGCCGTTTGGCGGGCATAAGGGCTCGGCGCTGTCGATGATGGTCGAGTTGCTGGCAGCGGCGTTGACCGGCGGGAATTTTTCTTTCGAATTCGATTGGCACAATCACCCGGGCGCCAAGACGCCATGGACTGGGCAACTGCTGATCGTGATCGATCCAAGCAAGGCCGCCGGGCAAGGTTTCGCCGAGCGTAGCCAGGAATTGGTCAGGCAGATGCATGGGGTGGGATTGCGCCGCTTGCCAGGTGATCGTCGGCACCGTGAGCGCAGCAAATCCAATGAGCAGGGGATTACGCTGGACGAGCAGGCGCTGGCGCAGTTGCGCGAATTGGCCGGACTGTAAATCGCAAACGATTGTTTTTGTGGCGAGAGAGTACGCTCCCTCGCCATGGACCGGCGCTCAGCGACGCCCGAGCAACAATCCCACCACCAGCCCGAAGCCTGCGGAAATCGCGACGGTCTGCCACGGATGGCCGCCGATGTAGACTTCCGTCGCATCCACCATCGGTCGCGTGCGCTCCCGAGCGCTGGCGACTGCATCCAGGGCCTGTTGTAGCTTCTGGGCGATCTGGCCGCGCAGGTCCTCGGCATCTTCACCCACCAGGGCGGCACTGCTCTTGAGTAACTTCTCCGACTCCTCGATCAACGCTTTCAGTTCGCTGAAGGCCTGATCCTTGATTTGCTCTCCGTTCGGTTGCGCGACGCTTCTACGAGCCATTGAGGTACTCCTTGAGGATGATGACAGTGAACAGTGGAGTGTTGCGCTTGCTTGAAAGTTGCAGCACCGGGCGTGCGTCATGCTGGCGCAGTTAAAATCGAGGTTAAGACGTTTCCGCTCAAGGTGTAAGATGGCGCCTATTTACGCAACAGGTAATTCCCATGAGTTTCAATCTGGCTGACAAGTCCCTGGCCGAGCGTGCGGCGCTGGAAGACGAAAAATCCCGGCTTTTCGAGTTGTGGCAAAACAACCTGGGCAAGGCCAAGGGCGACGCGGCCCGGTTGTTCGGCGAGCGTTCCAAGCGCAAGGGCAAATGGGCTGAATGGGTGCGTGCGGAATTGGACGGCATGTCGCCTCCGGAGTATGCCAACATGGTGCGCAGCGAGGTCAACCGGCTGATGGCCGCCAATAAATAAACATTCAAGCGAAGGTGGCGACGATCGCTTCGCGCACTTTGCTGGCCGCCGGATCCATTGGCGTGTGGGTTCGCCATCCCAGTTCGATGGGGTAGCGGGGCAAGGCGAGCGGGCAGGGCAGCAATGCCAGGCCGCTGAGGTCGGCAATGGCCTTGGCAGCATGGCCTGGGATAGTCGCCACAGCCTGGCTGCCCTTGAGCAGGAACGGCAGCGCCGCGAAGTGAGTGGTCGAGGCACAGACTCGCCGACGCAGGCCGAGTCCGGCCAGCCCTTCGTCGGTGATGCCGATGAAGCCGCCGGACGACACCAGCAGGTGTTCACGGGCTACGAAGGCTTCCAGGCTCAGGCCCTGCTCACCTTCCTCGAGGCTGGCCGGATCCACCAGGCAGGCGTAGTCGCCTTCTCCCAAGACCTGGCGACTGAGCAGCCGTTCGGTAAACCCTCCCGCCGTGATTGCGAGGTCGAGGCTGCGCTCCATCAAGGCGCGCCCGACGATCTGGCTGTGGGTCTGGCGAAAGATCAAGCGCAGCCCCGGCGCTCGCCGCGCCACTTCCTCGATCAGGCGCCGCCCATGGGCGATCTCGAAATCATCGGATAACCCGACGATGACCGAGCGGCCCTCATAGTGGCTGGCGCCTGGATCGACCATCGCCAGGCTTTGCCGGCATTTGTCCAGCGCATCGCTGATCACCGGCTTCAACTGATTGGCCCGCAGCGTCGGGGCCAGGCCGCGGCCCGTGCGCACGAACAGTTGATCGTCGTACAGCCCGCGAAGCCTGCGCAGCGCGGCGCTGATGGCCGACTGAGTCACGCCCAGGCGCAGGGCCGCGCGGCTGGCGCTGGATTCGTCGTGCAAGGCTTCGAAAGTTTTCAGCAGGTTCAGGTCTACGTCGGTGATATTCATCTGGCTCATATCTTTTAGCAGCGTGCTGGGCTTTATTCATGATCCGTCGGCACTGGAGAATCGGCAACACCTGAAATCACGGAGTTCAAGACCATGCCCAAATCCATCGTCGCTGCCTTGCAGATCGGCTCGTTGCCGGGGGGCAAAGCCGAAACATTGGCGCAGATTCTTTCTTACGAAGAGGCCATTTCTGAAACTGGCGCTCGTTTGGTGGTGATGCCCGAGGCGCTGTTGGGTGGCTATCCCAAGGGCGAGGGGTTCGGCACCCAGTTGGGGTATCGGTTGCCGGAGGGGCGCGAGGCGTTCGCGCGCTATTTCGCCAACGCCATCGACGTGCCGGGCGTCGAGACCGAGGCGTTGGCCGGCTTGTCGGCGCGCACTGGGGCCAGCCTGGTGCTGGGTGTTATCGAGCGTGCTGGCAATACCTTGTACTGCACTGCGCTGTATTTCGAGCCGGACGCAGGCCTGGTGGCCAAGCATCGCAAGTTGATGCCCACCGGCACTGAGCGGCTGATCTGGGGCAAGGGCGATGGCTCGACGTTGCCGGTGATCGACAGCCAAGTCGGGCGCGTAGGCGCGGCGGTGTGCTGGGAGAACATGATGCCGCTGTTGCGCACGGCCATGTACGCCAAAGGCGTGGATGTCTGGTGTGCGCCAACGGTGGATGAGCGGGAGATGTGGCAAGTGAGCATGCGTCATATCGCCCACGAAGGACGGTGTTTCGTGGTCAGTGCCTGCCAGGTCCAGGCGTCACCCCAGGCGTTGGGTATCGACGTGGCGAACTGGCCGGCGGAGCGGCCCCTGATCGCCGGCGGCAGCTTGATTGTCGGACCGATGGGGGATGTGCTGGCCGGACCGTTGAAGGGCACTGCGGGGTTGTTGACCGCTGAAATCGATACCGACGAGCTGGTGCGGGCGCGCTATGACTATGACGTTGTGGGTCACTATGCTCGGCCGGATGTGTTCGAACTGGTGGTGGATGAGCGCGCCAAGCCGGGCGTGCGTTTTACCGGGTGATCACCAGGTGGCCGTGGATCCGGGCAAGTCGAGGGTTCCGCGGTCGACGAAGCGCATCGTGCCGAACAGTCCGCCAGCGAGTTTGCCCTTGAGTACATAAGGCAGGTTGTCGAGGCTTTGGGTCTGGCTCAGGCCCAGTGTCTGGCGCAATACCGAGAAAGCCGAAATGCTCACCGGTACGCTCAGGATGCCTTCGGAAAAACGCGGGATCGAGCCGGTCTGGTCGCTGACCCCGGTCGCCAGGGTATGACCGTTGACCTCCAGGTCCAGCGCTACGCCGTTGTAGTCGATGGTGGTCTCGTTGGGGTTCTGCAAGCGCAGCTTCACCGCAAAGCGCAGCTCCAGGCCCTGGCTGGGCAATGGTTCGATGCCGACCACGTTGATATGCAGTGGGTCCCGATGCTGGAACAGGGCGCAGGCGCTCAGGCTGAGTAACGCCAGGATGAGAGACAAACCGAGGATTTTGCGCATGGATACTTTCTCGTCGGGACTGTTGGGCACAACAATAACACTGGGTGAAACCATCATTCGGGGCGGGAGTACCGTCCTCCTGACAGTTTCTGACACTAGCCTCTGCTAATCTGCTGCGAATTTCCTTTGGATCTTTTCTATCGTGTCGCGAACCACTCGGCTGCTCACGTTGCTGCAAGTCTTGCGGGGCAAGCGATGCCCGGTCACCGCCGCGACATTGGCGACCGAGTTGAAGGTATCCGAGCGAACGCTGTATCGCGATATCGCCGAACTCACGGCGATGGGTGCGCCGATCCAGGGGGAGGCGGGCATCGGCTATGTGTTGCGCAGCGGGCTGTTCCTGCCACCCTTGATGTTCACCGCCGATGAAATCGAAGCCATCGTGCTGGGGTTGCGCTACGTCGACCAGCGCGGCGATGAGGTGCTGGGCAAGGCCGCCGCCGACGCCTTGGCGAAGGTCGATGCCGTGCTGGCGCCGGGTTTGCGGGACGCGTTGCACAACCCGACGGTTCTGCCGGGGCCTCCGGGTTATGGCTATCCCCAGAATATCGTAGACCTGAACGTCTATCGCCAGGCCATTCGCAGTCAGGCCAAGTTGCACATCGATTACGCCGACGTGAACAAGATACCGAGCCAGCGCTTGATCTGGCCCCTGGCCCTGGGTTTTTTCAACGAGGCCCGGGTGGTGGTGGCCTGGTGTGAATTGCGCGGCGCCTATCGGACCTTTCGCACCGATCGGATTGCGGCGGCCGCGGCCCAGGGGGAGCGTTATCCGGGCCGGCGCAGCGACTTGTTGCGGGCCTGGTTTGCGCTGATGAACCTGGACGAAGCAGGGCGTTTCACTCCTGACAAAAACTGACATGACGCTGTTTTAGCATGGCTTTGGATCGATAAAACAAGGAGCCCTGACATGTCCAATCCCGCCTCTTCCCTGGCCCCGGCCATTGCCGGTTATATCGCCGCCGCCAACGCCCGCGACAGCTCGGCGGCGACGCGTTTCTTTGCTGAGAATGCCAACGTCTTCGACGAGGGCAATCACCGGGTCGGTACCCAGGCCATCGCCCAATGGATGGAAGACACCGCGCGACGTTACGAGCCACGGGTCGAAGTTCTCAACGTGCAGCTACGCACCGGGAAGGTGCTGGTCCACAACCTGATCTCGGGAACCTTCCCCGGCAGTCCGCTGGAATTGCGCTACACCTTCCGGCTTGATGAGCATGGCAAGATCAGCCGGTTGGATATTTCTGTGTGAGAAGTAGGAGCGAAGCTGTGGCGAGGGAGCTTGCTCCCGCTGGGCTGCGCAGCAGTCCCAAAAATCTTGCGATCGCTGCCCAACCGAGCGGGAGCAAGCTCCCTCGCCACAAGGTTTGGGGTGAACCATAGGCAGCGAAACACTCACCGGGTTGCGCTGCATGGCATACTCGCCCCCTTCGCCTTCCGGACCCGGGTCGCATGATTTTCAAATCCCCCTTGAGCGCTTGGCAGCATGCCATCGAACATCACGGCTTCGTCCAGGATGAAGCCCAGGAGCTGGCCATCATGGCCTTGGAGCAATGCCATAAGGCATTGCACGAAGGCCGCAAGTCGATCGAGGGTGTGTATCTCTGGGGCCCGGTAGGGCGCGGCAAGACCTGGCTCATGGATCGCTTCTACGAAAGCCTCGTGGTTCCAGCCCGTCGCCAACACTTCCACCATTTCATGGCCTGGGTGCATCAGCGCTCATTCCAGCTTACCGGCACGCCTGACCCGTTGCAGGCCTTGGCCCGCGAGTTGAGCCGCGAGGTGCGAGTGCTGTGTTTCGACGAGTTGTTCGTCACGGACATCGGCGATGCCATCATCCTTGGACGCCTCTTCCAGGTAATGTTCGAGTTGGGCATGGTCGTGGTCAGCACGTCCAACCTGCCGCCTGACGAGCTCTACGCCAACGGCCACAACCGTGAGCGGTTCTTGCCGACCATTGCCGCGATCAAGCAGTACATGCAGGTCGTTCCCGTGAATGGCTGGCAGGACCATCGCCAGCATCCGGGCACCCTGCAACAACGCTATTGGGTGCGCGATCCTGGCCAGGTCGATCCGCTGGCGGATGTGTTTGCCCGGTTGAGCACGGGGCAGGCGTTGAGCAGCGCGCCGGTTGAGGTGGGCCATCGCCTGGTCGTGCCGGTCCAGGCCAGCGACACGGTGCTTTGGAGTCGCTACGCGGACCTGTGCGAACAGCCGTTTTCTGCGATGGATTTCATGGCGCTGTGCGATCGTTTCAAG
>Ga0308169_10000808_pt1 | contig 41207 bp, 38 predicted proteins | sample PhyBR1_2_FD_202139 | JGI IMG/M metagenome (GOLD analysis project Ga0308169, IMG submission 202139) | Phyllosphere microbial communities from UC Gill Tract Community Farm, Albany, California, United States - DLSLSB.R1 | ecosystem: Host-associated > Plants > Phyllosphere > Unclassified | place...
GCTCCTCTTCGACCTTACGGCGCTGCAAGGGGCGCCTCGGCTCGCCTGGGACAACACGAGCGCCGAGCACTTTGTCTCGACCTCGCCCGAGTTCCGTCTCATCGAGCTGCAGTGGGCGGCGGCTCTCGGCCTTCTCATGGCGCGTTTCCAGGTGCGCACCCTCTCGCTCTCTCTCTCTCCTCGACGCACACCTGCGGACCTCATAGTGATCCTTCTTCGAGCAGATCCCCTACCAGCCTCGGCGCGCCGGCACGACCACTTGGTAGCGAGCCCTCTCTGTTCTTCATGCCCTCTCTAGACTGCATCGGCAATGTTCTGCATGTTCCTGCCGATTTGCGAGAGTGAGAGAGGCTTGCTCGGGCTCAGCTTCGAGCGAGAGCTCGACGGTAGCTGGCTGGACTCAACTTGAGAAGGTCGCGCACGGACCTCTTCTCGTCGCTCGCACTCGCGCTCTCGCTCTTGCTCTTCAGCTCTCGATGCGCGAAGAAGGCGCTGAACACGATGCTGGCATTGCTCGCAGACTACTCAAGAAAAGACCGTCCTCGTCTCGCCCTGCTCGCGACCCGTCGGCTCGAACGCCGAGGCCGACGACTTTGCGAGCGACGGCATGGCCAGCGCACGCTGGAGGGCGTCGTGAGCACCATGAGTGCTATGTGGGGAGGCGACGAGCTGTAGCGTGAAGAAGGGGTAGGCGTCAGGCAAGGCAAGGAGCGCGTTTAACGAGATGGGGAAGTCGAGCTCACGAGCTCCTGCGAGAGGGTCGAGCGGCGTCAGGAACAGGATGAAGGATGGGGAGAGAGGAGGAAGTCGCACGCACGAGTAGGACGCTGACAAGGTCGTCTCGAAGTCGGCTGTACTCGTCGCCGAGCGTCGGCCACCGCTGCTCGTCGTTGCCGACCGGCGAAGCGTGCTCCCAAGTCACGACCCGGTGCACGATGTCGTCGGCGCCTCGGGGCCGCAGCTTCTCGAGCCACCAGTCGGCGAGCGACTGGTGCCCGGCTGGAACGACGGGCGGCGCGCTGTGCGGGAGAGGCCGGTCGTCGTCGTCGATGTTCGGAAAGAGCATGTCGATGAGCGCGTGGAACATCTCCTTCTTGGCGTAGTTCTGCTGGAGGTGCGGCCCGCCTGGCACGCTCGTCATGTGCCGCGCAGTCGTCGCGCTGACGTGCAGGACGTTCCAGGCGTAGCGGATGGCGCGCAGTGAGGCGCAGATGGCGTGCGCCTCCTGGTCCGGGTGCGACGCCGCGCCCGACGCTGCGAGCATGAGCTGCTCGACGACGACAGCCGCGGGACGCAGGTAGAGGTACTTGCGAACAGGCGTGCGCACGGTGCCGACGAGGGCCGAGTCCTCCACGTCGGGTGCGCCGAGCCGGCTCGAGAACTTGATCTGGGCGAGGTACTCGACGCCGGCGTGCACGTGGAGGAAGTCCGTCGTCTGCGAACGACGAGACCGGGTATCAGCTACGCACCGCGGCAGGGGAGCTCGAAGACCGCGCACCTGGAAAGGGGACGAGCGAGTCGGGTTCGTCGAGAACGAGCTCGGGACCCGGTCGACCGTACCGGGCACAGGCTGCATGTGCACGATGATGGGCTGCGGGATGACGAGGAGTCAGTTTGACCGCTGCCTCGGCGGGAGAAGCAAGGCAGGGCATGAGCGAGACGCACGAGCTCATTCGTCGGCAGAGCCCGCTGGGGGAGCGCAGCCGAGATGTCGTGTCGCCTGCGCTCGTTGAGAGCTTGCGCGTAGAAGGCGATAGCTTGTAGCCCTGCATGGCGGGAGGTGGTCGATGAGCGCTGCACAGGCTCAAGAGAGAAGAAGAGGAGCGTGCACGCACCGCCGAGGATGAACTCTTGGCCGGGCAAATCGCGCTCGAGCAACGGAATGACGTGCAGGGTCGCGATGGCAGCGCCGACTTAAGCAGTCCAGTTCGTCGAGCCGGCAGGCGCCATCGAGTCGAGGGAGCAGGACGGGCGAGAGAAGCTCAGCAAGTACTCAGGCTCGAAGACGGTGAGCGGACGTCGGCAGTGGGACGAAGCCCGCGGACCTTCCGGTCCGAGCAGACAGAAGCGCAGAAAAGCTGGTGCCCGAGCCCGAAGCAAGGGCGGCCGAGAGCGACAGAGAACTCGTCGAGCGCGCGCACGGACCTCCTCTCTCGCCTTCGACGCTCGACCTCGTCGTGTCGAGCTGCGCGTTCTCCTCGCACCCGGCCATCCTCGCTGTACGCTCCAACCCTGAGCCTCACGCCCGCACGCCTTCGTCCCAGCCGAGTGCGCCGCCCCACCGCTCCAACCTCCTCACGAGCGCCCTCCTCTCCCTCCCTCCGCCCGCCGCGCCGCCGCTCTCGAGCGCGCGCACGTCGTCGAGGAACGCCGCACGGAGCTGCGAGTCGCGCTTGGGGAAGAGCGGGCCGTGCGCGTAGGTGCGCAGGGTCGACAGCGAGAGGACGAGGTTGCCCTGGGTGAGGGCGGCGAGGGGCGAGGCGTGCGAGGGTGGCTTGGTCGACGACGAGGCGGGGCCGAGGGCGAGAGAGGCGGTCGTCGAGGTGCGCCGAGACGAGCGGGGAGGGGACAGGAGGAGGTCGAGTTGCCTGCGAGCGCGAGGTGCGAGAGGGCGGTGTCAGTCGACGTCGCCCAAGGCCCGAAACGCCCGCCGACATGTAGATCTCGTCGCTGAGAGCGAGAGCATGAGTGAGAGCGAGAGCACGCCGACGCACCTGAGCGTCATCCAGCACCTCCTCTTTACCTCGGTCCTCTTCTTCCTCCCGCCGTCGCTCCTCGTCAACCCGCGCATCCACCTGCCGAGGACGGCGAGCACGAGCATGCTCGGCGCGACGCCGACGAACCCGAACGTGAGCTCCTGGCTGCGGAGCATCTTCTCGATGCCGTCCATGGCGAGCGCGACGTCGACCTTGACCTTCTGGACCTGGATCAGGAGCGTGCGGATGAGCGAGCCGCTGACGGCCGAGCGAATCGGGGCCTGCGAGCAAAGGAGAGAGACGCGGTGTCAGTACGAGAGCGCCGAGAAGAGGGAGGGGGAGAAGGAGAGCACGACCGAGCGCACCTTGATGTCCTTCTCCCACGCCTTGAGGACGGCCGTCAGGTCGCCGGCCCGGACCCGGTCGCGCAGCGTCTCGAGCTCTGCGCCGGCGAGGCCGTACTCGTCGCGCGCAAAGTCGACGACCATGCGCTCGAGGCTGTCGCGGTCGCTCTGGAGGCTCTCGCGCCCGAGGAGCGCGACGACGCCGTCCTCGCCGCCGCGCAGCGTCTCGAGAATGTGCCGCACGGGCTCGACGACCCAGTCGACGACAAAGCCGCGCACCGTGTCGGCCGCGTCGCGCGCGTACTGGGCGAGCTGGGCGCGGCGCGCGTACACGAAGCGCGACACGACGACGGTGCCGAGCGGGAGGGCGACGAGCGCGGGCCACGCGCGCGCGAGGGCGCCGGGCGGGGCGAGCGCGCGCGCGACGCGGCCGTGCTGCGCGACGTGCGCCGGGAGGGTGCGCGACACGAGGAACGACAGGGCGTGCGCGAGGTCGGCCGGCGTCGAGGGCGGGCCCGACGAGCCCGACAGCGACGGGACGTCCGACGACGGCGTCAGGACGAGGTCGAGGTGGACGAGCGTCTGCCAGGTTGCGGCGCGCACGTCGTCGAGCGAGAGCTGCGCCGAGCTCTCGCTCGCGCTCTTGGCGCCCTGTGCGCTGGCACCTGCCGTCGCTGCCGCGGCGCGCGACGTCGAGAAGAGCTGCGCGAGCCCGGGAGGCTGCCGCAGCTCGGCTTTGCCCTCGTCGGCGTCCTGCTCGTCCTCGTCGCCGTCCTCGTCGCCCGGTCCCGACGGCCCGCCGTCGCCGAGGAGCTTGTCGCCGACGTCGCTCTGGGACGCGGCGAGGGTGAGCTCGCCGATGCGGAGGGCGAGCTCGTCGCGGGCGTTGCGGATGCCGGCGCGGCGGTGGGCGATCTCTTGGCGGGTGAGGGCGAGGGGCGAGAGGGTGAGGAAGACGAGCGAGCGCGCGGCGTGGCGCGTGAGGCGGGTCGCGCTCGAGAGCGACAGGGACGCGCTCGCGCTCGTGTCGAGGGAGCGTGCGGGCGCCGTCGAGGACGAGGCCGGGTCGAGGTCCGAGTGGTCGAGGTCGGCGAGCGAGGGGAGGCCCGACGTCTGGGCGAGGTGGGGGAAGACGGAGGCGAGGAAGAGGGAGGGAGGGAGGGCGCGCCGCCACGTGTTGAGGTCGAGGAGGGACGGGCGCAGGTCGGGGCCGTCGGTGTCGTGCGTCGGGGCGACGCTCGCCGTCGTGAGCTTGCGGAGGCGGGTGGCCGTGACGGACGAGAGGGCGACGGCGCGGGCCGGGGAGGTCTGGACGAGGTACAGGGCGGCGTTGCAGGGGTCGGACTCGAGGCGGGCCCAGTAGTCGTCGTCGTGGTCGAGGCTGGAGGCGAGGTCGATCAGGGTGCGCAGGACGAGCCCCCAGGCGTGGATGGTGAGCTGGGCGAGGGTGACGAGCTCGACCGTCTCGGTCTGGGGCGAGAGCGGGGTGGCTGCGGCCCCCTGGAAGGGCGGGAAGGCCTCGTCGACGAGGTGGGCGAGGTCGGCGGACGAGAGGATGGGCGCCGAGGGAGCCCCACCGGGCGACGACGACGATGTCGAGGAGGACGAGTGCGAGGTGCGCAGGCGGCCGAGGACGTGGCGGAGGGTGTGCTCGCGGTCGAGGATGGCGTCCTGCTCCTGCTGTGCGCGTTGCCGGGTGTCGTGTTGAGCGAGGTCGAGGTGATGAGGCGGGGACGAGGGGGGCGAGGGCTCGACGAGCGAGGGGGCGACGGCCGTGAGGGCCTGGGCGAGGTGAGCCGTGAGCTCTCCTGCGTAGCTCGCCATGCTCTGCTGGTGCACTCGGCGAGGAGGGAGGAGAGAGACCCAAGCTGGGCCCGTCGCCGTCATCCTCGCCCTCGTGTCCTCCTGCTCTCGCTCCTCACCACTCGGCTCAACCGACCAGCTGCCCGGCCAGATGAGCGCGCCCACACTCCAGCTGCACGCCCTCCCAGGCTCGAGCAAGCACGACCTCGCCTCGCTCGACCCGGACTCGCTCGGCACGTCCACCTCTCACCCTCGTCCTTCGTCCTCGTTCGCTGTGCACCAGAGCTGACCACACTCTCCGCACACACAGTCGCAGCGTCGTACCTCCAGCTGCTCCACCCGGGCGAGTGGGCCCTCGTCTCGACCCCGGACCCGGGCTCGTCCTCGTCCGCCTCGGCGCCCGTCCTCCACTCGCACAACGACACCTGGACCGGGTCCGCCATCCTCCACCACCTCGTACAGACGTCGACCAACCGGCCCCAGCTCGACCCGCGGCACGAGGCCGACGCCCGCGCCTTCCACGCCTTGCTCGACCACAACCTCCTCCCGCTCGTCCTCCACTCGCTCTACTCGGTCCGCTCACTCTCTTCTTCCTCTGAGCCCAGACTCGATCAGTCACTGACCCTGACCTGGGCCTCCCCTCGCAGCTCCCGCAAAACTGGGTCTTCGTCCGCTCCCTCCTCCTCCCCTCGCTCCCCTTCCCGTCCGCCTTCACCCGCCCGACCGCCCTGCGCCACGCCGCGCACGCCATCGTCGACGCGACCCACCCGACGTGGTGGGGGCTCGGCGGCGAGGCCGACAAGGAGGCCGAGGACGAGCGCAGGCGCAAAAAAGCCCTCCTCGAGACGGGCATCGACGGCATCAAGGAGCGCAACGACCTCACCCGCCGCGACGGCAAGGAGCGCGTCAAGAAGACGTTCGGCGAGGGCAAGGTGCGTCTCACTGCTCTCGAGCCTGTCCTGATCTCGCCCGTGCGCCGGGCACTGACTCTTGCTCCCGGTCCTGCAGATCGTCGCCGCCGCGCGCGAGCTCTTCGCCGCGCTCGAATCGACCCTCGCCTCGTCGTCGACGCCGTTCTTCTTCTCGTCGTCGTCGTGCGTCCCTCCACTTGTCCGCACTCGCTCGCACCAGACTGACGACCCGTCCTCGCCCGCAGCCCGACCCCTCTCGACGCCCACCTCTCGGCCCTCCTCTCGCTCGTCCTCTTCCTCCCGCTTCCGACCCCGCTCCTCGCCGACCTCATCAACGCCTCGTTCCCGCGCCTGTGGGCCCACGCCGCCCTCCTGCGCCGCGCCCTGTGGTCGCCCGAGAGCGTCCCGCCGCCCGTCGCCCTCGGCCCTGCCGCCTCGAGCGCGAGCGCGCGCAGCACGCGCTCGTCGTGGCTCGCGACCCTGCGCGCCCTCGTGCCCGACCTGCCGTTCGGCCTCTCGGGCTCGAGCGGCGTCACGCGCGCGGGCAAGGCCGTCCCGCGCTCGGCGCCGCCGACGGCCGCGCAGCGCGCCCTGCAGCGCAACCGGCGCGCGTTCGTCGCCGTGTGCGTCGTCGGCGTCGTCGGCTGGCTCGCCGGGACGGGGCAGCTGCCCGTGCCGGGAGGGAGGTGGGGGAGGCTGCTGCTCGGCGGCAAGGCGCCGAGGGGAGGGTGGGTCCGGTTCTGGGCGGGGACGAGCGAGGGAGACGACGACGAGGAGGAGGGAGAGTGGGAGGAAGAGGACGATGACGAGGAGGAAGAGGAGGACGAGCTGGACGACGACGAGTAGCTGCCCGAGGCTCTCGCTCGCCCGCCTCGCTGTCTCTGTCGCAACGCGCAACTCTCGCACACGCACGCAGCGAGAGAAAGAGAAAGTGAGGGACCGTCGATGCAGACTAATGAGAACAATGACAAGGCGGAAGAGGTAAAGAGATCCAGTCGAGGCGAGACGACGAAGGGGCCCGTGCGCCGGCAAGGATAAGATGGAGTGTCTGTGTGAGCGAGAGCGACCGAGCGAGAGGGGACAGCATTAAGGTGGGGCACTAATGAGGAGAGGCGGTACAGAAAGGAGGAGGAGAGGGAGGGAGACGGTGGGAGGGAGGATGCTCGAGAAGGCGGAGGAGGGAGGGAGACAGGGAAGGAGCGGGGAGCTAGTACTGCAGCCAGTCGTGCTTCTTCTTGGGCGCCGCCTTGTCGGCGACGCGCTGCAGGAGCGCCGCCTCGCCGACGCCGGCAACCGCGACCGCCGTCGGCGGCGCAGGAAGACCCGCCGCCGCGAGCCCGCCACCGCCGCCGCCGCCGCCGCCGAGCGACCCGCTGCGGCGCCAGGCCGCCACCTTGTCGACGCGCGCACTCGTCGACGGCGGAGCGCGAGACGGTGCAGCGACAGAGGCGGGCGCGCCGTCGTCCCGCGAGGACGACACCTCGAGCAGCGTCCCGAGCGAGTGGCGCCTCTGCGCGCTCGGGCGGACGGGCGCCGCGCTCGAGCGCACACCCTGCTGCTGCTGCTGCTGCTGCTGCTGCTGCTGCGTGACGAGCGCCTGAGTGGAAGCGCGGCGAGTACGCTCGGGCCGGGCGAGCGCCGACGTGCTCGACGACTGCTCGCGGCGAAGCGCGCCGAGCGGGACGTCCTCCTCGCGCTCGTTCGACGTCGACGTCGTGCGCGCGCGGCGCTCGTTGACCTGCGGCTCGGGCGGCGACGAGGGCGCGCCGCGCTTTAGCAGGCCCGAGAGGCTGCCCATCGACGCGCTCGCGCGCTTGCGGGTCGCCTGCGCTGGCGCTTGGTCCGGGCTCGACGCACGCCTCGCGCCGCCGCCGAGAAGGTGCAGGTTCGAGTCGACGCTGCGACGAGCCTCGCGCTTGCGCTGCGCCTCGGCCTCGGCGCGCTGCTGCGCCTGGAAGCGGGCGAGGGCGGCCGACGACGTGAGCTTGTCGTGAGCCGTGCTCTGCAGCCTGTGTCGGCGAAGAAAGAGGAGGAAGTGAAACGTCAGTAACGCGCTCAGAGGAGGAGAGAAGGTGGAGCGGAAGGGAAAAGAGGGGACGCACGTCGAGAGCCGCTTGCGATGCTTGTCCTCGAGCTCGCCAAAGTCCATGATGCGCGCGCCGCCGCCGACGTCGACCGCCTTACCCTTGCCCTTGCCCGTGCCCTGCTCGACCTGCAGCGGCGTGCTCTGGACGCGCCGCCGCTCGCCGACGGCGATGCGCTCGGGCCCTTTGCTCGCCTCGTGCTTGACCTGGCGCGCCCGGTCGTGGTAGGGGTCGAACGTCGACGGTGCCGTGAGGTCGAGGAGCGTGCTGCTGCGCCCGAGGCCGACGCGTGCGAGCGTCGCAGGCCGCTGCGGCGAGGTCGAGAGCGGCGGCGAGGCGGCGGGCGGCGCGGCGAGGACGGCGGGCATGGCGAGGCTCATGCGCGAGTGCGAGCGCGGAGGAGGGGCGAGGCTCGTGCCGCTGCCGTTGGCCGGGCGCGACAGGTTGGGCGCCGAGGCCGACGTGAGGTCGTACATGGTCGAAGGGCGAGGCAGCGCGCCGGTCGACAACGAGCGCACCGCCGCGAGCGGAACGTCGTCGTCGTCGTCGCCGTCGTCGCCGTTTTCGGCCGGGACGGCATTCGGCTCGTCCGCGGCGTGCACCTTGACGCTCGGCGCGCGCTCGCTCCCCCGCCGCCCGATCGAGAAGAGCGACAGCGTGCGCGAGGCCCGCTTGGGCGGCGCGGCCGGCTTGGGCTCGGCGACGGCGACCTTGCGCGTCGAGACGTACGAGTTCCACTCGGGCTTGACATTGCGCTGCGACGGCTGGATCGAGGCGAGGACCGGGCGGGTCGGCGCACGGCCGAAGTCGTCGACGGGCGAGGCCAAAGTCGGCGACGGCGGGTAGGCGCCGAGCTTGGGGAGGAAGTCGATCGAGCCGGACGGCGTCGGCTGGAGGGCTCCGGGCGGGAGGAGGGACGCCAAGCTGCCGGCCGAGCGGACCTTGTCGACCTCGCCGCCGCCGGTCAACGTCTGCTCGTCGCTCGCGCCGCTCGACGCCGCGCCGACGCCGTACTTCTCCTCCCAGTCGTTGAGCTCGACTCGGCTGCGACGCCTGTTGGCGCGGGCGAGCTGCTCCTCGCGAGCGGCCTCGTCGCGCTGCGAGCGCTTGGCCTCGGCGTCGCGCCGGACAAAGATGGACAGGAAGCGCGACTGGATCGCCATGAAGATGAAGACGAGGGCGACGGTTGCGGCGAGCTCGGCGATGATCGAGGTCGTGAGGCGCTGCCAAGGAGGAGGACGAGGAGCAGAGTCAGGGTCCAGACCGTGAAGGGGTGGCTCCACAAGGGCGAGTCGACGTACAAAGTGTCCTTCGAGCTTGGGGAAGAGCTTGTCGAGGCCGAGGACGTAGACGTAGAGCTCCCTGCGTGCGAGGTTACAAGGAGTCAGCGCAACGACCACGGGTCGAAGAGCGAGGCGAAATGTCCACGCACTTGAGGCCGGCCGAGGCGAAGCAGTCGACGCCGAGGACGACGACGAACGCGCCGACGATACAGGTGCAGGCGAGGAGGACGTGCGGCTGGATGCGCTTGAGCGAGGCGAGGATGAAGCCGACCGCGACGAGGCCTGGAGGGGGGAGACGCGCCGGAGGGGAGGGAGCACAGGAGTCAGCTTGCCGCTCCCGGAACCGCCAACCGAGGTGGGAACGCGGACTGACCGACGACGAGGATGTAGCGCAAGCCGACTGGGCGGATGAGGCTGTCGGACCGGGTCGAGAGGAGGAAGACGGAGGTGGCGAGGCCGGCGAGAGAGCCGACGAGGGGCGCGACCGGGCCGGGGAAGAGGGCGCAGGGGACGGCGGCGACGAGACCAGAGCCGACCGACGCGAGCAGGTAGAGCCCGCAGGCCTGCAGGGAGGGAGAGGGAGCGGCGTCAGCTCGAGGCCAGCGAGAAGGAGGGACACGCAACGGCTCCGAGCTCCGGGGGGCATGCACGCACCGTGGCCGAGGGCGGGTCGAGCTTTGGCGCGACGGCGTACTCGAGGAGGAGGAGGCCAACGACGAGTGCGCCCGAGTAGAGCCCTGCGATGGCGGCGCTGGTCCTGTTGAGCGAGCGACCCGGAACGAGGATCGGATCGTCAGCCGAGTCGTCGCCCCCACATCGCCGACCGACCGCACAGAGAGAGAGAGCGGGAGAGAGGGCGCACCTGGGAAGCTGTGCGGCTGCTGCACCGATGCAGGTACCAGACAAGACGAGGATGCCGCCGAGGACGCCGCTCCAAGGCTCGAGGTGCGTGTCGAGAGTGGGCGCGGCCGAGCGGCTCGCTTCGGGAGCCGACGACGCGGACGGGCTCGCGGTGGTCGATGCGACGCTGTCGGTGGGCGGTGCGGTGCTGGCGCCGGTCGGCGTGGGCGAGCTCGAGGTCGATAGGGTGGTGCTGGCGAGGCGGGAGGTGGTCGAAGGGAGAGAAGGGCGAGGGCGAGACAGCGCGCCTCCCGACGAGGTGGGGGGCGAAAGCTGGGCGCTGCACAGCTGCCAGGAGCACAGCGCGAGAGCACACAGCGATGTACGCAGCCGCATCAGTGCCGACTGGGTGGGCGAGAGGCGAAGAAGGCGGGCGAGAGCGAGAGCAGCGAGTCGCTCAACCTCGAGGAGCGCCAGCTCGCGCAAAGGGGTCGCCGCGCCCGTCCCGAGTCTCGCCTCGCAGGTCTCGACTCGCAGCTCGGAATGCAAGTGCCCCGCAGAGGAGAAGCGAGCAGCCGGCAGCCTCGCTGGGGGCGCGCGCCCTCGCCTCAAAGCGGCCTCGCACGTGAAGACGGTCGTCGAGTTGGCACGGCACAGCGAGGGGCGAAAGACCTAGCGCAAAGAGGGTGCAGAAAAGAGAGAGCTACAACATCAGAGGGAGGGGCGACCAGGAGCGGGCGGGACATCGTGGGCGTGCGCGAAAGGAACGACCAAGAGGGGAGGAGGGAGGGACAGGTGGGTCGACGAAGGGAAGGGGCGTGCGTGCTGAGAGGGGCCGATACAGAGAGAGCGAGAGACGAAGAACTGGCGAGCGGGGTGAGGAGGGGGAGCGTGCGCCCGCTCAGTCCCGCATGGTGCGGTCGAGCGGGCGCAACCTCGGGCCCCTCGTCGCCGCCGCGGCGCCCTCGCCCGCCGACGGCGGCGGCGGCATGCCCCACACGCGCACCGTCCTGTCGTCCGAGCAGCTCGCCCACATGGCGACGCCGCCGGGCGCCTTGGCGTTCCACGCGACCGCGTTGACCGTCGTGCGTTCGTGGCCGTCGAGCGCGTGCAGCAGCCGGCCCGTGTCGCGGTGGTACACGTACACCTTGCCGTCGGCCGAGCCCGACAGGATGAAGTTGTCGCTCGCGCCGCCGAAGCACGCCCGCACGACGAACTTGCCGATGTCGTGGCCCTCGAACCGCCGGACGATCGTGCCATCCTCGAGGTCGACGTAGACGATCTCCTGCGCGCGTCGCCGACTCGTCAGCTTGCGCTCTCGATCCTGAAGCAGTAGAGGAGAGGAAGGGGACGCACCTTGGGCGCGTGCGTCACGATGGCGTACCGCGAGTCGCTCGAGATGGTGACGGACGAGAGCTCTTGCGGCTGGACGACCTCGCTGCGGACGGCGACAAAGCTTCATCAGCGACCGAGAGGGAGGACGAGGCGAGGGAGAGAGAGAGAGAGAGGACGCACTAGAGCAGCTCGCTGTCGCCTCCTGCGCCTGCGCTCGCTGCCTCGGGCAGCCGGAACACGCTGATGCGCTTCTCGTTCTTGGCGCCGATCGGCGCGTGCCCGCCCGCCGCCGCCGATGCCATGATGGCCGGCGTCACGCTGCGGCTCGAGTGCCGGCTCGGGACGAGGTGCGGCTCGGTCGTGTCGGCGCGCCCGACGCAGACGAGCTTGGTGCCGTCGGGCGAGATGGCGAGGTCGACGACGCGAGACGGGCAGCGCGCGAGGTGCGAGATGACGTTGCCGGCGAGGTCCTGCGAGCGTGCGCGCAAGGACGAGGAGTCAGGAGGGAGAAGTCGAGGACGAGGGCGAGAGGGGGAGCGTGCGCACCCAGAAGAAGAGCTTCGAGTCCATGCCGCCCGAGACGAAGCCGCGCCCGTCGGGGAGCCATGCAAGCGCGCCGATGGCGTACTCGTGTCGTGCGAGCGTCGCGATGCAGGAGCCGGTCTGCGAGCGCAAGAGGAGAGGGTCAGCTCGGCGCCGGGCGAGTGCACGATCAGGAGCGAGACACTCTGCGCACCTCGGTGTTCCACATCTTGATGACGGCCTCGGCGGCCGTGAGGAGGATCGAGTCGTCGGGCGACCAAGCGAGGCACGAGACCGGGTCGGCGTGATCCCGGAACACCTTGTCGAGCGTGAAGCCGGTCTGCGACGATGCGAATGCTCGCTCGAGTCAGCTTGGCGACTCGAGAGGAGACAGAGCTCATGAAGGAGAGACGAGCGACGCACCTGGACCCTCCAGATCATGGCCGTCCGGTCCTTGCCCGCCGTCGCGAGCCACTCGCCGTCGTGGCTCCACTGAACGCGCCATACCTCGTCCGTGTGCTCCTGCAGGACGTGCGTCGTGTAGGTCGGGAAGCCGGCGACGCCGTTCGGGTCGGCATCGACGAGGAGGGAGAAGGGCTCCGAGGCGGAAGGCGGGAGGGCGTGGTGCCGCTGCTGATGGGCTTGCGCTTGGGCGAAGAGCGTCGCGAGGCGGTGCTGAGGGAGCATGACGGTCGGCGAGATGTAGCCTGTGAGGGACTCAGTGTCAGGACAAAGAACCCGCCGCGGCTCGAAGAGCAAAGAGAGAGGGGGGGACGCACCCTGAAGCTGGACGAGCAACCGCTGCCGAGACGCTCCCGCCGCGCCGTCCCACACAGCGCGCGCACGCAGGTCTTCTGCGCTCATGCACATGACGAGGCTGCAGGAGAGAAGGCCTGCGTTAGTGCGCGAGCCCGCAGGCCATCGGGAGAGCGAGCTCGAGACGCACCTCGAGAGGAAGTGCAGCCGGTTCGAGTCGTAGTTGAGCGGCGACAGCTCGTTGCGGAGGACCGACAGGGCCGCCTTGGTCTCGCGCGCCTCGAGCGCCTCGAGGAACTTCTGCTGTCGGATCGCAAACTTGACGGGCTGCGACGAGGGCGGATGAGAAGCGTCAGCAGAGCTCGCCTGGGAGCGGGAGCGGTCGAGCGACGCACCGTGAGGTCAAAGGAAGGGTCGAACGGCAGCTCGCTCAAGTGGTGCTCGACGTCGGCCCACTGCCCCTCGAGCACGCCCTGGCGGAAGGGCCCAACCGCGGCAGGCTCGAGCGAGAAGCCCGACTCGGCTTGCAGAGCTTGCGCCGTGTGACTGCGAGCGTGGAACGGAGTCAGGTCGAGCTCTTGAGAGTGCTTGAAGAGAGTTGGGTGAGATAGAGACGCACCTGTAGCCCATGTCCTGGAACGCCTGGAGCGCGATCCGCACAAACTCGCGCCGGTCGAGGTTGCTGCCCTCCCACAGCGGGACAAAGCCCTCCTCGCCCTCGTACTGCGCCGCGTCGTTCGTCGACGCTGCGACGGCGTGACCGTTGAGCGGTGCGACGGCCGACGAATGGCCGTTGACGGCGGCGTCGGACGAGGTGCCGTTGGTCGAGGAGGATGCGGCGCCGTCGGCAGAGCTGCCAGGGATAGAGTGGGACGAGGTCGACTGGACCATGGTGCGGTCGAGGAGTGGTGCGCTCGCCGCCGAGGAGGAGGCTGAGGAGCTGGCGAGGAGGGAGGGAGACCGGGCGAGCGAGGTCGAGTCGGACGCCTTGCGCTTCTTGCTCGCGGGCTGGTCGTCGTCCTTGTTGGGCTCGGCAACGTTGGCGAGCTCGAGAGCTGGCGAGCCGGTCGACTCGCGGCGGCGTCGGCGGCTGTGGGCGGAGGGTTGCGGGTCGGCGGCGGAGGAAGGTGGGGAGGAGATGGTGTCGAGGAGGGAGGGGGGAAGGGTCGACGTGGGCGGGTGCTGGCTGGTGCGAGAGGGTGCTCTGGGCTGCGCACTTGAAGGCCTCGGTGCGCTCAGGCTCGGCTGCGGCCTCGACGATGCTGACGAGGGCGGCAAGGGCTGGTTGGCGAGATGAGGCTGTCGGGAAGTGGCGCGAAGGGGAGGGCGCGACGACGGGGGTGCTGTGCGCGCGAGTAGCGGTGCGCTGGAGCTTGTCCGAGTGTGCCCAGGAGCGACGGCGGGTGAGGTCGAGCGGGTCGAGGTCGGCCCCTCTTCCTCCTCCTCCTCCTCGCTCCTCGGATCCAGCCTCGCGGCCGACGACGGCCATCTCGTCTTCTTTCCGGCGGCGCTCTTCGTCTCGACGGCCAGCTCGCTCATGCTGTCATGCGGGCGAAATCGTGAGGCAGCTCCTGCAGGTCTACAACATCGAGCCGGCTCGCTTCTACTCGACCTCGCCGTATCTCGCCCTGCTCACGCCGCCTTGACCTTGAACTCGCCCTCGAGGAAGCCCTTGACGGCACCGCCGACGCTCACGACGTCGAGGAGGAACGTGTCGTGCCCCCACGGCTGGTTCAGCTCGTAGTAGACGACGTTGTCGTTGCCGTTGGCCTTGAGGCACTCTGCGAGCTCGCGCTGCTGCTCGATCGGGAACAGCGTGTCCGACTGGACGCCCATGACGAGCGTCGGGTGCGACCGCAGCCGCGACAGGCCGCGCGTGAGCCCGGGCAGGTACGCGTGCGCCGACGGCAGCGACGAGATGAACGGCTTGGCGTCCTTTTGCCGCTTGGCGGCCGCCGCCCAGGTCGACGACGACGACGAGGCGCCTTCTGCCGGTGCCGCCGACGCAGGCGGGACGGGGCACAGGGCGTCGGCCGGGAGCTGGCCCTCGTCGCGAGCGCGCCGCCGAGCCTCGAGGTCGTCGAGCGCGTCGTCGCTCATGTCGAACAGGTCCATGGCCTTGCTGATGTAGATGAGCGAGTTTGCGTCGTACTTGAGGCAGAACTGCTCGCCCTGGTGGTCGAGGTACGTCTCGATGAGGAAGTCGGGGCACAGGACGGGCGGCGAGGGGAGGTGGGCGGCGGAGGGGTCCGAGGGCGGGGCGGCGAGGTCTCGCCGCCGACGGCCGAAGCGCTGCTCCCACTCGGGACCCGAGCGGTACGTGATGGTGGCGATTTCTGCGAGGGAGGGACGATGGCAGGTGAGCGAGCGCACCGAGAGAGCTGTACTGCGAGCCGGCCGACGTCTCGAGGACGACGAGCCGCAGGAAGGGCCGAGCGAGAGGAAGCAGGGACGTACGGCGAGCGAGCTTCATGCCCGTGTGTGGCGGCAGGTCGTCGTAGTAGAAGCCGCGCTTCCAGTTCGGGTCGGCCATGAGGACTGTGCGGGAAGCGGGGCGAGAGTCAGCGGTCGAGCCGAGATGGAGCTGAGCGCTCGCGCTCAAGGGAAAGAGAGAGAGCGTGGGACGCACCGCTGCGTTGCGCAAAGCGCATGGCCATGCTCGCCGGGCTACTGCGGGCGGTGCCGCTGATCGAGACGACCTTGCCGACGCGGTCGGGCTCGAGGTGGGCGGCGGCGATGCTCTGCATGCCGCCCATGCTGCTGCCGACGCTCGCCGCGAGCTTGTCGATGCCGAGGTGCGACAGGAGCTCGAACTGGGCGCGCACCATGTCGAAGATGCTGACGATGGGGAACCTGGACGCGTACGGCTGGCCGTCGCTCGGGTCGAGGCTTGAGGGCCCGGTCGAGCCGTAGCACCCGCCGAGGACGTTGGTGCAGATGACGAAGAACTTGTCCGTGTCGATGGCGCGGCCGGGCCCGATGAAGCGCTCCCACCAGCCCTCGGCCGGGTTGGCCGGGGTCGAGTGGGCGTGCGACGACGCCGAGAGGCCCGTGTGGAGGAGGACGGCGTTGGAGCGGTCGGGGTTGAGGGTCCCCCACGTCTCGTACGCGAGCGAGAACGAGGGGAGGTGACCGCCGTAGTCGAGGGCGAACGGGCGCGGGTGGTCGTACACCTCGTAGCCCGTGACGACGTTGGCGTACGCCGGCTCGGGCCCTTCTGCGTCCTCGCCCGAGGTCGGGGTCGGGGTCGCCGGGCCGAGCGTGTTGTACGACGAGGCCGAGGTCGAGGGCGAGGGCTGCTGGCGCTGCTGACGTTGTTCGAGGAGGCGGGCGGTGCGGAGGTCGTTGGCGTCGACGCAGGGGAAGCTCATGGCCGGGTTGGAGCCATGCGGGCGACTGAAGCGGTCGGTCGGTGCCGGTAGCGGTGCTGGTGCTGGTGGTGGTGGTGGTGCCGAGGTCGAGGCGTCGGGTTGTGCTCGAGGCGAGTGGGGAGGAGGACGAGAGGGGGCAGTCGAGTAGAGGGCGCGGTGTGCGAGGGTGCGCTGCGCCGAGCGGGGGATGCGTGCGGCCATGCTCGCGGTGCGCCTGCAGCTGGACCGAGGCGAGAGAGAGAGCGAGAGCGAGGACGACCAAGTGCTCTCGCGCGGATGGTGTGCTCGCTCAAGTCCACACCGACCTCTCGCCTGAGCAGCTCTTGTTCCCGACCCAGCGTACTCTACCGACCTCGCAGCACCCATCCCGACCCGCGCCGACCGCCCGCCTGTCGCGATCGCCTCTCCCCCGCTCTTCATCACCTCGACCTCACCCCGGGTCGACACCTCGCTTCGACGGGCCGCTCTGCGCCCAGTATCACCTCGGCGAGCGCTCCAGACCTCATGCATGGCAGCTGGCCTCGCCACCGCGCGGGCTCGCACAGTCACCCTCGCCCGTCGCGGCGACGCAACGCTGCTCGCCCCCCCCAGCGACCGCTTCGAGCGTCGCTGTTGCGCCCTGCGATGCTTTGCCTGGTTCCTGTACGTGCCTCTCCTGCTCTGTGCGCTCGCGGGGCCGAGTTGAGCCGACGCCGGACCGCTCGAGGCTCGCCCTACCTCGTCGAGACCATCCTGCTCGGCTCCTGCTCTAGCTCGAGCCCGTGCCGCTCCCGAGCAGTCTACTGAGTCTGCGCGACAAGCTGGTGTGCCCGGTTCCGTACGCTGCGACCTGCCGCATCGGCTGCGAGAGTCGCCGCGCCTGCGCGAAGCTGCCGGTGACCTGGCCACGCGCTTCGCTCGGGCTGTCTCGCTCTGCGGGACGGCCTTCTCGAGCTTGCTGTCGCTCGCCTGAGCGTGCTGTAGCTGGGCGGCAAGATACTGCTCTTCGCTTTCTCGACGAGGCCCGTGCGACTCGTTCAGCGACGGCCCGCTTCCGGCACAGCAGGACCTGCACGCTTTCCTAGAGACCTGCTGGCTCTCGGGGCAAGAGCGAGAGTTTACAACGGTCTGCAGCTGCTAATGCCGCAGGTGGAAGAGCGGGCGAGCGCTGTCGCGGTGCAGGACGAGAGCGTCTCGCGCGCCGCTGAACGTTCCAGCTCACGGCCGCACGACTTTGCGAGCTCGGCTCTGCTCTCTGATCCCCCAGATGCCGCTGCAACGTGGACCTGCGAGCTTAGCAGACCATGCTCCTCACGCGCACGGGCTGAAGACGAGCCGCGGCCGGCTCGGAGGGATCCGCGGCACGAGGAGGCCTCGGCGACACATGGTAGAGCCGGTGCAGCTGAAGCACAGAGAGGAGAACGGATTGATTGCCATCATTCCTGCGGCGTCCCAGCCCAACAGCGACGAGCGTGAGAGCGCGAGAGCGGGTGCCAGCGAGGGCGCGACGACGACAAGCTCTCCTATCGCACCACCAAGCTCTGCCTTACCTGCGCGCGAGCCAGCGCAAGCACACCCAGCAGCTTCCAGTAGCGCGCGACGCTCATTGCCCTCGCCGCCGACTCGCCTCGCGCCCTCATCGCCTCCGCCTCGTCTCCCGGCACTCGCTCGCTCGCTCGACAATGGCGACGACGCGCAGGCCAGCCGACGACACGCCGCCAGTGCGCACCAAGCGCCTCAGGAGATCAGCTGCAGCCTGCGCCTCGTGCCACCGCTCGAAACAGTGCGCTCGCTTCCTCCTCCCCCTCCTCCCCCCACCTTGACTCGCTCTTGGAAGCTGACCCTGTTCACGACCAGTCGTTGCGATGGTCCTCCAGGCCCATGCCATCGCTGCGCAACATCCGGCATCGACTGCGTCTTCCCGCCTTCGACCGGCCCAGCTCCCTCCCGCACCTCCCCCGCGACCTCCCTCCCTCCGCCTCTCGTGCGCACGCCCGCCGCCGCGCAGCCCGAGGCGAGCGGCTCGACACCGGCCGCCGCCTCGACTTCGTCCCTCACCTTCGACCCGGCTCAGGCCGCCGACATGGTGCAGCAGCTCGCCCGCGCCAACTCGCGCCTCGAGATCCTCCAGGCGACTCTCGACTCGGTCCTGTCTCGCCGAGACGTCGTCGTCGCCGAGTCGCCTCGCGTGCCGGCCCAGGCGGCGAGCCAGCACAGCTCGGACGCGAGCGCGGCGCTCCAAGGCGGTTCGTTCCTGTCGAACGACGCGAGCGCGGCCACGGCCGACGAGACGAGCGCCATGAGCGCCCTCATGCTCGCCGAAGCGAGCGCGGCGAGCGTCCTCGCGTCGGCGAGTATCGCGAGCGCCGCCAAGCGGCAGCGCGAGGGCGCGTCGGGCGCGCAGGAGCTCCTCAAGCCGGACTGGAGCATCGCCATGCCCGACGTCCTCGAGCGCGGCATCATGACGCTCGACGAGTGCGAGGCCGAGTTCGACATCTTCTTCACCCACATCCAGCCCTGGGCCGCCCTCCTCTCGGTCGCCCTCGACCGCCAACCGCTCGCCGTCCGAGCGCGCTCGCCCCTCCTCTTCCACGCCATCCTCCTCCTCGCCCTCTACTACCGCCCTCGCACGCGCGCCAACCTCGCTCGGTACTGCGCCGTCTCGTCGCTCGTCGACGCCCTCCTCGCTCCGCAGATCCTCTGTCCTCAAGCCGCAGACCTGTCGGGCGGCGACTTTGTGCGGGCGGTGCACCTCCTCCTCATGTACAAGCCGGTGCAGTACGCCCGCCTCGAGGCGTGCGGCGTCACCGACGCGAGCGCCGTCGAGTCTTCGTCGAAAATGAACGTCGCCGCGAGCTGGATGCTCCGCCTCTTGGTGTCGCGCGTCTCGACCTTCATCGGGCTACCCTCGATCGCCGACAGGTGCGTCCCTCTGCTCGCTCCCTCCTTTCCCTCTTGCTCGAGCACTCTCTGACTCGGATCCTCTCCGCAGCTTCGCCCAGGCCTTTGCCAACCAGCAGTTCGCACCGATCGCCGACACGCTCGTCTCGCAGGAGCGCCTCTACCTCGACTGCGTCTTTCGCGAGCTCACGGGCGCCCTCCAGTCGGGCAAGAGCGCAAACTTTACCCCCCAGGCCGCCTGTCGCACGACCCGCCTCTTCGCGCACCTCGCGCGCCAGCCGTCCGACGTCCGGCTCGCCGCGAGCGTCGAGCTCGTCGCCGCCGCCGCCGAGGCGTTCGCCGTCTCGGGCGTCCCATCGAGCGACACGCTGCGCCAGTTCGACGACGCGCTCGCCGACTGGACGGCGTACTGGCGCCCGAGGTTGACGCCGACGACCGCGCCGGACGACGCCGTCCGGTGGTCCGTCTTCTACCCGTACAGCAACTTTGTGCGCCTCGTCGTGCGCGGCTTCCTTCTCCCGGCATGGCGTGCCAAGCGCGAGGTGGCGGCGGCGGCGAGCGCGAGCAGCGGCGGCGAGGGCGCAGCAGGCGTCGTCACGCTCGGCGAGGACGAGCGCGAGCACGTCGTGCACGCCGTTGCGGTCGCCGAGGAGGCGCTCCTCGCCATGACGGTCGAGGGTAGGAGCCTGCGTGAGGGCGTACCGGGCGCGAGGGTCGAGTGGGCCAGCCTCGAGAGGGAGCTCGTGCCCGACCCGGCGGCGTGCGAGCTCTGCAAGTGGGCGACGGACAGCTTGACCTGCGTCGTGCGTCCCTCCTCTCTCTCTCTCTCTCTCTCTCTCGCTTCTTCTTCCTCTCCTGAGGTAGCTGCTGACGTTGCTCGTCGCCCGCAGATGTTCGCCTACCCGCTCATCATGCTTCATCAACTCGCCGAGGAGGGCCTGGTCTTCGGCGACCTCTCGGTCATCTCGGTGGGCACGCCGCCGAGCCAGCCCAAGCCCATGTCACCGGACGACAAGCTGTGCCGGCTCCTCGCCCTCGGCGCCGAGCTCCTCGAGGGCGTCGCGCCAAACCCGGTCCACCCGGCGCGAGGGCAGGCGGCGTTCTTGCGCAAGGTCCGCCAAGCGCGCCTCGCGCCGTCGAGCGAGGACCCAACGCCCCAGATGTCGCCTCGAGGGCGTGCATCGGCGAGCACGGCCGGTGCAGAGCAACCGCACCTCTCGACGGCCGCGCACGACTCGCTCGCCTCCTCGACCGCCTTCCTCCCCTACGCCTCGACCGCCGCCGTCGACTCGCTCGCCATGGCGTATCAGCCGACACCGCTCAACTCGCCGCCGTTCCCTGCGACGACGCCGCTCACAGGCATGAGCGGCGTGCCGCTCAACCTCGACGCGCTGCCCGGGCTGTTGGCCGGCGACGGCTGGACCGGCGCGGGCGTGTTCGACGATCCGCTGGTCGGCTGGATGTTGTAGCGCGTCGTCGGCGTGCAACGATGGTGCGCTCGACCACCTGTGCTCGATGACGAGGAAGGTTCGTCGCCGGCGTCGAGTTCCCCACCTCGAGCGAGAGCCCGATCCCCCTTCCGGCCCGACCTCGCTCCTCGTCCTCGCGCTCCTCTCGTCCTTCACCCTTACACACACCCTCGTCCGCACCATGCCGTTCACCTACCTCATCACCGGCGAGCTCTCTCTCTCTCTCTCCCGCGCAGCGCTCGCCGGCTCGCTCTCCCCGCCTCCTCGTCGATCCCTCCACATCTCGATCCGGACCCCAAAGCTGACCCAGCGCTCGTCTCCCACTGCAGGTGCATCCCGCTCGCTCGGCCTCGGCTACGCCAAAGAGCTCCTCGCCTCGAGCCCCGACGTGCGCGTCGTCGCCGCCGCGCGTAACCCGTCGTCGGCCGAGGGCCTGCAGGCGCTCGCCAACGACGCCGCCAACAAGGACCGCGTCTACCTCCTCCAGCTCGACGTCGAGGACAAGGAGCAGGTCGCAAAGGCGGCCAAGGAGCTCGAGGACAGCGGCTTCCTCGGCGAGAGCGGGCTCGACGCGCTCGTCAACAACGCCGGCGTCGCGGCCGACGCCAAGTTCAAGCCTTCCGAGCTGTGCGTGCATCCCCTTCTGTTGCTCGTGAGGAGGCGAGGCTTTGAAGGAGGCGAGGCCGTCGGTGAGCTGACTCTTTACCTCTGCAGGGAGCCAGAGCACGTCCTGTCCAACATCGGCGTCAACCTCCTCGGCGTCCTCAACGTCACCAAGCAGTTCCTCGGACTCCTCAAGCAGGGTAAGGGCAAGCAGATCTTCATGCTTTCGAGCGTGTGCGGCTCGATCGAGGAGTTTGGAAAGAACACGATGGTCACCGGCTGTGCGTCTCATTCCTGCCTCTCTGCCGCTCCTCTCGCCTCGCGCCGACTTCTCCGACTCGCAGACTGCATCAGCAAGGCGGCCCTCAACATGTTCAGCGCCAAGTTGGCGAGCGAGCTGGGTCCGGTGCGCTTAGGCCGCTTCTCCTCCTCGACCGGCCGTTCGCCGAGGTGCTCGAGACGACGACGCTGACGCTGTCTACCTCATCCGCTGCAGGAGGGCTTCACGATCCTCATGGTGCGTCTTCTTCTCGTTGCTCTTGGTCCTGTCGCTCGCCGACGCTGCCCTGACCTCCTCTCCTCCTTCCTCCTTCCTCCTCCTCCTCTCCTTCGTCGACCGTCTCTTCCCCCTCACCATGCTTCCAGTTCCACCCGGGATACGTAGCCACGGATATTAACGCGCACTCGGGAGAGATCAAGGTGGAGGAAGCCACCGCGCTCGCGTGCGTCCTCGAGTCGTTCTCCTCCTCGCCCGACGCCAGCTGACTCCCTCGTCCCTCCCTGCAGCCTCAAGAACGTGTTCCAGGCGGCCAAGCCCGAGCTGAACGGCTCGTTCCTGCGCTACACGGGCGAGAAGATGCCGTGGTAGGCGCGCGAGGACGAGGACGAGGAGGACGACGCCCGGACCTCGACTTTTCCTTCTCGCACCCTGATCTGCAAAAGACGTTGCATGTGCTGTTCTTCACTTTGCGAGAGTCACAAGAGTCGAGAGCGAGCTGCGCAGCGAGTGTGCGCTGCAGGCAACGCAGAGTTTCGTCCCCCACTCGGCCGCGCTCCGTCGCCGAAGTCCGATCTCGCGCTCACCTCACCCTCGTCGCCTGCTCGGTCCCTCGCTCTTCTCCCAGCAGCTGCATCAGTTCAGACAGCACAGCAGCCATGTCGACCTTCACGTACCTCATCACCGGTGCGTCCCCTTGTCTGCCCGCCTCTGGCGCTCCCTTGCTCGTCGTCATCAGCAAGCTGATGCGATCCTCCCTCTCCCTCCTTCTCACGCCGCACAGGTGCTTCCCGCTCTCTCGGTCTGGGCTACACTCGCGCTCTGCTCGCCGCTCGCCCCGAGGCGCGCATCGTCGCCGCCGCCCGCAACCCGTCGGGCGCGACCGACCTCCAGGCGCTCGCCAACGAGGACGCCAACAAGGGCCGCATCCACATTCTCCAGCTCGACGTCGAGGACAAGGAGCAGGTCGCAAGGGCGGCCAAGGACCTCGAGAAGAGCGGCTTCCTCGGCGAGACGGGCGGCCTCGACGCTCTCATCCACAACGCCGGCGTCGCGCTCAACCACCAGACCAAGCCCTCGCAGCTGTGCGTCGCCCTCGTCCTCCATATCAGCGTGCTCTTTCCGAGCGTCCACAGCTGATTCGTCTGCTCACTGCCCTGCAGCGAGCCCGAGCATGTCCTTGACAACCTCAAGATCAACTTGTTCGGCGTCCTCAACGTCAACAAGGCGTTCTTGCCGTTCCTCGAAAAGGGCCAGGGCAAGCAGATTATTGGCTTGTCGAGCGTGTGCGCCTCTATCGAGCAGTGGGGCAACAACGTCATGACGCCGGCCTGTGCGTCTCTCTCCCGCTCTCGAACCGCCTCTTGCTCTCCTGCGCCCGACTCATGAGCGCCTACTTGCAGACTCGCTCTCCAAGGTGTCGCTCAACATGTTCATGAACAAGCTTGCCGCAGAGCTGGGACCGGTGCGTCTCTCCTCCTCCTTCGCCTCGTCGCCCCGCTCGTCAGACTGACGCTCTCTTTCCTTCGTCGGCAGAAGGGCTGGACGGTCATCATGGTGCGTTTCGTTCTCTCCTGCTACTGTGATCTTGTCGTTCGTGCGAGCTTTCAGTGCTGACGTTCACCTCCTCATCCCCCTCTTCGCTTCCTCCCTCCTCTCCTTCCTCCTCGCCTTCCTCCTCGCCTTTCTACGCGTCTCGTCCCTCCGCCGCAACCTTCCCGCAATCCTGGACGCGCTCCTAGTTCCACCCTGGTCAGTCCACCCAACTCTCTCCTCTGCAGCTGCGCCTCCAAAGCCGCTGCAGCCGCCCGAGGACTTTGCGCATTCCCTCCTGCGTACGCTGACGGCCTCTCTGCTTCCCTGCACTCAGGATACGTCAAGAGTGACATGAACGCGGGCGCTGGAGACATCACCATTGAGGAGGCGGCCGAGTCTGCGTGCGTCGCCTGTTCCGCCTCCGCTCCCTGAGCCGGCGCGCCCGCCCGAGCGGTGCGAGCGCTTGCCTCGCGCCCTCGTCGGCCTGACCAAGCCCGCACTGACTCTCAGAGCCTCTGCAGCGTCAAGAACGTCTTCCTCGCCGCCAAGCCTGAGCTCAACGGCGCCTTCCTCCGGTACAGCGGCGAGAAGATGCCGTGGTAGGGGGTCCGAGCGGTCTGGTCGTGCGGCCTAGAGGTGCAGCAGTGCAAAGCATGGTTCAGCTGTGCGTGCGAGTTGTGTGCGAGAGAGCTGGGCAGCTAGGTGAGCGGGGTGGAGCCGTCGCGAGCAGGAACCGACTTGGGAGATGTCGCTGTCGCCCGCCTTCACTCGCTCGCACTCGCTCTCACTCGCTCTGTCGCTCTGGCGCTCGCTCTTGTTATCTCGCTCTCATGCTCACTCGCGCAACCTTAGAGAGAAGCCTGAGATGAAAGTGCTGACAATTGTGCGCGTCGGGCGGTCTAGAGGAACGTGCTCTCCACCTCCTCGACCTCGACCGAGCCCGCTGCGCCGTCCTGCGTCCCCTCCACCTCGCTCGCATTGACCCTGTTCTCCTCGCCCGACTGCTGCCCGTTCGCAACGACAGGCTGCGGCTCCACGACGGGCAGCGCGCTCGCGACGGGCTCTGGGCTCGTCACGATGCTCGGGCCCTCGTCGGCGCCGGTGCCGACGCTCTGCAGCCCTGCCGCCGGCGACGGAGCCGGCTCGACCTCGCGCGAGGGCGACGTCGGCGGGCTCGTGAGGCTCGAGCCCGAGCCGCCGCTGCTGCCGCGCCGGGCGGCTTCGGCGAGGCGCTCTTTGAGCGTCTTGCGGCGAGGAGGTGCGGCCGGGTCCAGGGCGGCGGGAGCGGGAGAGGGCGTCGAAGAGGATTGAGGAGCTGCTGGAAGGGCGGGTTGAGGAGCTCGTACGGGCTCGAGTGCGGCGGCGGCGGGTGCGGGTGCGGAGGTGACCGGCGACGACGGCTCGGGCGCAGGACCGAGCGCGAGCGCAGGGGAGGGCTCGACTTGGACGGATGCGGTCGCAGGGACGCCGTCGTCCTGAGGGACTGACGCCTGGACGGTCGGTGCCGACGGCGGGCTCGCGTCGTTCGGAGCGTCGGCGGTCGAGGCGGTCGCCGGCTGGACGCCCTCCTTGCCCGACCTGTCGCCGTCGACGTTGAGCGCCTCCACAGGCGCCGGCTCGTCGGCGGGAGAGAGCGCGGGTGCGCCGCCGGCGCGCTCGGCCGCAGCTGCGGCGTCGCCGTTCTCGACGGGCTCTGCGTCGGCTGCAGGCCGACCGGGCTCGATCTCGGTGCAGGAAACGACCGAGGCGTTGTCGACCGTGCGAGAAGGCGAGACGTCGGCAAAGTCGGCGCCGAGAGGGCGAGGGGCGGTTGAGGGGAGGTCGCGAGCCGGGTCGTCGAGAGGAAGGTTGTCGGTCGTCGACGAGAGGAGCGCGTCTGCTAGAGGCTCGCCGACGACGACGGGCTCCTCGACGACGACGGGCTCGACGACGACGAACGGCGGGAGGACCGAGACGGGCTCGACGAGGACGTCGTCGGCCGCACGGGCCTCGCCGGCAGGTGCGGGCTCGAGAGCAGCTGTGTCTCGCACGGCGAGCGGGTCGCCCTCGGACGGCTGTGCGTCGACGTCGACGTCGACGATGGGCGCAGCTGCGGGTGCGGTCGCCTCGACTGGCTGCCCCGGCTCGCTCGGCGCCTCGACAGGGTCGTCCCGCTCGCCCTGCGCACGGACCTCGGTCGACGGTCCGAGCGCTCCCTCACGCTGCTCCGCCTTCTCTTCCTCCTGCGCGACCGCCTCGAGCGCCCGGACTTCATCCTCACCAGCTCCATCGACGCGCGCAATCTCGCGCTCGACGGCCTTCTCGATCTCGTCGAGCTCCTCCCTCGCCGGCGTCGCGAGGCCGCCCGCAGCGAGCTCGATGCCCTCGAGCTGGAGCGCCTTCTCGAGCGAGGGCGTGTCGACGCCGATGCCGTTCTCGTACGCGCGCTCGAGCGCGAGCGGCGTCAGCTCGCCGGAGAGCTCAGGCGGCGCACGCGGCTCGGACGGCGCGGCGTCGCTGGACGATCGAGGCGCGTCGGGAGCGGCTGCAGTAGCCGACACGGGCGCACTCGAAGCTGCATCGGCATGCGCGGCCGTCGACGCCGGCTCGGCGTGCGCCGCCCTGCGGCCCATACTCTCGGCAAGGCGCTCGGCGAGCGACTTCTTCTTCTTCTGCGAGACGTAGGGCGTGGGGCTCGCAGGCTTGGGGCTCGGCGGAAGAGCAGCCGGGACGGGCACGGGCGAGGGAGGCTGCGGCGCCGTGGTCGTCGCCGAGGATATGGACGAGGACGACGTCGACGCGCGGGCGTTCGAGAACACCGCAGGCGCAGGTACGGGTGCGGGCGCAGGTACAGGCGTGGGAGCGGCGAGGGTTGACGCCGTCGAGGGCGAGTCGGGGCGAGGCGGGATCGACGAAGTGCGAGGAGGACGGGCGGTCGGCTTTGTCGGGGTCGAGACCGGCTCGGGCGGCGGTGCGGGCGGTGGAGCGGGCGCTTCGGGAACGGTCTTGGCCAAGACGAGTGCTTCGAGGGCCTGTAGCAGAGGACCGAGTCAGCAAAGGCAAGCCTAGGCGCTCCCGGAAGCGAGGAAGGGACGCACCTTGCCCGGGCCGCTGTCCTCGACGCCTTTGAGCTCGCCGAGACGCTCGCGCAGGTACCGCACGTCGACGAGCATGCGGTCCCTTGCGCTGCGGCTCCTCGGGTCGACGTGCGCAAAGACCTCGCCGAGGCGCTCGTCGAGTGCCGAGAAGACCTGGCCCATGATGGCGGCGACCGTCTCGGTCGCGAGGAAGCGCGACAGGACCTTGTGGAGCGTGTTGTGCTCCTTGACGAGCGCCTCCATGTAGGCGTTGGGCGCGTCGAGTCCTCGCGGCGGCGGCTCCTCGAAGTTGATGCCCTCGAGGGAGCGCGAGTGGACCTGGAGCCGATCGCTCATGATGGCGACGAGCTTGGCGTGGATCTCGTGCTGGTGCTCCTGGTAGTCGCGCTTGAGCTTGTCGAACTCGGTGAGCATGACGGCCTGCTTCGGGTTGAGGTGCCGGCGGACCGCCTCGCGGATGTAGGGGATGAGGGCGATCATGATCGAGAGGGCCTGCGATGCGAGGGCTGGAGCTCGACTGCGTCAGGCACAGCAAGGAGGGGAGGGAGAAGAAAGTGAGAGGGACGCACCGAGATGCTTGGCCGTGATGTTCTTGAGCCCCGCCGAGCGCATCGCTCCCGCACCAAGGACGACCTGGCACGTTCGCGAGTTGAAGACCTGCACGGCGAGAACCCATCAGCCAGGCTCGAGCATAGGCTTCAAGGAGAGAGACGAGCGCACCTTCATGAACTCGATGATCTTGCTCATGGCGTCGGTCGTGAGCATCGGGACGTTGGCGAGGACCTTGAGGTACTCGACGAGGACGGCGACCGTGACGAGGCCTGCCGAGACGGCGAAGAACTGCCGGCCCTCGATGTCGATCTGCTTGGCGGGCTCGGCTTCGGCCGGCGCCTTGACGTCGGCGTCGAGACGAGGGTGGGCGGTTGACGACTCGGCGGCGAGGCGCGCCGTGCGTCGCTCGCCGAGGAGGAGCGCCGTCGGGTCGCTCGTCGCGCCGTCGAGGATGAGCTGGATGTTGGCCTGCGTCTCGGGCGGCACCTCGGCGGCGGCCCACTGCTCCTCCTCGACGACGCGCGCGTTCTCGGTGATCTGGCGCTGGTGGAACGTCTGGACGAACGTCTTGGCCTGCGACACCATGGCGCCGCGCAGCCCGACGATCATGCGCTGGCACACACGCTCGCACGCGACGACGAACGACCACGACAGGTCGAAGATCTCGACAAAGTCGGCGAGGGCGAGGTGCGCGTGCACCTCGGTGCGGACGCCGACGACCTTGCTGAAGCGGACGTTGGCGAGCTCGGCGACAGCGTGTACGACGTCGGTGATGTCGGTGCCGAGGGACGACGCGTCGTCGGTCGCTGACGAGCGCGACGAGTCGGGCGGGAGCGGGGCGGCGCTGACGGCGAGCTCTGCTGCCGAGCCCGGCACGGCGAGCGTCGCGCCCGGTGCGTGCGACGCAAGGAGTGCGCTCTCGCCGTCTGAGGCTCGGGCGACGCCGTTCTGCCCTGCCGGCGCCGACCCGCTCCTTCGCCGCGCCTTGCGGCGCTGCTCCTCGTGCCGGCTCTCGCTCCACAGCGCGAGGAGGACGCGCGCCTGGAGATCGACGACCTCGATGCAGGCGAGGAGGCCGGCGTACGTGTCGCGGGCGAGAGCGAGGAAGGCGGAGTGGGGAAGGGCGCGGAGCTTCTTGGCGAGCGAGACGCTGCGGACGGGCACGGCGAGCGAATCAGCAAACGGCTCGATGCAGGAGCGAGAGGGAGAGGATCAGAGAACAGAGAGACGCACCTCTTCTCTGAGATAGTGCCCAAGTCGACGCTCGTGCCCCTGCTGACGCTGCGCACGGCGGCTTGCGCAAAGTGGTCCTCCTCCTCGGCCGTCGGCGTCTCGCTCGTCGGCAGGTGCTCGCGCACGAGCGCGCGCACCTCGCGCAGGACCGACTCGCGCCACGAGACGACGGCGCTGTCCATGCCGCCTGCGCGCACGAGCGCGCTCACGACGGGCCGGACGCGCTCGAGGGTGCGCTCGCGCGCGATGACCTCGGGCGAGGGACCGGCGTCGTGATCGCCCTCGTCGCCCGCAGCCGAGCTCGACTCTTCTGGGAGAGCGTGCAGGGCACGGGCGCCGCCGCCGCCGACAGTCGCCGCCGCCGAGGCAGGCTCGAGCGCCTTGCCCTTGCCCTTCCACCGTCGGCCGTCTCGCGCGAGGCGCACGTGCTCGTCGATGCCGACGTCCATCTCGTGCTCGAGGACGGACGTCAGCTCACCCTCGAGCGACTTGGCGATCTGGGCGCGCAAGAGGGCGAGCTTGGTCGGGAGCGAAGACAGCGCTCGGAGCTTGGTGAGGTTGAGCGGGCGCATCGACGCGCGGCTCGGGTTGGACTTGGCGGCGTCGGACGAGGCGGAAGTCGAGGAGGACGAGGGAAGTCGGGAAGAGGGAGGGGCTGCCGCGTCGCTCGCGCCGGAAGGCGGTGTCGCCGAGCCGTAGTAGGCGTCCTCGACCTGCTCGCTGACCTCGAGCGCGCCGTCCCATTCGCCGTTCTCGACGAGCTCCTTGACGCCCTCGACGGCGACCCAGACCTCCTCGACGGCGCGCACGGCCTCGTCGATGCGCTCGAGCCCTCGGCGGCGGGCCTGGGCGCGCAGGACCTGAAGGCCGTGCTGCGCCGATGCGCCGACGCCGCCCTCGCTCGCCTTGAGCGCCGACTGGAGCTCAGTGATCTTGGCGAGGGCGGCCTGGCCCTCGGCGTGCAGCCCCTGGAGGTTGGACAGGGCGGCGAAGAAGGACGACGAGCGCAGGCCGATCTCGCGCACGAGGTGCGACTCGATGACGGCCGTGTAGTGCGAGAGCTTGTCCTGCAGGACTTGGTCGGCGGCGAGGTCGTTGAGCGTGTGCGGGCCGAGACCCGGGATCGAGTCGAAGGCGGTCGAGGTGGAAGACGACGAGGCGGCGGTAGTTGCAGGGTGCGACAGGCGCGGGGAAGGGTAGGGCGACAGCTGGATGCGCTCGGTGACGAGGTCGAACGTGCGCGGGTTGGCGAGGTCGAACGACGAGTCGAAGAAGATCTGGGGCACGTCGTCGAGGGCCGGGAGGACCTCGCTCGAGACGGGCGGAGGGAGGGCGGGCGAGCCGGCCAGCCCCGCCTCCCTCACGCCGAGGCCGACGCGCGCATCGGCGTCGCCGTCGAGGTCGTCGCCGTCGCGCGTGCGTCGCGACTGGGCCGAGTCGCGGCCGTCAGCGTCTCGGGCGAGGCGGCTCTCGCGCTGCCAGCGCTCAAAGTCGCCCGAGACCTCGGCGAGGTAGGCGTCGAACTCGGCGCGGGCGACCTTGCGCAGGTCGGTGACGTGGATGGGCGGGGCCTGGCTGCGGCGCTGGGCGACCGATTTGACGCCGGACGCGGCTTTGGGGAGGGTGCCGGCCGAGGTGAAGGTGGTCGAGAGGGACGAGAGCTGGGAGGGGAGGTACGAGCTGGCCGAGGGGAGGGTCGGGAGGGACGGCAGCAGGCTGCTCGAGGCGTGCGGCTCTGCGAGGACGGCCGAGATGGCTGCACAGCGGGATGATGAGGAGGAGGAGGAGGAGGGGGACTCGAGGTCAGCTCGCTTCACCGGGGTTCGAGAGGGGCGCAGAGGTGGACGGACAGTACTGCGAGTCTGCTACAGCGTGCGGCCTCGGTCTTGCTGTGCGCGGCTGTGCCGTGGTCGCTGTTGCGGCGGTGCGTGTCGAGTCGGACGCGAGCGAGGCGCTGCCCGTGACGGACGGGTTGCGCGACGAGGCCATGCCGGCTCGGGCCGTGTGCGAGCTAGTCGAGCTCTAGCAGGCTGCTCGGCGCACGGCAGCGCGAGTTGGTGGTGCGGACGACGACGAGCCGACGGATGCCCGCGGCCGGCCCCGGGACCACCTCGCTCTCCGTCCTGACGCTCTCCCCTCGCCCTCTGCTGCGTGTGTGGCCCGCTAGATCTACTCAGGATCAACCAGCATGCCTGCTCAGCTTGACCGCTTCGTCTGCCTTGGAGGTGCGCCTCTCCCCTCTCTCCCTCCCCCACCTCGCCGCCGCGCCCGCTCACCTTGCCCTCGCACCCGCAGACTCGCTCACAGAGCTCAGCTGGGACGAGCAAGGCCTCGGCGCATCTCTCGCCCACCTGTACCAGCGCAAGCTGTGAGCCCTGCCCTCCGCTCACACCTCAATCTCTCTCCCTCCTCCTCCTCCCCTCTGCGACCTCCACTCTTCGACTCGTGCTGCCCACTCGCCCTCTCGATCCTTCTCGCTGAACCTGCTACCTTGCACGCGCCCGCAGCGACGTCCTCAACCGCGGCTTGTCCGGCTACAACTCGGACTGGGGCCTCCACGTCTGGAAGCAGTGGCTCGAGCCGACGACCGCCGACGGGCCCAAGACGCAGCTCGTCACGCTCTGGCTCGGCGCCAACGACGCTGTCCTCCCGAACGAGCTCCAGGCCGTCCCGCTCGACCGCTTCAAGGCCAACCTGCGCGCCATCGTCGCCCTCGTCCACGAGCGCTGCCCCGAGGCGAGCATCGTCCTCATCACGCCGACGCCGTTCCACCCCGAGGGCTGGCTCGACGAGCGCGTGCGCCGCGGCCTGACGAGGGAGCACGACCGCGCCCGGGAGCGCACGAGCGAGTACGCCGAGGCCGTGCGCCAACTCGGCCGCGAGCTCCACCTCCCGGTCGCCGACGCCTACACGCCCGTCGACGCCGAGATGCGCCAGCTCGGCCCGGACAAGGAGGGCACCGTCTTCACCGACGGCTTGCACCTCAACTCGGGAGCGTACAAGCACGTCGTCAACGGTGCGTCGTCAGCCTCGCTCCTCGCGCTCGCGACGGATCGTCGTTCAGGAGGCGGCCGGCGCTCCGCTGTGTTCCAGAGCTGGACGCTGACAGGCCCTCTCTCGTGCTGCAGCCGTCGTCAAGGTGATCGAGTCGCACTACCCGGACAAGGCGCCCGACGCGCTCCCCCTCCTCTTCCCCTACTGGAGGGACATCCGTGCGCCATGCTCTCTGCGTCTCAGTGCCTCTTTGAGCTCATGCTGACGAGCGACACTCTTCTCCTCTCGGTGCGCGCAGCTACCGCTGGTGGTGCGTCCCCCTCTCGCTAACGTCCCTCTCGCGCTCGAGCCCGTTCCTGACCCTCTCGTCGTTCCCTCGTCGCTCGCAGCTCTCGGTCCCGAGTTTTCCGTCGCCGACAAGGCCGTCGCTGCGGCTGCGGCTCACCGCACCGACCCTTTCTAGACAGCCCATGCTCGTCGTGCTCGTCGCAGTCGGGCGAGGAGGGTTTGAGTAGAAGTGCGTGCGATGCAAAAATCAGTCTATGCTACAACCTGCAGGTCCCGCTCTCGCTCAACACTCTATTCGATGTCGAGAAAGTCGGCCTCGCACTCGGTGATGGGCCACTTTGCGCGCTGCATGACGGTGAGCGGGTCGACGAGGCCGCGCGCGAGGCGGTGCAGGCCGACCCAGGCGATCATCGCTGCGTTGTCTGCGAGCGGTGAAAGCGTCAGGGAGAGGTCGAGTGCGAGAGGAAGAAAGAGGGAGGAGAGACGCACCGGTGCAGAGGTGAGGCGGCGGAAAGATGAGCGGGAGGTCCTGTCGCTCGAGCTTGTCGAGCCGGGTCCGCAGCCTGTTGCCGGCCGTGCAAGGCGTCAGGAATTGCGCAGAGAGACGTTCAAAGTCGGGGAGTGAGAGAGGAGACGCACCTCTCGCGCAGCACGAGGTTGCTCGCGACGCCGCCGCCGACGACCAAGCCCTTGACCTCGACCTCGCCCTCGTCGCGCAGCGTCCTCATGCCCAGCTCGACCTTGGCCGCCACTTGCTCGAACGCCGCCTCCATGAACGCCCTCGCGACCTGCTCCTTGCGCTCGGCGCGCATGCCCTCGGCCGGCTCGACGCGCAACAGCCGCGTGAGGGCGCTGCGCTGCCCGGCGTACGAGAAGGCGAGCTCGCGCGCGAACGGCATCGCAAACGTCGGCGCCGCTGGGCCGTGCCACTCGGCGAGCGGCGGCGCCGGGGTGTGCGCCCCTCGAGGAAAGGCGAAGCGCTCGAGGGCGGCGCCCGGGCTGCCGGCTCCGAGCGCCCAGGGGACACCGAGGTCGCGCGAGGCCTTGTCGAGCGAGGCGCCGATCGACTCGTCGGCGGTCGAGGCGAGGATGCGGAACGACGAGGGCGAGCGTGCGAGGAGGAGGAGCGTGTGACCGCCCGAGAGCAGGAGGGTGAGGAAGGGGAACTCGGGCGCGGGCGAGGGCGTCATCGGGCTGGCCGTGAGAAAGGGCGTCAAGGCGTGGGCTTGCTGCAGGAGAGTTGGGGCGTGACGGGTACGTCGGTCGAGAGGGGAAGGAGATGTCGGCGAGGGCGAGAAGGGGAGAGAGAGACGTGGGGCGTGGTCAGCTGCGGACGGAAGAGGCGCACGAGGAAGAGAGCGAAGGATGGTACGCACCATGTGGTGGACGCCGATGAGAGGTTTGCCCGTCGCCGCCGCGAGCGCCTTTGCCGCGCCGAGGCACACGCTCAGGCAGCCGTACATGCCCGGGCCCCTCGTCGCCGCGATCCCATCGAGGTCGCCGAGCGAGACGCGCGCGTCGGCGAGGGCGCGCTGGATAGCGACGGGCATGTTGGCCTGGTGCGCCTCCTGGGCGTGCATCGGGTGGATGCCGCCGAACGACTCGTGGATGGCCGACTGCTTGAGGACGACGTTGGACAGGAGGCGGCGGTCGCTCGAGACGACGGCGGCACAGGTGTCATCTGCGATCCACAGAGTCCAAGAGTCAGCAAGGCGTCGAAAGCGGGAGCAGGAGAGAGCCACGCACCTGCAGACGACTCGAGACCCAGGACGAGGAGGGGCCGTGAGCTCTTGAGGGCGGTCGAAAGGGCACGTCGGGCTGTGCACGGCCACATAGGCGCCCAGATGGGCTGTCGGGTCGGCCTGGGGCGAATCATGTTGCGGGAAGGGGAGTTGTGGCGGAGAGGAGCGACGACGAGTCGAGCGAGCTGATGAGGACGAGTGGGAGGACGCCAGGGGTGGGGACGGCGATGGGCGAGCTGGTAGTCGCAGAGGGCACAGCCGTGGTGCTGTTCTGGCAGCTCGAGCTCAGCACAGAGCTCGGCGCGCGGTGTGGACGGCGAGGACGAGGCGCGTCGTCGTCGCCTCTCTGTCTCTCTCGAGCTGCCGCTCCTCCCCGGACCTCGGCCGCTCGACTCGCCTCGCCGCAGATGCAGGCGTACCAGCCACACGCACCCCTCACCGCCAACGCCCTCAAGCGCAGGAGCCGCTCCCCCTCGCCCCAGCCCCACAAGGTGAGCCCACTCACTCCTCCTCGTCGTCGTCGTTGCCGTCGACGAACACTCGACTCACCTCGGCACCCCCGCTCGCCCCTGCAGCGTCGCCCTCCACCTACCTACGCTCCCTCCATCTACGCCGACCTCCCGCCCGCCGGCCCGCCGCGCTCTCTCTCGACGGAAGCCATCGCCGGCTCCCCCGCTCCCGGCGCGCCCCCGAGCGGGCGCAGCACCCCAGGCGACTGGCTCCAGCGCACCCGCGACCTGCACCTCCAGACCCCTACCTGCGGCACCCCGGCGCTCGCCCAGGACGAGGCGATGCAGCGCGACGACGTCGGCATGGGCCTGGGCTCGGGTGGGGCGGTGCTCGAGGTGCGTCGTCTCGTTCGCTGCGCCTGCTCCTTCTCCTGCCAAGCTGACTCTGTCCCGAGCAACAGGACCTCGACCACGCCATGGTGCAGGACGAGCCGCCCTCGCCCCAAGCGTTCTACGCCCCGCAGCCCGCCGTCCCCCTCCCCTCGCGCTCGCACGCGTCCGCCTCGCCCTTCTGGGCCCCGCTCCCGCCCGCCTGCGCCGCACCACACGACGCTCCGCCCCTCCACCAGCACCTCGCCGGATCGCCTCAGCCGTACCCGCCCTCGACCTCGGGCGGCAGCGGCATGGCGCGCTCGGCGTCGGGCGGGTCGGTGCGCAGCATGGGCTCGGCCGCGGCGTGCGGCGCCGAGGCCGACATGCACGCGCAGGCGCACGGCGCCATGTCGCTGTCGTCGTCGTCATCGCCGCGCAAGCCGTCAACACCGATGCCTGGGACGCTCGGCGGGCGCGGCGCGGGGTGGAAGGTCACGATGGGGTACCGCGCCGACTGCGAGCGGTGCGTCAGGCAGGAGCAGGGACACTCGACGCACGTCGTGTGGAGCTCGTGAGGCGCGCCGGGTCCTGCCCGAGAAGGGGGCCGTTGCCGAGGGAGGGCGCGCTTGCTCGGGAGGAGGACGGACGAGGGACGACGCTTTGGATACCCCTGCCGCAGGTTCACCTGCTGCTCTCGCTCGCTTTGACGTAGATACCTCGCAGTGCTGTGCACGACTTTTGTTTCGCTCTCTCCGCAACCGCTTTCTCTTCTTGAACCCTCGAGCCGCTCTCGTCGTCCCAGGGACGCTCGGCATCGTCTCTCTGGCTCGGCTCGGCGAGAGGTAGGGAATGAAAAGGTGCGGCATCGTTACAGAGTGTACGATGAGCTCGTCACCGAGACGGAGTAGGGCCCTGCTGGTGCTTTGCGCCTGCGGTCGGCTGCGCTCCTGCCGGTGCTGCGCCGCCCTGGCCCTCGCCCTCCTGGAACCCGAGCGCTTCAAAGTCGGTCTTCTCCATCAGGTTGCTGTTGCGAGAACGAGTCAGGTCCGGCTCCCGAACGTGCGAGCAAGAGAGCGAGAGAGGCGGACGCACTTGTCCATGCGGCACTTGAGGTAGTCCTTGGAGAGGTGGCGGCAGTCGGTGCTCTGCTGCTTGGCGGCCTTCATGCACTTGAGGTAGCGCAGCATGAACTCCTTGCACTCTCCTGCGGGCGCACGTCGAGGGCCGGGGTCAGCGAGGCGGGCTCTGCAGGCGCGAGAACGAGAGCGAGGAGAGCGAGGCAGCGCACCATCGTGGTCGAGCGGGAAGCTGCCCTTGAGCGGCGGCGCACCGCCAAGGGACAGGGACGTGGTCGCAGGTCGGCCGAACGACATTGTGGAGGTGCTCGAGGCGCGGAGTGCGAGAGTGCGAGGGAGGCGGTGCTGAGGAGGAGAGGGCGACGAGGGCTTGGGCGAGGGAGTGCGTCGGGCTTGGGCGGTGCTGACTGGATGTGCACGAGCAGTCTCGGCTGTCGTCAAGCTGGTCTGAGGCGGTGGGCGAGGTGAGCGAGAGCCGAGACGACGAGGGAGCGGCCGGCCCGAGGTCGGCTCTCGTCTCCTCACCCGCCACCGCCCGCGACGAGGGCAGTGACCGCGCGAGGCCATGCAGCCGTACCACCACGACGACTTTGGCCACCTCGAGGGCGCGTCGGGCTACTCGGTCGACTTTGACGACGCCTCATCGCTCCACTCGTCCCTCGCTCCCTCGACCGCGCCCGACGACCGCACCATCCCGCCAGACGACGCAGAGGCCATCCAGCGCATCGGCGACCTCAACTTTGACGACCTGTCCATCTCGGGACTCGACGACGCCCTCGCTCGCCAACCTCACCCGCACGCCGACCCCGACCCCGACCACGACCACGACCTCGCGCTCGCCGGCAACGGCAATGTCGCCAACCTGTACGAGGACGACTTCGAGGGCATGCTCGACGACTTGAACCGCGAGCTGCCGCCTCACGCTTGCAGGTGCGTCTCGACCTCCCCTCCCTCCTCCTCTCGGACTGTCGAACCCCACCAACGCCTCCCTCCCTCCCCAACACAGCTACTGCGGCATCCACAACCCGGCCTGCGTCGTCAAGTGCCTCGTCTGCAACAAGTGGTTCTGCAACTCGCGCGGCTCGACCTCGGGCTCGCACATCGTCAACCACCTCGTGCGCGCAAAGCACAAGGAGGTGACGCTCCACGCCGAGAGCCCGCTCGGCGAGACGACGCCCGAGTGCTACTCGTGCGGCGCCAAGAACGTCTTCATCCTCGGCTTCATCCCGGCAAAGAGCGACACGGTCGTCGTCCTCCTGTGCCGGTCCGTCCTCGTCTCACCCTCGCCCTCGTCCTCGCGCAGAGCTGACGCTGCTGCACCCGCTCGCAGACAACCGTGCGCGGCGATGCAGAGCTCGAAGGACATCGTGTGGGACACGACCCAGTGGTCGCCCCTCATCGAGGACCGCTCGTTCCTGTCGTGGCTCGTCAAGGTCCCCTCGGAGCAGGAGCAGCTGCGCGCCCGCCAGATCACGTTCCACCAGATCAACAAGCTCGAGGAGCTCTGGCGCGACAACGCCAACGCGACCCTCGAGGACCTCGAGAAGCCCGGCGTCGACGACGAACCGCAGCCCATCCTTCTCCGGTGCGTCCCCTCTCTCGCTCGCTCGCCCCCCGCCTGCACCTCCTCTACCTCGATACTGACCCTCACCTCTTCTCCTTGCAGCTACGAGGACGCGTACCAGTACCAGAACATCTTCGGCCCGCTCGTCAAGATCGAGGCCGACTACGACAAGCGCGTCAAGGAGTCGCAGACGCAGGACAGCCTCGTCGTTCGGTGGGACATGGGCCTCAACCAGAAGCGCATCGCCTGGTTCAACCTCCCCAAGCTCGAGTCGGGCGAGGTGCGCCTCGCCGTCGGAGACGAGCTCCGCCTGCGCTACCACGGCGAGATGCACAAGCCCTGGGAGGGCGTCGGCCACGTCGTCAAGATCCCCAACAGTGCGTCTCTCTCTCTCTCTCCCTCCTCTCCCCCTCACTCGATGAGGGCTCACGTCGACGCTCTTCCCTGCAGACGTCTCGGACGAGATCGCGCTCGAGCTGCGCCGCCCCGACGGCGTCCCGATCGACTGCACGCACAACTTCAGCGCCGACTTTGTGTGGAAGTCGACCTCGTTCGACCGCATGCAGCTCGCCATGAAGACGTTTGCCGTCGACGAGCAGAGCGTCAGCGGCTATATTTACCACAAGTTGATGGGTCACGACGCCGACCCGCCGCAGGTCCTGCGCGCCCAGATGCCCAAACGGTGCGTCCCCTCGCTCTCCTCGGCCCCTCCTGCCGTTCCACCACTAGAGCCTCGACCTGACGTCGTCGAGCACACAGGGTCTCTGCGCCCAACCTGCCCGACCTCAACCACTCGCAGATCTACGCCGTCAAGAGCGTCCTCCAGAAGCCGCTCTCGCTCATCCAGGTGCGCACCGCTTCTCGTCCTGCTCGATGCTCGCTGCCTCGAAGCAGGCAAGGGCTGACGCGGTCGTCTCCCCTTGCGCGCAGGGCCCGCCCGGCACGGGCAAGACGGTCACGTCGGCGTCGATCGTGTACCACCTGTCCAAGATGAACCCGGGCCAGGTCCTCGTCTCGGCACCGTCCAACGTCGCCGTCGACCAGCTCACCGAGAAGATCCACCAGACCGGGCTCAAGGTCGTGCGCGTCACGGCCAAGTCGCGCGAGGCGCTCGAGTCGTCCGTCTCGTTCCTGACGCTGCACGCCCAAGTCGCCAACTCGGACACGCACCCCGAGCTCCAGAAGCTCATCCAGCTCAAGCAGGAGCAGGGCGAGCTCAGCTCATCCGACGAGCGCAAGTTCAAGGCCCTCACGCGCGCCGTCGAGAAGGAGATCCTGAGCAACGCCGACGTCATCTGCGCGACCTGCGTCGGCTGCGGCGACCCGAGGCTCAAGAACCTCAAGTTTCGCACCGTCCTCATCGACGAGGCGACCCAGGCGGTGCGTCCCTCGTCCGCCGCTCTCCCTTCTTCTGCTCGCCGTTGCTGACCCCGCTGCGCCCCTTGGCCTTACGCTCGCAGACCGAGCCCGAGTGCATGATCCCGCTCACGTTCGGCGTCAAGCAGCTCGTCATGGTCGGCGGTGCGTCCGCGGCTGGCTCTCCTGTCGGGCTCGAGGTCAGGTCGCCGAGCTGACTTATCTCCTCTTTCCCGCCCTCCTTCCTCGACCTTGCTCGCTCGCTCATGCGCAGACCACTCTCAGCTCGGCCCGACGATCATGAACAAGAAGGCGGCGCGCGCAGGCCTCAACCAGTCCCTCTTCGAGCGCCTCATCCTCCTCGGCAACCGCCCGATCCGGCTTCAAGTGCAGTACCGCATGCACCCGTGCCTGTCCGAGTTCCCGAGCAACATGTTCTACGAGGGCACGCTCCAGAACGGCGTCACGGCGCCCGAGCGCCTGCGCAAGAACGTCGACTTCCCCTGGCCGCAGCCGACCGCGCCCATGTACTTTCACCAGAACCTCGGCCAGGAGGAGATCTCGTCGAGCGGCACCTCGTTCCTCAACCGGTGCGTCTCTCTCTCTCTCCCTCTCTCTCTCCGACGTCCCTCTTGCCGAGCGCTCGCTGACGCCGTCCGCGCGCGCGCAGCACCGAGGCGTCCAACGTCGAGAAGATCGTCACCCGGTTCTTCAAGGCCGGCGTCCTCCCGAGCCAGATCGGCATCATCACGCCGTACGAGGGTCAGCGCTCGTACATCGTGTCGTACATGCAGCTCAACGGCGCGCTCAAGAAGGACCTGTACAAGGAGATCGAGGTCGCCTCGGTCGACGCGTTCCAGGGCCGCGAGAAGGACTACATCATCATGAGCTGCGTTCGCAGCAACGAGCACCAGGGTATCGGCTTCCTCAACGACCCGCGCCGCCTCAACGTCGCCCTCACGCGCGCCAAGTACGGCCTCGTCATCCTGGGCAACCCGAAAGTCCTCTCCAAGGTGCGTCCCCTCTCCTTGCTCGGCGATGCTCCTCCTCGCTTGGGCCTCATGCTGACTCGACTCCCTCTTCCTTGCCCTGCAGCACGCCCTGTGGCACTACCTCCTCACGCACTACAAGGAGAAGAAGTGCCTCGTCGAGGGCCCGCTCAACAACCTCCAGCCGTCGATGATCCAGTTCAGCAAGCCTCGCCGCCCGTACGACCGCAACGCCAACACGAACCGCTTTCAGCACGACGCCCGCGACATGCTGAGCGGGTCGAGCACGCCGATCGGCGGCGGCGGCGGCGTCGGCGGGCCGGCGTCGCGGTTCGACTCGAGCTTCTACCGGTCGCACGACGCCATGAGCGCCATCCCGTCCGACGCCCAGTCGGTGCGCTCCCAAGCAACCTACTCGTCGGGCCTGCCGACGTTCAGCCAGGCCGGGTACCCGTCGTCGATGAAGCGCGGCGGCGCGGGCGTCGGCGGTGTCGCGGGCACGTACGCCTCGTCGACGTTCTCGCAGGACCTCCTCTCGAGCGCAGACGGCGCGAGTGTGCGAGGCGGAGACGACGCAGGAGGCCTGCTCGGCAGCGGGATGAGCAGCGCGGCGAGCAGCGTCGGGTTCTCGCAGGCCGACCGGCTCAGCCTCGCCGATGCGGCGAGCGAGTACAAGAGCCAGTCTGGGTGGACCAACGACGACGACGCGCGCACCGCGTACACGGCGTCGAACCTGACCGACTACTGAGCGCGAGCGTCCACGCACGGCGTCGGCGGCGCGCGCCGTTCGGCGCCGTCGTCCTCCTCCCCGTCTCTCGCCTTCACGGCCCGCCGCGCCGACCTGCCCGTCCCTCTTCGGTCGCCAACCTTCTGCTCGTCCTCCCGCATCCTCTCCGACCTCCTCTCCCTCTCCCAGCCACCGCCTCGGCTCGCCCTCGTCGCCGCACCGCCCCCGACCGGTCAGCACGCCGCGCTGCGGCATCTCGGGTTGCTCAAGTGCGCCCGTCTTCTCGAGCGAAGATTTGAGTGTGGATCTAGGGACATGGCAGCGCTGCAGCGTCGAGCATGCACCGCTCTTTGTCCGACCGTGTGCGTGCCGAGGTGCGAGACCGAGAGCTGCTCGTCCTCCTTGACCCGAGACGCGGTGCGGCTGTATCGTGAGAGCATCGTTCTGGCAAGTCGCTGCACGAGTGCGAGCCGCTACGAGCGCCGCACCACTGCAAGCCGCGGCCGGATGTCGACCTTCTCAACTCGCGAGCGCGTCTGTAGCTCAACCCGCGCTCGGTCCGAGGCTCCGCCGCTCGGCAGGTAGCCTTCTGTAGCTCTTCTGAAGCTGCTAGCATCAGCAAGATGTCGCCGGAGGACGCCGGAGCTCTCGCTCCTGGCCTTCGCCGGTGAGCGAGGTCCGCCTCGGAGGACGACGCAATGGTGGCGGCAGCGCCGCCTTGACGCTCGCTCTCTCTCTCAACCTTCAGCCACTCGCTGAAGCAGACGCACTCGTGCACCGCCAGCATGAAGCTCCTCAGCCTGCGCTCGCTCGTCAACAAGGTCGACTCGAGCCCGCGCCCGGACCCCTCCACCTCGCCGACGACCAGCTCGTCTTCGCGCCCGACTTCGTCCGCTCTCGTCGGTCAAGCCTCGTACCCGTCGATCCAGCTGCGCCGTCAGAGGTCGTCGACGGCTCGTGCAGCCCTTCTGAGAACCAGTCGCCGTGCGTCCAAGTCCTCCTTTTTCGCACGCTGCCTGCTTCCTGCTCGAGCTGACTTTCGGCTCTTGCGCCGCCCGCAGCTCCGCCCATCGAGGTCGAGGGTGCTCTCTTCGACACTCCGCTCATCTCGAGCCCGCAAGGAGGCAACTCGGGGGCGACCGCCGACGCGTTCGCCGGCAGCTCGCTCGTCACGCAGCCGCCTCTCACCTCGATGCCCGTCGGCCCGGCTCGCTTCAACTACGGCGAGGAGCCCTACTCGTACAACTCGACGCCCTCGCTCAAGATCAAGCCCTGGACCCGCCTGCTCAACTCGTCGCGCCGCTCGTTCCGCAAGCACGACTCGAGCGCGTTCGCCGGCGCCGCCGCCCCTTCGTCGCCCGGCGTCGTCCCCCGCCCCTCGCTCTCGACCGTCAAGGCCGGCTCGGACACGGCGACCGTCACCGTCGCACCGGGCTCGCCCAAGAACGTCGTCGCACCGAGCGCGCCCTCGTCGCCGACGGCCTCGGTCGGCCCAAACCTCTCGCCCCCGCCCGTCGACGGCTTTCCTCCTCGCCGCACCGACGTCCCGACGACCGTGTCGCTCCCCACGGTCGACGAGCAGACGACGACGGCGACAGCGTCGCCCGCGCTCGCGCCGCCCGCCTCGCCGTCCACCCGCCGCGCTCGTCGGGAGGCCGTCATCGATGGCTCGCCGAGCGGCTCGAGCAGCTCGGCGCGCGCCGGCGGGCGCAGGAGCGGCAGCTCGCACCTTGACGGCTCGCAGCCCGGCGGCTCGGCGCTCGACGGCTCGGCGGCGGACGGCTCGGCGGCCGATGGCTCTGCGCTCGATGGCTCAGCTCTCGGCAGCTCGGGCAGCGGTCGCCGCCTCGACGGCTCGG
>Ga0308169_10000810_pt1 | contig 41082 bp, 36 predicted proteins | sample PhyBR1_2_FD_202139 | JGI IMG/M metagenome (GOLD analysis project Ga0308169, IMG submission 202139) | Phyllosphere microbial communities from UC Gill Tract Community Farm, Albany, California, United States - DLSLSB.R1 | ecosystem: Host-associated > Plants > Phyllosphere > Unclassified | place...
CTCGAGTGCGTCCCTCTCCACGACCCTGTCCCGTCCAGCCACGCTGACTCCCCTGCCCCCCTCCCGCTCGCAGGAGGACAAGGTCCACCACGTCCTGCTCTACTCGTGCCGCAACTGCCAGTACCAGGAGGAGACCCACAACCCCTGCGTCTACAAGCACGACCTCATCGTCGCCGCAAAGTCCGTCCCCCTCGCTCTCTCACTCTCCCTCCCCTCGCTCGCCTCCGAGGCCTGACCTCGCGCTCCACCACGCCCGCAGAGAGACGGCCGGCGTGACCCAGGACCTCGACACGGACCCGACCTTGGTGCGTCGCCGTTCTGCTCTCATGGCCTGGCAAGCTCGTCGACGAGAGAGGGGCTGACGACCTGCCCGTTCTCCGTCGCGCAGCCACGGTCCAACATCGAGTGCCCGAGGTGGTGCGTCCCGCGCTCTCCTTCACTCCGTCCCTGCCTTCTCCTCTCATCGAGAGGGGGACGTGGCGACTTTGCGGTGAGGCCAAGCGAACGGACTAACGCTTCGACTCTCCTCGCCCGCTCGCGCAGCCACAACACCGAGTGCGTCCTCCCTCGCTCCTCCTCTCGTGCCCTCTCACGACGAGACTGACTCCCAAACGTGCAGGAGCGTCTTCTTCGGCGACCAGGGCCGCCGCGCGCAGACGTCGATGACGCTGTTCTACAACTGCACCCAGTGCGTCGTCCTCGTTCCTCCTCCTCCTCCTCCTCGACGACCGCGCCGGTCCTGACGAGCTTCTACATCGCGACGAACAGGTGCCACCGGACGTTCCAGGACCCGGCGCTAACGCAGCGCAGGAAGGAGCAGGCGGCGCAGGCGTGACTCGGGTCGTCGTCGAGGACGCGGAGGAGGTCTACGTTCGCTAGCACTTTTTTCCCTCAGTGACCGTGTTGTAAGAATGAGCTTTCTCGAGTGCACTGTGCCAGCGAGAGTGGTTGCGCGAGCTTTGTGTGTCTCGGACGATGGTGGTGATCCCGGGGCACGCTCGCGAGCCCAAGTGTGCGGAGGCGACGAGAGGGGGAGAGGGACCGCTCCTCTCGCCTTTTCCACCCGACGCTCGCTCGCCCTTGCACGCGCAGCACCGTCAGCGAGCAGCTCGACCGCCTCGACTCGCACCCAGCCGCGCCACCCACGCCCCGCGACCGCCTTCGTCGCTCCCTTTCCCCCCCCCGCCCAAGGCTCGGTGAGCTCGCCGGCTCCCACGATCCGCCCTCGCCCTCTCGCCGCGCGCTCTTGGTCCGACCCGCTCGACAGCACGCCTTAGACCCAGGCCCGCACGCTCACGGTCAGTCCCTCCCCTCTGTGCGCGGGCGGTGCGGCGGAAGGTCCGGCTGGGTGCCGAGCCTCGAGGCGCGCGCGACGGAGCCCGGTCACGCAGCGTGCCCTCGTTCTCGCAGCAGCAGGGGCTGGGTGTGCTCTCTCGGGCAGCGCGTGTGCAGGGTCGAGCGGCGCAGGCGGGTGCTGTGGCGCCTCGTCGGGCGGGTGGTTCGAGCGGGGCGCGACGCGGCGAGGACGAGGATCGCCCGGACCGTCCCTCCAGCCTTGGCTCGCTCTCGCAGGGGCACCGCCTTCGAGCCACACACACAGCTCACGTGCTTGCAACAGACTCGGACGCTGACCCTCGTCCGTCCCCCTCCTGCAGCAGCAGCACCCTCGACTCGATGTCGAACCCCTCGTCGTCGATGCACGGCCGCCCGCTTTCGTCGGCCGACCTGTACGCCCAAGTCCCGACCTCGGACTCGACCTACCCGCCCATCCGCACCGTCACCCCGCGCTCGCCCGAGGTCGTCAACCCGCCGTACGCCTCGATGTCGGGCGCCGCCCACGACCGGCGCGAGTCGCCCAATCCCAACTGGCTCCACGAGCGCTCGCCCTCGACCGCCACGTTCGAGTCGCAGTACTCGGACTCGGGCCTCCCCGTCGGCGCCGGCGCAGCGTTCGGCGGCGCCGGCACGGCCGGCTCGCGCCTCTCGCAGCAGCCGTACCGCATGCAGGGCGGCGCCGCGACCCAGAGCGGCACCTGGGACGACGCCGCGACCGGCCACTCGTACTCGCCCGAGGGCTCCCAGGCCAACCTCATGGCCATGGCCGCAGGCGGCCCAGGCGCAGGCGCCGGCGCGTACCGCGGCGTCCCGACCGGCTCGAGGACCGACTCGTACTCGAAGGAGGCGTACGCGAGCCAGGACGCGCTCGGCGGCGGCGGCGCAGGCGGTGCGGGCGGGCTCGCGACGCTGCGCAAGGGCGCCAACGCGCGCGGCGCCGCCGGCGGCAGCTGGTGGGCGCGCCAGAGCTCGCGCATGCGCAAGCTCCTCATCGCCGGCCTCGTCCTCGTCGTCCTCCTCATCATCGCCGCCGTCGCCATCCCGGTCGCCATCACCAAGAGCAACGACGGCGACGACGCGAGCAAGGCGAGCCGCAAGGCGAGCAACGACGGCACCGAGGCCGGTATCCCGACAGAGTCGAACCCGGTCACCGACTGGAAGACGGCCGCGTACGGCGGCAACGGCTCGATGGTCTACCTCGAGGACGGCTCGTCGTTCCGGTACAACAACTCGCTCGGTGCGTCCCTCGCCTCGCTGCGCTCGTCACCGTCTCGAAGAGCAAGGGAGAGCTGACTCGGCCCTTCTCGCGCGCACGCAGGCGGTTTCTGGGTCTCGATCCCGTTCAACGACACGGCGCGCGCACAGCGTGACGTCCCTGCGCTCAACGAGGAGTGGGACTACGAGAAGAACCTGATCCAGGGCGTCAACATCGGCGGGTGCGTCTCCTTCTCCCCCTTCTCTCGCGCCCCGACCCTCCCTCTCGTCCGAGCACAACTGACCATCTACGTCGGCGCTCTCTTGCTCTCCTCGCAGCTGGCTCGTCCTCGAGCCCTTCATCGTCCCGGGCATGTTCGAGCCGTTCAACCTCGACGGCGTCAACCCGGGCTCGGCCGACAACAAGGCGATCGACGAGTGGACCCTGTCGCAGCAGCTCGGGTCCAACCTCTCGAACGCGATGAGGGAGCACTACGACACGTTCATCGTGCGTCGACCTCCTCTCCTTGGTCGTCGTCGTCGCAGTCACTCAGAGAGCTTCGAGCTGACTTTCGTCTCCCTCCTCCTCCTCCTTCCAACACGCACATCCACGTCTGCAGACCGAGAAGGACTTTGCCGAGATCGCCGGCGCCGGCCTCAACTGGGTCCGCATCCCGTTCGGCTGGTGGGCCATCGAGACGTGGGAGGGCGAGCCGTTCCTCGCCGGCGTCGCCTGGGAGTGTGCGTCCTGTCTCTCCTGCGTCATCGGCTCTCCTCGCGCCGCTCACCATGACGAGGGACAGCGAGCTGATCCTGTTCCCGCACTCGGCGCACAGATATCCTCAAGGCGATCGGCTGGGCGCGCAAGTACGGCCTGCGCATCAACCTCGACTTCCACGCCGTGCCCGGGTCGCAGAACGGCTACAACCACTCGGGCAAGCAGGGCTCGATCAACCTCCTCAACGGCGTCATGGGCCTCGCCAACGCCCAGCGCACGCTCGACTACATCCGCACCGTGACCGAGTTCATCAGCCAGCCCGCGTACAAGAACGTCGTGCCCATGTTCAGCGTCCTCAACGAGCCGTACGCCAACACGATCGGCGTCGACCCGCTGCGGTCCTTGTGCGTCCCCCTCCCCCCTACCTCTTCTCGCTCTCGCTCTCTCGCTCGAGCTCGTGCTGACGCTCCTTTTCCGCCCCTGCGCACAGCTACGTCCAGATCTACGAGCAGATGCGCGCCATCGGCGGCACGGGCACGGGCAACGGGCCCTGGATCACGTTCCACGACGGCTTCATCCCGTTCGGCAACACGTCGGTCGGCGGCTTCGAGGGCCTCCTCAACGGCTTCGACCGCGTCTCGCTTGACTCGCACCGGTACCTGTGCTTCGACACGCAGAACGAGTGGGGCCTGCAGTACCAGGCGTCGCTGGTGCGTCCCCGCTCCCTCTTCGTCCCCTCGTCGCCCCTGCACGCTCGGTCCCGCTCACTGACGATGCCCGAGCGCACCCGCACACAGCCCTGCCAGTACTGGTCGACCAACATGAACATCTCGACCAACACGTTCGGCCTCACGATGGGCGGCGAGTGGTCCCTCGCGAGTGCGTCCTCCTCTCCCTCCCTCTCCCTCTCTCTCCCTCCTCGGCCCGGGCCGACAGCTGATGGCCCGCCTTCCCTTCGCGCAACAGTCAACGACTGCGGCAAGTGGCTCAACAACGTCGGCAACGGCGAGCGCTTCGAGGGCACGTACTACATCCCGGGCAACACGACCGCGCCGAGCGACCTGTTCCCGCGCGTCGGCGACTGCGCACCCTGGCGCGTGAGTTGCTCCTTCTCCTTCTACTCCTCCTCCTCCTCGCGTGCCTCTCGCCGCCTGCGCCGTCGTCGTCGTCGTCGCGCTCTCCTGCTGACTCTCGCTCTCGTCGACCGCCGCGCAGGACTACCGCACCTGGAACCAGACGACCAAGGACGGCCTTCGCCTCGTCGCCGAGACGCACATGGACGCTCTTCGTGTGCGTCGCACCTTCTCTCGCTCTCTCTAGCGCGCTCGTCGTCGCTCGTCGCCGGCACTGACGTCGTCCGCCTCCTCGCTCGCAGCACTGGTTCTTCTGGACGTGGAAGACGGGCTACTCGACGTCGCTCGGCATGATCGCCAACCCGATGTGGAACTACCAGCTCGGCCTGCAGGAGGGCTACGTCCCCGCCAACCCGCGCACCGTCATCGGCTCGTGCGAGGCCATCGGGCAGCAGTTCGACCAGACGTACTCGCAGGTCCCGGCCTCGACGCTCGCGCCCTGGATGACGGGCGGCGCCGGCGCCAACACGTTCTCGGACCAGGCGCAGTACACGCAGTACTCGGCGTGGCCGCCGTCGTCGTTCGGCGTCGCGAGCGGCTCGACGATGGGTCCGTACGCGACGCCCGTCTCGGACCTGCCGACCTACACGCCGACGGGCACCCGCATCACGCTCGCCGTCGACTCGGAGCCGACGTCGTTCCCGTCGGGCTACGCCGCGAGCAGCATCAGCATCGGCAACGGCTGGGTCCAGTCGACCGACTCGGCGTCGTACTACCAGCCGGTGAGCGGCTGCTCGTACCCGGACCCGTGGAGCGGCGCAGGCGTCGCCGTCCCGACTGCCGCCTTCTGCAACAGCGACGCTGCGGCGGCGGCGGCCGACGCGACGGCGGCGACGGACGGCACCGCCGCGCGCCGCCTGCGCAAGCGCTTCGTCAAGTCGACGCCGACGGCGCGCTTTGTCCCGACGCCGCCGCCCTCGCCGGTCAAGCGCAGGGCATAGAGCTTGTCGCCCCTCTCGCTCTCTAACCCTTCCCTCCCTCCCTCCCCTCCTCCCGTCGCTCGTACATGTCATCCCTCCCTCGCTCGTTCTTTCTCCTCCTCCTCCTCCTCTTCCTCCTCGTCCCTCCTCTCGCCGTCACGTCCTCTTGCCGCTCGTCTCGCTGTCGAGTCGGGCTTTGTTGCACACCATCAACCCTCCCTCCTTTCACCTCCTCGCCCCATTTGACGACCGCTTGCAACGACCAACAGACACTGCGTTTCTTCCCTCTCTCTTTCGGCGTGTTCGTCGTGCATCCGAGAGCGAGTGAGAGTGAGCCTGCTCGGCAGTGAGAGCGACGAGAGCCAGCTTTCGAGAGGGAGCGGCGAGCCGAGCGGGGTAAGCTCGCGTCGACGAACGGCGCTCTCGCTCTCAGCACGCTCGAGCCAGCTTATCGCCAGCACCAAGCTCCGCAGCCACTGGTGCATAGTCACCTGCGCGCGCCCCAGCTCGACCTGTGCGTCGCTCGCTCTCGTGCGCCTCCTCATCTCTCGCTGACCTTGACCCTTGCAGATCTCGACCACGACGCCGCGCAAAGATCCAGTGCGCCCCTCGATCGAGCCTGCAAGCCTCTACCACCTCGCCATGCCGCCCGCACCAGCCGGCACCGTCACGACCGACCCTCTCGCCGACCCCGGCCCCGTCCCGCACCCTTCCCTCGTCTCGCCCTCGTCCGTACCAGGCGCAGCGGCCGCCTCGACCGACCCGACACACTCGTCGACCGCCCCCTTCGAGGCCCCTCAGCCCTCGGGCTCGCTCCTCCTCGCGTGGCAGACCAAGAAGCTCTCGATCCTCCTCATCGGCGGCGGCGCCGTCGCCGCCTCGCGGCTGTACCACCTCCTGTGCGCCAAGCCCGAGCGCATCGTCGTCCTCGCGCCCGAGGACGGCACCTGCGACGAGGTCTCGTGGCGCCTCACGTCGTCGCACCCCGAGGCCGTCGCTGGGCGCGCCGGCATCGACATCGAGTGGCGCCGCCGCAGCCTCGTCGAGGACGACGTCGACACCGAGATCGGCGGCTTCGACATGGTCCTCACGGCGCTCGACGATGCGCCGTTGTCGCGCGCCGTCTACACGGCGTGCAAGGACCGCCGCCTCCTCGTCAACGTCGCCGACGTCCCGCCCGAGTGCGACTTCTACTTCGGCTCGACGCTGCGTCGAGGCGCGCTCAGCGTCATGGTGTCGACCAACGGCAAAGGGCCGCGCGTCGCCGCCCGCCTGCGGCGCCGCCTCGAGAAGGCGCTCCCGGACAACGCCGGGCGCGCGATCGACAACGTCGGGCTCCTGCGCGCCGGGCTGCGCAAGAAGGAGAACGCCGGCGACAAGGAGACGATCGAGCGGCGCATGGAGTGGATGATCCGCGTCTCGGACCGGTGGAGCCTCGCCCAGCTCGGCGAGATGGACGACCGCATGCGCGAGGCGGTGCTCGAGGGGTGGGAGCGCGGCGACGCCAAGGGCTACTGGGACGTCAACCGGTCCAAGTACCTCGGCCTCGGCTGGGTCGCGAGCTGGCTCGCCTGGGCCGGCGTCGGCAGGTGCCCGGTCGACCGCGACCCGGACGGCACGGCGCTCAAGTGCCCGTTCGTCATGGGCTCGACCGGCCTCGTCGTCGGCCTCGCGACGGCAGGCACCGTCGCAGCGATCTGGGCGAGGAGGTGAGCAGATCGTCGTGCTCGGCGCGCAGCTGCTCTCTCTCGAGTCGCGAGCTCTTTTGTACCGCCCTCCTCCTGTAGCTCTCGACCTCGGCATCTAGCAGCACGACTCTCTCACGCAACGGCTCGGCAGATTTCTCAGCCTTTCTCGGGAGACTCGAGAGAGCATGTCTGTCATAGGCGAGAGCGATAAAGAGAGGCTCTCGCGGAGGAAAAGGAAAAGAGAAGCCGGAGTTGCAGATGATGATACAGACAAAGTGCGCCCTCGTGCGAGCCCTCCTCTCTCCTCGAGCACGCCGACTCGACCTGCTCAGACGACCTTGGGCGCTGCGAGCAGGAGAAAGAGCGGGTCAGCGCGCCATTGCGCAGCCTCAGGGAGCCGAGCCCGCGGCCGGTCGTCCCCAAGGGGGCTGCCATGCACGAGAGGAGAGAGAGCGCCGACTCACCCAAGCTGACGATCTTACCCCAGCCCCGACTCCTGAGCTCTGCCGCGACGACGCCGCCGATGCGGTTCCCGATCATCTCCTTCTTGTTGTTGACGAGGACGGCCGCGTTGTCGTCGAAGCGGACGTACCGCCCATCGGGTCGGCGCGTCGGGTACTTGGTGCGAACGACGACGGCCCGGCGCACGTCGCCGCGGCGGACCTTGGGCGCAGAGGACGAGGCGCTCGCGCCGGGGCCGTTGAGCGGGTTGGGCCGCGCGCGCTTGACGACGACGACGATCTCGTCTCCTGCAGAGGGGGAGCAAAGCAAGGTGTAGAGAGTCAGCTTGTGGCTGCAGCCCGGCGCAAGCCTGTCGAGGATGGAGGAGGGCGAGGGACGAACCGATGCGAGCCATGCCGTGGCCGGTCTTCGTCTTGAGGACGTTGACGCACTCGGCGACGAGCGCACCCGAGTTGTCGATGATGCTCTGCGCGGTTAAATCCAGCGCGAGTGGCGGCAGAGGCGGTGGGCGAGGCAGAGAGCGAGCGAGCGATGAAGACGGGGCGGGAATTTGGTGGGCGAGGGCGAGGCGGCGGGGGAGGGCAAGGGTCAGCTCAGGCAGCTTGCAGAGGCCCTGGGAGAGCGGACGCACCATCGTTGCTTTCAGGCCGAGCATGGTGGGCGACGAGGGAACACGGGCTGCAGGCGGACCCCGGAGACGGCGGCCGACGACGGCAAAGTCGCTCTCGCTCTCCCCTTGCTGCGGAAAGCTTTGCGCAGGGTCGACTGTAATGCACAGCTCGTTGCAAAGGGAGCGCAAACAGAATGCAACGAGAGGGGTGGGAGGGCGCGGCGGGAGGAACTACAAGCTGCAGGCAAGTCGGCGAGAGAAGGACAGGGAGTGCACAGAGTGGAAGGGCGAGCGATAAAGAGGGAGAGTCGAACAAAAGCTGGAGGGATCGTACACATGGAGAGATGAGGGAAGGAGGAGACAGGAGGGAAGGGGAGGCTCGCGCGAGCTGCTCGAGTCTACGCCGCCCGCGCGCCGGTGTACTCGTACGGCGACGGGCCAGGCTGGCCCGATGCAGGCCCGTACGACGCGTAGGGAGGCCCGGCCGAGCCCGGGTAGCCCTGCTGGGCGTGAGGCGGGTAGGTCGGCGTCGGCAGTTGCGGAGCGGGGTGGTGCTGAGGCGGGTACGAGGCGCTCTGGGGCGGGGCGACGAGGGGCTGGTGATGGTACTGGGGCGGATAGCCGAACGAGGCGGTCGGTGCCGGAGGAGCAGGCGCCGAGGGGTAGCCGTACGCCTGGAGGTGAGCCGCCTGGGCGTGCGACAAGGGGACGGCCGTCGGCGGTGCGGCGGCGGCCGCGGCGTAGAAGGGCTGCATGGCCGGGTGAGGCGGCTGCGGCTGCGGCACGGGCGCGACGGCGGGAACGGCGAGCGCCGGCTGCGCCGAGGTCGTGCGCTTGGCCGGCGCGCGGTATGCTGGGCGGTCGAGGATGGCCATCTTCTCGCGCTCGGCCCGCGCCGCCGCCTCCTCCTTCTTGCGCTGCTTCTCGGGCGAGTCGGGCCAGACGATGAGCTTCCACTTGACCGACGAGCGCTTGCTGCAGGAGATGTACAGGCGTCAGCAAGGTGAGGGTAGAGGAGGAGGAGGAGGGGGAGGAGGAACGAGCCGACGCACCCGTCCTCAAACACGTAATCGACCGTCTCCTTGTCGTCGTTCTTGCTGTCGAACACGACGTCGTACATGCCGCCGTTGGTGCGGACGCGGATGCGGTCGCCTCGCTGCAGCGTGTCGACCTTGTCGCGCAGCTCCTTGTTCTTGCGCTCGGTCTCGAGGCGCTGCCAGGCCTGCGTACGAAGGGGGCGACGAGTCAGTGCGAGACCGACGCTGGAAGGAGAGCGAGAGAGAGAGGAGAGCGCACCGGGTTGTGGGAGCGGCACAGGACGGTGAGCTGGATCTGGTCGCCGGCCGGGACCGGCTTGGTGGGGCTCGGGGTCGGCTCGGCGGCGTCGGCAGCTGGAGGACGTGCGGCGGCGGTCGCCGAAGCTGCCTCGACGGGCTGCGGCTCGCTGTCGGTGTCGGCGACAGGCGCAGGTGGCGGCGTGGCGGCGCGGGTGAGGTCGAGGATGCTGAGGGGCGCGCCCGAGCCGTCGAGGTCGGGGATGGTCGCGTCGAGGTGGACGCCCGAGTCCTCGCGCAGAGCGCACGTGACGTGGAACGCCTTGATGCACTTGCCCTTGGTGCACTGGACTGCAGGAGGGGAAGACGGGCGAGGTCAGCCTCGGCGAGCTGAGGGGGAGAGGAAGGACGAGGAGAGGAAGGACGAGGAGAGGAAGGACGAGGAGAGACGACACACCCTTGGTGCCGTGCGACTCGGTGCAGAGCTGACACTTCTGCATGGGCGGGGGAGTAGGAGAAGGTCAGGGACGCTCGAGAGGAGCAGGACAGGGAGCGAGGGGGACGAGAGACGCACGAGCTTCCACCTCGCCTTCTCAATCTTGGCGAACCCGCGCACGATCTCCTCGCCCGACTCGGGGTCGATCTCGATCCAGGTCGCCGCTGCGAACACGAGGAGGCAGGGCATCAGCTTGCGTTCGAGCAGGAGGTTGAGAAGGAGCCGAGCGGAGGAAGCCTTGACGCACGGGTGAACATGACGCAGACTCGGTGCGCGTCCTGGCGCTTCTTCGAGTTCTTGACGCCCGGCTCGCCGATCGAGACGAGGCCCTCGGTGCTCGAGTCGGGACACAGGGCGCACGCAAACTCGGGCTTGGGCGGCGCGACGGGCTGCTGCTGCTGGGCGGGCCCGGCGGCGGCGGACGTAGCGGACGGTTGGCGACCGAGGGGCGCCGAGCCGGGCGCAACGACGGGTCCGGGTCCTGCGGCGGCGGCGGCTGCTGCGGGTGCCGGCGTCGTCGTCGACGAGGCGTGCGAGGTCGAGCTGCCCGGAGGAGGCCTGGGCGTGCCCTGCTTCGGGTAGTGGAACGCCGAGGCGGCGTACGGGTTGGGCTCCGCCTTGGTCCTCGAGGCGGGCGCGGCGAGGAGTGCCGGCGGCGGCGGCGGCGGGTTCGGGTGCGGCACGACCTGGAATCGGACGGGCGTCTCGAGGCGCCAGGTGCCGGTCGGGTGCTGGATGAGGTGCTGCAGCTGGGCCTTGACCTCGGCGAGGACGTCGGGGCTCTGGAGCGCCTGGAGGATCGAGAGCGTGTAGAGCGGGCCCGAGGGAGGAACGCCCGGCACGGCCGGCATGAGGACCATCGGGACCTGGTACGCCGCCGCCGCCGTCGCCGCGCTGGCCTGCTTGGGCTTCTTGGCGGGCCGCTCGCTCGCGCCCGTCGCAGTGCGCTTGCGGGCGAGCGCGGCGGCCGACTCGAGGACGGCGTTCTCGCGCTCGACGCGCTCGGCCTCGGCGCGCTCCTCGGCGTCGATCTGGGCGAGGAGCGCCTTCTCCTCGAGCTCGTCGTACGGCCACGGCTCGCCGCGATCGAGGTGCTCGTCCTTGGCGGCCTGCCGCAGCCAGGTCGCGACGTCGATGTTGACCCTGCGAGCGAGGAAGCGAGAGAGCGACGTGCGTCAGCGAGGGGTCGACGAGCGAGGCGAGAGCGAGAGTGCAAGGGAGAGGGGGACGTACGAGTCCTCGATGCACTGGCAGTGCTTGGTGACCTTGCCGAGGGGGAGCCACCGCTCGGTCGCGAAGTTGACGCTCTCGGCGCAGTTGAAGCCGAGGTTGAAGCCCGAGTGGTAGCCCTTCGGGTACGTGAGGATGAACTCGCCGGGGAGCTGGACGCAGCGGTTGAGCGTGATGCCGTTGTTGGTGAGAATCTTGGGCGATGCGAGGAACGACTTGTGGCGCAGGAACTGGTTGCACTTGCTGCGGTCGGTCGGGAACAGGCCTGCGGGTCGAGATCAAGACGAGGCGAAGGAGGAGGAGGGCGAGAGAGCGAGGGCGGGAAGAGGGAAGGGCGGGAAGAGGGGACGGCGAGGAAAAGAAGGGAGGGAGGGAGCAAAGAGGAGAAGGGGAAGGAAGACAGAGTCAGTCTTCTCCTTGGTGTGCGACGACGAGGAAGGCGAGGGCGCAGAATGAGGAGAAGGCGAGGGCGGCGTAGAGGGAGAGAGGCGAAAGGCGAGAGCGAGACGCACCGGCCATGACGCGCTCGAACCGCTCCGACTGCTCTTGCGGGACCGAGTACCAGAACTTGGGCGCGCCGAAGTGGATGTAGTTGATCGAGTACAGGTCGGCGTCCTCGACGTGCCACGCAAACGTCGCGCGCCACATGCCGAAGTAGAGGTAGGGCGAGACGACGCCCGGGATGTCGCACCCGCGCGGCGCGAGCTTGGGCAGGAGGTCGCCGAGGCGGGCGACGTTCCACGCCGTCGTCGAGTCGTCGAACAGGGACCCGGCCATGTCGGCGCCGTACATGGGCGGCTCGCCGAACGTGAGCGTGCGCCAGTACCGTCGCTCGAAGTCGCGCATGCGCTCGACCGAGTAGTCGTCGCGCGCCATGCCGTGCGGGAGCTCGTCGAGGCCGGCGACGAACGCGGCCCACTCGTCGTCGGTCGGGTTGGCGGGCGCGATCGAGGCGCGGCGCCGCTTGCTCTGGACGGGCGGGTCGGCGGCGGGCGGCTCGTGGTCGGCGTCGTCGGACGGCTCGGCGGCGGCGGCGGCGCCTCGTCCTCGCCCATTGGCCTTGCCGGCGGCCATCTTGGCGGCGCCGTCGACCTTGGCGCGGCGGGCGGGCGTCCTGCGCTTCGACGAGCCCGCCGCGCCGACGCCGTCCTCGCCCTCGTCGTCCGCCGCCTCGTCCGCCTCGTCCGACTCGTCGCCGTCTCGGCCCTTGGCCTTGCCCTTGCCCTTCTTGTCGACGACCGCGGCCGACGCGCGGCGGTTGCGCGCGCGGTCGCTGACGACCGAGCGCTCGGAGCGGTCGCCCTTCTTCTCGTCGCCGACGAGGTCGGGCGCCTGCCACTTTGGGCGCGTCGCGAGGTCCTTCCACTGGGCCGCGTTCCACGTGCGCCGCTTGGCCTCGTTCATGACGCGGTACAGGCCCTGCGAGCCGAGCATGTGCTGCTCGATGGCGTCGCGGAGGCGGATCGAGCGCAGCGGCTTGTCGACGGGCTTGAGCGAGTCGGTCCTGCGGGCGGGGGAGGGCGATGAAGCGTCAGTACGAGCTTGGAGGAGCGGCGGGGTAGGAGGAGGAGGAGGAGGAGAGAGGGGACGCACCACTCCTTGGGCGGGACGACCTTGACGATGCCGCTGCGGAGGCCGTACTTCTCGATGCGCTTTACGTAGCCGTAGAAGCCGCCGTTTTCGGCAAAGTCGGCCATGGTGGGCTCAAAGACGGGGACGCCCTTGTACCCGCCGCGGCGGCCGCGCTTCTTGGTGCCGGCCGTGCCCGGGTCGTACTCGGGGTCGTAGTAGTAGCTCGGGACGGGGCGCGCGAGGCCGGTCGACTTGGAGTAGCGCGTGGGGCGAGCAGGCTTGGGCTGGCCGAACGAGTCCTCGTCGGACGACGAGTCGGGGTCGGACGAGAGCGGGTCGTCGTGCACGAACGAGGGGAGCGGGACGGTGAACGAGCCGGGCGACGAGGTGGTGGCGGCGGGTGTGGGCGGACCTTGAGGCGGCGACGCTGCGAGCGGCATGGGTGCGGCGCGTCAGCGGGTCTGGGCAGAGGAACAGGGTACGAAGCGGCACGAAGCCACGGGTGCGGGGGAGAAGGAGGGGAGGACGACGGCGAGCGAAGAGGAGACGGGTAGGAGAGCTCACGGTAGTGGTCCTCGGCCTTGACATGCTCGCTGCGTGGGCCGAACGCTGCCCCTGGTGGCGCGGTGGTTGCTGGCGGAGGTGGCGCGTGCGAGTGGGCGGCGGGCGGTGCAGCTGGGCCGCCGACGACAGGGAGAGGGCCCGGGGGTGCGGCGGTGGCGGCGTTGAGGAGGTTGGCGAGCTGTGCGCCGCCCTGCATGGTGCTCGTGGCTGCCGAGGCGGGTGTGGTCGAGAGCGAGGGCGAGGCTGGCGGGAGGAGGAGGAGAGCCGGGGTCGCGAGTGGCGACTCGACTGGGCGAGGTGTGGCGGGTGGGCTGGACGGTGTCCAGGCAGTGCTCGCTGGCTGTACTGCTGTGCCCGTGCTGCTGGACCGCGTCGTCGGGGACGAGGCCGCCCGCGCTCCCTGCTCGTCCCTCTCCCCTCGGAGCCACACCTCGCCCTCGCCTGGCTCTGCTCTGGCCAAGTGCGACAGCCGCCCAAGCTGCTGGCAGGCCTTGTCGCAGCAAGCCTGCTCCTTCACCGCCACTGCGCGCGGCAGGCGCCACCCTCTCCAACCATGCCCGGCCAGCTTCATCTTTCGCCGCCTCTCTCTCGTCGTGCTCGCAGTCTGCGCGACTGCAGACGCCGGCAGGATCGTCAGGTGCTTTGACTCGGCGACCGTGCAGCGTCTTGCGCTTCCTCGGCAAACGTGCGACCGAGCGGCGGGTCCGGCCTCGCACGCCCGAGTCGCTCGTCACGGCGCCTCTCGCACGAGCGCCGCCGCCCCGTGCCGCCACGAGTGCAGTCATCCTGGCTCCGAGTTGCGCAACGCTCGTGCGCTCAACGTGGCACTCGCCGCCCCGGCTCTCGCTCCCTTGCGCTTCTCTCGCCGTCGAGCGACCCTGTGCTGTGCGACCAGCTCGCCGCGCTCAGCCAGCATGGCAGTCCTGCTCGACTACAGCACGTCGAGCTCGGCGACGCTCCTCTCGGCCCTCGACACTCGACACGCCCGACATCGCACCCCGGCACCCGCTCTCGCCCCGCCGACGCCCCTCGCCATCCCGCCCGCGCTTGTGCAGTCACTCGCGCACCCGAGCTCGCCTACCCGCAACCCCGACTCGACCTCTCATCAAGCACGCTGCGAGGCCGCCGCCGCCGCCGCCGCCGCAGCGGTCAAGCACAGCCGAGGTCGAGCGCGCCCCAGCACCCGCCGAGCAGCTCGAGCGCGACCCGGCCCAACGGCGTGTCGCCATCGGTGCCGCCGGCACAGCCGGTCTCGGAGTACTCATTGCGCTCCTCGACCTGCCCGAGGAGGCACGGCGAGGGTGGACGATCGAGCTGTTGGAGCGGCGCGAGGACGTCGGCGGCATCTGGTACGTCCCTCCTCGCTCGCCTTCTCGAGCTGCGCAGCCGGCTGACTCCTCAACCTTGCACAGGGTTCCTGACGATCGGCTTCACGACGACGGCTCTCTTCCAGCGACGCCGTCGTACCCTGCGCTGCACACCAACCCGCCCGTCCCGACCAGTGCGCTCTTCCTTCTCCTTCCTCCCTCGACCTCGTTGCCAGCTCACTGACTCTCCTCCTGTCGACAGTAACCTTTCCCAACTTCCCCTTCCCGCCCGACACGCCCCTGTTCCCCTCGCACACGCACGTCCGCTCGTACCTCTCGCGCGCCGTCTCGCACTTCGAGCTCGCGCCTTTCCTCCACCTCGACACGTCGGTCGCTCGAGCTTCCTGGGACGCGCAGCGCAGCGAGCGGGACGTCCAGGTCGAGGTGCAGGGCAAGGCGACGAGGAGGGCGTACGACAGCCTCGTCGTCGCGATGGGGCGGTACCACCACCCGGCCGTGCCGACCTGGTCCGGGCAGCAGGATTGGCCCGAGGCGGACCGAGGCGGAACGAGGAGCATCCAGCACTCGCTGTGGTACCGCGGGCCCGAGGCGTACCGCGATGCGGTCGTCGTCGTCGTCGGGTTCGGCGCGCGCGGGCGGGACGCCGCTCCGCAGACGGGCTTTGTCGCCTAGCAGGTGCGCCGTCCTCTTCTCGCGCTCTCGATGCCCTCCTCTCTTGCTCCTCGTACTGATACGTGATCTCCGTTCGCAGGTCTACCACTCCTACACGATCCGCCCCGACGCGCCCGTCCAGCTCCCTCCCTTCCCCGGCACGATCCTCACGCCGCGCATCCCGCACTTCTCGCCCTCCGCCATCCACTTCGTCGACGACCCGGCCCTGCGGACCCCTCGAGGGACGCCGATCCACCTCATCCTCGCGACGGGCTACTCGCTCTCGATCCCCTTCCTCTCGCCGCACCTCCTCGAGCAACATGCGTTCGACCCTGCGCACCCTCGCCCGCCGAGCGCCCTCGAGACCAGCGGCGCGTACCTGCGCCCGCTATGGCGTGACGTCCTCGCCGGGCCCGAGGCCCTGCCGCCGACCGCGCTCGGCGTCGTCGGCCTGCCTTCCCTGGTACGTCGCCGCGGCGCAGGCGTCGTACATCCAGGGCCTCGTCCTCGCGCACGCGCTCGCGGCGCCGAGTGCAGCCGAGGGGCGTGTGCTCGGGCGCACGGCGCAGCAGATGCGGGACGAGGTCGAGCGGGCCGAGGAGACGAGGCGCAAGGTGGACGGGGTCGAGCCGTTCGTCGAGGGCCAGTGCGTGCTTTTTCCCTCTCTCTTCTTCGCTCACGCAGCTCGATGAACTCTATCTGACTCTTGCGCGGCGCCCCTCCTCGTACTGCAGCAAATTCACCGCGCCCGGCCAAGCCGAATCGTACCAAGACTCGCTCCTCTCGCTCCTGCGCGCCTCCTCGCCCGTCGCCCTCCCCGCTCATCTCGGCCTGTCCGACACGCCCTTCGTCTCGTCCTGGCGGCGCCACTTGCGCGGCTCGATCATCGTGCTGCGGCGGGCGTTCCTGCGCGCCGTCGAGAAGGGCAATGAGGAGGAGTTTAGGGCGGCGAGCAGCGGAACCGAGCAGGAGTGGGTCGAGGTCATGGAACGGCTCGAGCGGTGGGCCAAAGCGCGCGATTATCGGGCGGGGCCGGCGGCGCAGGGCGCAGAGCGAGCGCAGGGCGAAGAGGCGTGCAGGGAGGTGGGAGGGTCCGGGCCGAGCTCTGCGGCATTTGGACTTGCAGAGCTCGACGGCGCGCAGGTTGAAGTAGAGTGCTTCTTGGACGCTTGAGCTGCACTATCTCGTGACTGCTGCGAGCGTGAGCGGCCTTTGTAGGAGCGGTTCGACGCTGTCCGGAAAGGCCAGTCTGGATTCGAATCACGGCGCGAGCGCGGTCGACGGCAAGCGCGTCTCTCCCTGTGCACTAGCCGACATCGAGGGGTCAAGCGCAACGGCTTTAAGGCGAGCCCAATGCGCTCAGGGGGCCGCTGAGAGGGCAAAAGAGCCGCGCTTGAGCCGGTCGCCTCCTCGTTTCGCTTGCGCTCGCTCCTCCTCCTCGGCTCGTCGCACCGGCGTCGCACTGCTCGGCCCAGGCACGTAACGGAAAATGCTCGAGTCGCTGGCAGCGTTTCCAAGTGGCCTCGAGCCGAGGGGCGAGGACGAGAGCGGCGAGAACCAGATCCGAACGCGTACGGCAAGCCTTTGCAAAATAGGCCTTTCCTTGTTTGTCTCACCCCCGGTGATTAGGTCCACCTCAACCATCGGAGCGCGACCATGCCGGCTAAGGAATTGGGACACCTTGTGCTTAGGCGGTCGTTGCTCTCGCCACCCTCTCCCATTGTCACCGTGGAGCTCGTAGCCATGCCGGCCAAGGCCTAGGAAACCTTGCGCTTAGGCGGTCACTGCTTCCTGACCTACCTCCTTCTTTTTTTCTTCTCTTTTGCTTCGCTTCAAAGTATCTGTACACTTGCGCTGATGGCTCGTGCCATCGGCGGCCCGGCAACTCGCCGTCGCACCGCGCGACAGCAGTGCGCGAGGCGGAAAAGGACCTTGTCGCGCTGGCCCCTCCTCGACGCGCGATTCGTCGGCCTACGGTCTGCTGCACGTCTCGGTACGTGGAGTGAGAGCGAGCTAGCTCCATAGCATCAGTGCCTCGAGGCGAGGGACGCCTTCTCGTGCTCGCTCCTTCTCCTCCTCCTCCTCGGCGTTGCAGAGGGGCGAGAGCACACTTAGGGGCTCGCTTCAGAAAAGGGCCTATGGTCTACTGCACGTCTCGGTACGTCGAGTGAGAGCGAGCTAGCTCCATAGCATCAGTGCCTCGAGGAGAGGGACGCCTTCCCGTGCTCGCTTCTCCTCCTCCTCCTCCTCCTCGGCGGCGCAGAGGGGCGAGAGCACACTTAGGGGCTCGCTTCAGAGAAGGGCCTACGTTCTACTGCACGTCTCGGTACGTCGAGTGAGAGCGAGCTAGCTCCACAGCAGCAATGCCTCGAGGAGAGGGACGCCTTCCCGTGCTCGCTCCTTCTCCTCCTCCTCAGGCTGAGGCTGGTCCCTCCTCCTGCTACTCTTTCGGGCTCAATCCTAAGTCGACCTCGAGAGCTCACTAGCAAGCTCCTGTCGACCGAGAAGCAGCGAGAGCGGGAGAAGCACAGCACCTCGCCTCGTCCTCGAGCTGGTTTCCTCGGCAAGGCTCCTCGTCGGCAACTTTCTTCTCACTCTCTCGCTCCAGGAACTCGCTCGCGCCAGAATAGAGGAACGGCACGATGTAGTACAAACGGCCGCAAAGCCAATCACGCACGAGCACACAGCCGCAAGCCCGCCCGACCCCTCATCTCCCCTCGCCTGCGCGGCCCTCACAGGCTCTCCTCAGCCCATTCCTCGTACCGGCCCTCGAAGTACTGCGAGCAGAGAGAGCGATGGTAAGTACGTAGCTCAAGAGGATTTGCAGCGAGCCGAGTCGACGCACCTTGAAGGTGGCCTGCGGATTGAAGAGGGGCGTCACGCCGCCGCGCGGGCCGCGCTTGAACTTGACGGCAATGCCGGTGCCGGCGCTGTGGACCAAGAGGAGGAGGGAAGGTCAGTCAGGCTCAACAGGGTGCTGCAGATCGAGAGCTGGACGAGCGACGCACCCGTCCTCGTTCGTGCCGCGCAGGAAAAACGCCCTCCTAAGGCTCGAGATGGTGCGGCCCATGAGGCGCATCATGAGGAGCGTGATGTTGCCGTGTTTCGACTGGCGCTTGATCTTCTGGACCGACGGCTTGATGGCGGGGATCCAGTTCGTCCCGTAGTAGACGAGCTGAGAGAACGTGAGCGCGTTGACGTAGGACTCCTGCGTGCGGGAGCGACAGGTCAGCTTGACGGTTCGGGACCGAGGAGTGAAAAGGAGCAGAGGAGAGAGAAAGGGTGGAGGGACTGGCTGAGAGCGAGAGCGGGACGCACAAACGAGTCGGGCCAGGTGTGGGCGCCGAGGATGAGCTCGTAGAGCCCAGGTGCGGCGTCACGCAGGTCGTCGATGTGCTCCGCCTTGAGCGAGCCCTCGAGACCGACGTAGAGCGAGCGCAGGCGCGGCAGGTTGCGGACCGTGTCGACGAGCGGCTGCCAGCCGTCGGGCCCGACGCCGACGAAGAGCTGCTCGACCGGGTGGTCGATGCCGCGGCGGGCAAAGGCTTCTCCCTCGGCCTGCGCGCACGAGTTATGTGGGGTCAGGACCGGTAGGCGAGGACGAGCGCAGCGCCGAGCACGAGAAGAGCGAGAGGAAGTTCGGGCGGAAGAAGGGACGCACCAAAAGATGGGGCAGCAGGTCCTCCGAGACCTGGCGCGAGTTGCCCGAGGACACTGCGAGGTGCTTGATGCGGCTGGTCGAATCCTTGAGGAACAGGAGCGCCTCGACCGGGATGTTGTCCTTGGTGATCACGCCCACCGAGATGAGCGACGGCGAGACCTCGAGAATCGACATCTGTATGGGGAGGGCTAAGTCAGCTCGGACCGTGCGAGAGGAGTGACGGGACCGAGAGGAAGGTCGACGCACTGCCTGAGTGTCGCAGTAGCTCAAGACGAGGTGAAGAAGGCGGTCGAGAGTAGGCAAAAAGGGGATCTCGAGCTTCGGGCTCGCCTCGATGCGGACGCGGATCAGCGTCAGGCTCTTGATGCCGTGCTTGTTGAGTATGGCGTAGAGCGCCTCGAAAACGTTGGCGGGGAGGAGCGAGTCGGCCATTGAGAACTCGAACAGGCGACGGCTCGCGAGGAGGTCGACAAACGAGAGGAGGTTCTGGGTCGAGGTGGTGAGGTCGTCGTCCGGCTTGGCCTCGAACACGTAGTTGTGGACGCGCAGGTACCGGCCGATGAACGGCCGCTGCAGGCGGTCGCACTCGACGATGCGCTCGCGGAGCTGGTCGACTGCGACGTCCTGCGAGCCGATCTCGCCGCCGATGAGGTCGACCTCACCGCTCAGGTACCTCTGAGCCCTGATGCCCATGCGACTGCAGGTGGCGTGCAGGGCGAGCACGTCGTCGAGGTTGCCGTACTCGCCCTCGCGGCTGCCGTTGTCGCCAGCCTCGCGGACGATGCCGTCTAGCACCTCGTCGGGCAGGCCCTGGAAGAAGCCCGGCGCGAGGGGCGAGACGAAGGGGGGAGGGGGAGTCGGAGGCGGCGTGTCGTCGTTGTCGGAGTCCGAGGAGGAGGAGGAGGAGGCGGAGGAGGAGGAGGAGGGCGGGTCGGGGGCGGCGCGGGGCGAGGCGGGCGCTGGGCCGGCGGCGAGTGCGGGCTGGTGCGGAGTGGTCGTCGCCATTGCTCGGCTGCAGGAGGACGGCGGGGTTGTGGAAGGAGAGAGCGAGGGAGGAGCGATGGCGCGGCCTTGTTTGCTCGGCGAGCCGGCACTCTCACACTCTCTGGCTGGACCTTTGCTGCCTCGAGCACCTGCCGATGACCTTGCAGCAGGGCCTCGCCCTATCCAGCTGTCCACTGCTGCTGAGGCGAGCGAGGGAGGCCGCGCGCCGTGCTACTAATCCGCCGACGCCGCCGCTCTAAGGCAAAGCTAGTCGACGCTCGCTAATGGCTCGCTCGCACTGCGCTCGCAACGCTGCACCTGCCGCTCTCGCGCTTTTACGTCATGCTCGACTCGCACGTAGACGGTCTTCCGAACTCTGCAAGCCCGTCGAGACTTGAGACGCGAGCGAGCAAGCCCTCGTGGCGCTCTCGTGGGCACCGGATCCAAGGAGCCCCTCGCGCGCGCAGCTCGTTTCCCCGCCTCGCTGTCCGATCGAGGCCTCTCCTTCCTCGCGCCGACCGTCTCAGCGACCCCTCGCCCTCGGCGGCGAACCACAGGCGCAGAGCGCACTCGCACTCGCCGACCGGGTCGCGAAAACTCGCTCAGGAGCGACGAGACGAACGTTTGGCGTAGTTGCAGCTCGGCCCGAGCGCTACAGCCGTGATGCACTCCTCCCTCGCACCGCGCCCGTCCTCGGTATCGCCGCGAGGAGCGAGGCGAGCCGTCGACGAGCGCGCGAGGCCCAGGCCGAGGGCGGCGCTGTTTTGGCGCGAGCGCGTAGTGAGCGGGCGAGGGTGGTGGGGCGGTAGGTCGCGAGGGTCGATTGGCGAGGAGGGGCGAAGAGGAGGGCCGAGAGGGCGCAAGTCGGGCGAGGTGAAAGGCGGCGGGCGAAGGTGAGCGAGAGGGAGGGCGAGGAGGGGAAAAGGGCGAGGCGGCGGGTGCAGGAGGGGGGCTGAGGGTGGCCGAGGTTGCAGGGAGTGTCGATGGGGAGGACGAGAGGGATTCCTTGATGTCTGCGAGCGAGGGACTGAGCGTCAGAGTCTGTCTCGAGCTGCGCCTGCGCCGCTCGCGGAAGAGAGGGAAAGGCCGAGATGCGCGTCAATCCCTGCCTCTCCCGAGGCAACGGGTCGATCTGCTGTGTCGGAAAGCCTGAGAGGCGTTGGCGAGGGGGCGAACGGCTGGCGGCCGAGACGAGGCGAGGCGGAGGAGGGCGCGAGGGGAGAAGAGCAGCTCGGCGCGAGGGGAACGGGTTGCCGGTGAAGGGCGCTGTGCTTGGCGTGGAGCAGGTCGGCAAGTCGATGAGGAAAAGGTGCGGGTCGAGTGCTGAGGCGCGAGGCGTACGGGCGAGTCGTGCGACGAGGAGCGGTGCAGGTCGAGTCGGCGGATCCGTGAGGCGCCTCCTGCTGCGCGAAGCACAGAGCCGAGGCGTCGAAGAACGAGAGCGAGTCGATGTCGAGGTCGCAGGACCTGCAGGAAAGCGCGTCTGCGCGCAGGCGAGTCAGCTCGAGACGAGCGGAGGAGGGACGGTCGAGGGGGACGCACCTCGAGGACCGGCGCCGTGCCGTGCTGTCGCCCACGCACTTCGTCGCACCTCCAGAAATGACCTCGGCGAGAGGTGCTGCCCTTGGCGTGTAGGCCGGTGCGAGACGGGCAGTCGGCGCGAGTCGGGCTGTCGGTCGAGTCGAGTCGGCGCGACGAGGACGAGCGGGTCGTTGGGCGGCGGGTCGACGTTCTGGGCGGGAGGAAGAGGGCTCGAGCTGAGGGTGAGGGCGTGCTCGGCGAGGTGCTGGAGCCCGAAGGTCGAGGTCGACGAGACGATGGGCCGAACGAGACGGTCGAGGGCGTGGTGACGCTTGAACGGCGCCGAGGAGCGCGCATGCCGGCGTGCGAAGTACGTGCATCGACGCAGTAGTAGAGCTGCTGGGTGCTGGAGTACCTGCGCGCGGGCTTGGAGGAGGCGTCAGCGTGTCGACCCTGATCTGCCCATGGACGGTTTCGGGCAAGGAGACGCACCGAGGCGTCCACCACCGTACTGCTGCGGCCGCCGCTCGACCTCCCTCCGAGACGCCGGCTGCCGACCTGCTGAGAGAGCTCGCAGCGCTGCTCTGGTGCGTCTTGAGCGAGCTTGGCGAGGATGCACGGACGCGGCGGCCGATCGAGGCGAGGACGACGCCTCCGAGGCGCGGCAGGTCGGCCGAGGGACGGCGCCTAGGTGAGCATATCGAGCTCGAGGACGTAGTGAGCTGGTGCGCAGGCCGGCAGGAGGTGGAGTGGGCGAGTCGGTGGGCGAGGGAGAGGAGCCGGGCGGGCGAGGTCGGCGAGGTTGGCGGAGCGATGCCGTGGAGGGGGCCTAGGTGGGCCTGTGGGTTGCAGATGGGTCAGCATGGCGTCCTGTATGCAACCCTGGGCCTGCACGGTGCCGAGGGCGAGTCGGAGGGACGAGGAGGCGGGGGAGGGGGGAGGAGGAGACGCGGCGGCTCACTGGCTTTGGCCGGGCGACTTGAGACGCTGCTAGCTGGGTCGAGAGCGAGTGTGGAAGCGAGCTGGTGCAGCCTGTGCACATCCAGGTCGAGGCGACGAGCTGGTCGAGGCGGTTCGAGGGAGGGCCAGCCGGCGCGGGGACTTGGCGAAAATCGGCGCCCGGCCGTGGCTCGACCTCGCTCGCCTCGTCGCCTCGCTCCCTCTCCCTCCTGCACTTCACTCGCTCGCTCTTCTCGCTCAGACTCTAGCTTCTCTTCTGGTCCCGCCTGCTTCAAGCACGCCAACTCCAACACGCTCATCGCCTCGTCGTCACCACCGGCCGTCGCTCGCTCGACGTGAGCCGCCCTCGGCCACGCGCGCCTCGTCGCTCCTGCGCTCATGTGCGACGCGCCGTCGAGCCCTGGGACGTCGTCTCGCGGGGAAACGCCTGCGAGCCGGAAGGCCTGCGCGGCGCTTTGCCCTCGCGCCCAGTCACCGTCGTCGCGCTCAAGCCCCGAGCGCAGCTTTGCCACCCTTGCGCTCGCAGAACAAGATTCTCCTGCTAGCAGTACGTCCTGCTCTTCCGGCCCGAGTGGCTCAGAGAGTAAGAGCACGAAGCGCGCCTCGTCGTCGGCTCGAAAGCTGCGCGCCGGCCGCTCACGCAGGTGAGGCCTCATCCGCGTGAGGGTCGAGGTGCGAGCATGAGCGAGAGCGGCCGTCCCGCTCCTCGATCGAGCAGGTCTGGAGCAAGCGAGGACAGCGAGGTTGAGGTGGGAGCGCCCCTGCTGCGCCGCTCGGCCCACCCTCAAGCGCTCCTCGAGCCGCAGCTCAGCTCGCTCTCTGCTCGCGGGCTCAGCGCACGCGCTCCTCTCTCGCCATGCTGCGCGCGCACCCCGCTCGTCGATGCAGTGCGCCCTCGCCGCTACGCCGCCTTGCCGCCCTTGCGGCCCGCCCTCGCCTCGACCGACGCCGCTCGCCCCGCCTCGTCGCGCCCGAGCGCGGCGCAGATCTTGGTCCCCGAGTCGGCGATGAGGGCGAGCGGGATGACGACCCAGCTGTGGAGGGTGTGACGAGCGGGTGGAGCGGGCGAGAGGTAGAGCGGAGGAGAGGAGGAGGAGAGGATGGGTCAGCCGGGCTCACGAGCTCGTGCAGGGCGGGGCAGGAGAGGGAGGAGGAGGAGCGCAAAGACGTACAGGCCGTTGAAGAAGAGGAGGTAGACGTAGGTGTAGAGCCAGTGCGACGTGTTGAGCGAGGGCGAGCCCGAGATCCACTCTGCGCGCGCGACGACGAGGACGACGAGGTCGAGGGGACGTCAGCTCGAGTTCGTGCGCTCGTGTAGAGGCACGAGGAAGGAGTGCGAGAGAACGCACCAGGAGCGAATGTCATCCAGCCGCCGTAGAGCTCGGCGACGCTGTTTCGAGAGAAGAGGGAGAGGAAGGGGTGCGTCAGCGAGGCTTGAGGGGCAGCTCGGCGGCGGTGCGACCGGGCGACGGACGGGGAGGAGAGCGAGGGAAAGTGAGACGCACGAGAGGATGACGCTGCGCACAGAGGGAGGAGGAGAGGGTCAGTGCGCGCGCTCGAGGATCAAGGCCGGCGCCGGCGCGCGGCGCGAGGAGCGGGGACGAGCAACTCACACCCAGAACCTCCACGTCTCGCCCTTGCCGCACATTTTGGCGGCGCAGTAGGCGGCGAGTGGGCCGGCGCCGAGGACCGTGATGAGCTCGATGGCGACGACGGTCGGGTCCGAGGTGCCCCAGCGCGTGTCGGCGAGGGCGTACTCTTGCCACAGGAGGGCGAGCGGGCCTGCGGGCGACGTTGGAGTGGCACGAGAGAGGGGAGGAAGGAGAAGAGGGAGCATGGTGGAGCGTCAGTGCGTGGGAGAGAGAAGGGGAGACAGGGAGGAGAGGCGGACGGACCCTTGCTCGAGTTGACGGTGCGCGGTTGCGGGAACGACTGCCAGATGAACGAGCCCTCGAGGATAAAGTGGATGAGGGTGTCGAACGCGAGCCAGACAAAGGTGTAGCTGCGCGCGAGAGGGGCGAGGCGGGGTCAGCGAGAGGAACGAGGACGAGGTGGGGTTTGAGAGTCTGCGAGACTGCGAAAGGCTGGGCCGGCGAGCGAGCGGGCACTTGAGGATGATGCCGCTGCTCGTGTCGGGGCCCTGGACGAGCTGCGGCGGGCGGCGGTGCAGCTGCAGCGCGTTGTTGTGGTCGAGCCGGGGGAGCTGCTCCCGCTGCACCTCCTCGCCCACCCTGACTGCCCGCTCTTGACGTGGGACGGACTGATGTTGAAGAGGGTGACTGACCGCTGTGCGCTGTCGCGGTAGCGGGCTGTGGGGAGGGCGAGGCGGGCGAGGGCGAGTGCGGCGATGAGGAGGGCGAGGGTCGAGAGGAGCGAGTAGACGGTCGTGTCGGTCAAGAGCGAGGGTGGCGGTGCGTGGGTGTGCATCGCTCCCGAGTGCTCTGTCAGCTGCAGCTGGTCGTTGCGGCGAGCGAGAGCGAGGACGAGAGGGCGACAGGAGGGCGAACGAGGCGGTGCAGCTCGTCGTCGCCCTCCTCTCCCTCGCTCCTACCTCACTCGGCTGGGCTGCTCAGACGCACAATCTACTCAGTCGATCTACTCAGCCACACCCAGCCGCACCGCCGCTCACCCGACACAGCCCGCGACTGCTCGCTCCTCGTCGAACCCTCTCCCTCGCCCTCGCCCTCTCCCTCTCGCTCGACCAAGTCCACCACTACGACTACACTCGCACCATGCTGCTCGCGACAGCCGCCGTCCTGAGCACCCTCGCCTGCGCCCTCGCCGCCCCCTTCCCCTCGACCCGCGTCCCTCTCCTCGCCTTCTCGTCCCCCTCGCCCTTCCTCGGCCTCGACGACGACGCCTTCACTCGCCCCGTAGGCACCGTCGCCTTCATCCCCGGGTTCCACACGTGCGGCACCCTCGTCGTCCTCAGCGTCGACCACCTCGCCCTCGACGACCTCGCCCTCCTCCCGCGCAACGACTCGACCGCCGCGCCCTCGCTGTGGGACCGCTACACCGCCGCGCCCTCGCGCACGCTCGTCGGCGACGCCGTCGAGGGGACCGTCCTCGCCTGGGCCCGCGGCTGGCGCTCGACGTGCGGCAAGGGCGCCGACAACAAGGAGGTGCGCGTCGCCCACTTGACCGTCGACGGCGTCGACGACGAGGCCGACAGGGCTGCATGGGCACAGGCACTCGGTGCGTTCCACTCTCTCTCCTCTGGTCGTGCTCGCTCTCGACGCGGAAGACTGACTCTTGCCGTGCACGCCGCGCAGACGACCACGCCCGCCCTCACCTCGACTCGCTCCCGCCCGCGCCACACAACGCCGTCGTCCTCGTCACGTCCCTCTCGCCTTCGTCCCTCCGCACCGCCTTCGACCTCGCCTCGCCGCCCTCCTCTCCCTCTCCCCCTTCGTCACCCTCGTCGCCCGGCGGCCCCGACTGGGACACGACCCGCCCTCGCCACCCGCGCCCGCCGCACGGCCTCGTCGTGCGCACGCTCGGGCACATGGTCGACCTCGCGCTCGCGGGCGCGTTCCTCGTCGCGTGCGCGTATGCGGCGCGCTGGCTCTGGGCGCGGTACGAGGCGACGAGGGGAGGGCGAGGGAGGGGCGCGGGCGGCGGGTTGAGGCTGCCGCTTGACCGGGAGGGCGCGAGGGAGCTCGAGCTCGAGCTCGACTCGGACGAGGAGAGCGAGGACGAGCTACGGCAGGAGAGGGAGAGCGGGCGGCGAGGCGGGTGGAGCTTGCGGGCGAACAGACACTTTGAGGAGCGCGACGAGGAGGGAACGTGCTCGACTCTTTTTTCTCGGCTGTCGGATGCTCGTGCGATGCTGTACTGCGAGAGCCGAGCGAGTACTGTGCAGAGAGCGGCGAGAGTGAGAGACGACGCGAGCTGACTTGGCTGCGAGCCTCGAGGCGGGCCCCACTTGGCGCGAGCGAGCGAGCGAGCACACGCCTCTCTCGCTCCTTCCCCTCACTCTCGCTCCCCCTCGTCGCACCCCGCCCAGCACGAGCAGGGTCATGAGCACCGCAGCACCACCCACACCTGCACCACACCCCCACCACCACGCGCCCTCGCCCACCTCGCTCTCCATCTCCGCCTCCCTCATCGCCCTCTCGCGCCTCGCCCCGCACCTCGCCCCCTCCTCGCCCACCTCGACCCAGCAGCCGCTCCTCGACTCCTTCTTCGGCACCGTCTTCCCCAACGTCGGCCCCACCCTCTCCCTCGCCTTCATCCAGACGACCGCCCTCGCCGGTGCGCTCAAACCGCTCGCGAGCTCGGCCAAGCCGGGCGACGTCACGCGCAAGGGCGTCGAGGCCGTCGTCGCCGTCCTGAGCGCCCTCCAGGCGCAGAAGCAGGGCAGCAGTGGTGGAGAGGCGCAGCTCGAGGGCGAGGCCGAGGTCGCGCAGTGGCTCGAGGGGTTCGTCGAGGTCGTCGAGCGCGAGGTTCACGGAGGACAGCAGGTCCAGGACTCGGTCGACGGGTGCGTCTCAGTCGTCGTCTTCAGTGTGCCCCTCACGCGCTGTGCTGTCGTGCAGCGCGAAAGGTAATCCCAACCGAAGGTGGCTGACGCCTCCTCGCGCTCGCTCGCAGTGCTCCTCGGCCCGCTCACCCCGCCGCCAAGCCCTCGCCCGCCTCCTTCGCCTCCCCGCCTCTGCGTCACCACACCAAGGACCGCACCCTCTCGCGCACCAAGCCCGGCCAGGCGAGCGCCGCCTCGCTCCCCTCGCCCAGGTCCGCCTCGTCCCCGCCGCTCGACCTCGCGCACGAGCACTCGCCCCGCGCTGCGGCGGCTGCCGCGCGCGACGACGACGATGAGCTCGACGGCGAGGCCGAGTCGCCGCTCCCGCGGGCCAACCAGCTCGCGCAGCAGCTCGCCGACGCGGGCGAGAAGGCGCCGCCCTCGAGCGGCGGCAGCCGCGGCGACGGCGGCGCGGCGACGACGACGGGCAGGCGGCCCTTCGGCGACAAGAACGGCGACGGCGTCATGGCGGTCGACGAGCGCAGCGACGAGCGCGACGAGGCCCAGCACTCGACCAAGGGCAAGGGCAAGGCGCGCGCGCGCTCGGCGACGAGGTCCCGCAGCTCGTCGCCTCGCCGCCGCTCGCACCTCGAGCCGCACCCGCAGTCGCTCTCGCTCTCGGAGCTCGGCACACTCGGCTCCGACGAGGAGAACGGCGAGCAGGGCTCGCCGATCGAGCTCAGCGGCGACGGGCTCGAGCGCGACGCGCCGGCGGCGGCGCCGACCTCGCGCTCGACCAAGACCAAGCCCAAGCCCAAGCAGGCTTCGAAGCCTCGCACGTCGTCGGCCAAGGCGCCGCAGGTCAAGAAGGCGCAGCAGGGCCTCCTGTTCCGCGGCGAGTCGGCGTCGTCGGACGTCGAGCGCGAGCACGACCAGCTCGACCCGGCGCCCGCCCCTGCGCTCACCCGTGGGCCCGCGCCGGCCGCGGGCAAGAAGAAGCCCAAGCCCCGCGCCCGCCTGCGCGTCAAGACGCCCGACGACCTCGAGGTCGACGAGCTCGCGTCGGACGTCGAGCCCGACACGGACGACGGCGAGGCCGACGTCGAGCCGCCGCCTGCGCCTGCGCCTGCGTCCAAGCTCAAGAAGCCCGTGCGCATGCGCCCGACGGTCAAGCGGCAGCAGAGCAGCAGCGGCGACGAGGACGAGCACGACGCGCCGGCGGCGAGTCGCACCAAGAAGCGCTCGAGCTCGCGCGGCGCCGCCGAGGTCAAGGGCAAGAAGCGCAAGGTCACGCGCTCGTACTCGTCGTCCGAGGGCGAGCAGGCCGAGCCCGGGCCGTCGCGCGCGCGCCGCCGCGCCTCGTCGTCGCCGCCGCCGGCGACCAAGCGCGGCAGGTCGGGCCGCCAGGCCAAGCGCCCGGCTTCGCAGGCTGCCTCGTCCGACGAGGATGACGCCGCTTCCTCGTCGAGACGCCTTACCGGCAAGGGCAAGGGCAAGGGCAAGGGCAAGGGCAAGAAGCCCGTCGTCGACGCCGCCGTCCCCTCGAGGCGCCGAGCCGCCCCTCCCGCCGCCAAGCGCACGCAGCCCGCTCGCGCATCCTCGTCGGCCGCCCCTCCCGCCAAGAAGGTCAAGGACGGGTCGTCGAGCACGAGCGGCGCCAAGGGCAAGACGCGCTCGGCGGCCGCGTCGAGGTCGTCCAAGGTCAAGTCCCGGGCCGAGGGCTCGCGCTCGTCTGCGCGCGTCGCCGCCGCCGCGGCCAGCTCGGACGACGAGGACGACGAGGACTGGTTCGATGCCGGCAAGCGCGCTTACAGCTGGCACGACGGGGTTCTCGTGTGGCCCTCGGTGGTGCGTCCTCTTCCTCTCCCTCCTTCCTCCTCCCTCTCTCTCCACGTGCAGGCGCTGATGCTCCCTCTCCCTCTGCAGATTGTGTCGAGACTCAAGGGCGGGCAGATTGCGTGGGCGACGCTGCCCGGGACCAAGCTGTGCGTGCTCTTCCTCCCTCGTCCTCCGCCTCTCTCGACGCTCGAGCCCTGACCCTCCTCGCCCTCTTTCCCTCCCTCCCTCCCTCCCTCCCTCGCCCGCAGCCCCGCCAAGGTCCAGGTCTACATCTCGCCGCTCGCCATCGCGCGCGCAAAGCTCGCCCGCAAGCCGCACGACGTCCTCCTCTCGGCCGGGCAGCGCCGCGACATCGACGCTGCGAACGCAGTGTACGACGACCGCCGCACGCTGCAGCGCTGGCTCCGCGACGCGATCGCGGCCGTCGAGGAGGAGAAGGACAAGTGCGGGCTCGAGGACGAGGACGAGGACGAGGACGAGGACGAGGGGTCCGAGGGCGAGGAGGAGGATGAGTCCGCGTAGCGGCTCGGGCCGGGAGGGAGAGGAGGGCGAGGGGCTGAAGGCGTGCCTCTGCTGCTTTTGCAGTCGCTTGCTCGAGGAATACAGTCTGTGCAGTGCTCGAACGGCCGTTCCGCGGCGCGCGGAAGTCGGCCTTAGTCGTTTTCTCGCTGCTTCTTCGCCGCTCGCCGCGGTGGCTGTCGGCAAGCGCTTCGTGCTGGGCGTGAGCTTCTGGCAGCTGCTGGCGAGTCGGCTGTCGAGCCCGTGCAGTGGAGAGAACGAGCGCATTGTGCAGGCGCGAGGCGCTTCGCGGTCCAAGGCGATCGAGACCGTTTCGGCTCGCTCGGCGGAGCCGTATCTCGGTGGAGCTCGCTCGCTCTCCTCCCTCTCGCTCTCGACAACACGCTTGCTTCTGCTTCTTGCACAGCTGTACCACATGGCTCCTCCACCCGGCTCTGCACTCGCGACGCGCGCCATCCACCAAGACTCGGACCTCTCGACCGCCGAGGTCGCGGCGAGCCTCTCGCTCTCGACCACGTTCCGGCACCCCGACCCAGAGCTCGACGGCATCCAGCCGGGCTACGACGATGAGTGGGACCCATCCAGGCCGAGCAGGGACGTGTACTCTCGGTGCGCTCCTCCTCTGCTCCTCCTCCTCCTCCTCCCTCCTCGCCCGGATCTCAGCTGACGCTCGCCGCCTCTCGTTCGCAGCGAGACCAAGCCGACTACGACTCGTGCTGAGCACGTCCTCTCGAGCATCATCGGCCAGCCGTGCGTCTCGCTTTCCCCCTGCGCGAGGCGTCGGACCTCGGCTGACTCGTCCTCCCTGCAGCACCATCCTGTACCCGTCAGGCATGGCCGCCTTCTGGGCCATCCTCCTTCACGTTCGCCCCGACATCATCGCCATCACGGGCGGCTACGGCGGCTGCCACGAGGCGATCAAGATCTACCGCCGCACGAGGGGCGAGGACGAGGTGCAGCTCATCCAGCTCGACGACGAGTACCCGCACGGCAAGAAGCTCCTCGTGTGGGTCGAGACGCCCCTCAACCCGCTCGGCACCTCGCGCTCGCTCGACAAGTGTGCGTCCTCCCCTTTTGATCCGTCGCCGCGAGCGAGCGAGCGAGACGCTGACTCGGTCCTCCCCGCAGACGCCAAGCGGGCTCACGCAGCAGGCGGCATCCTCGGCGTCGACTCGACGTTCGGTCCTCCTCCACTGCAAGACCCCTTCAAGTGGGGCGTCGACATCGCCATGCGTGCGTCGAGCTTTCTCTCTCTCTCTCTTCCCGCGCTCGAGCGACCTGGTGACCCGAAGCCGCTCTTTCTCTCGCGCAGACAGCGGCACGAAATACCTCAACGGTCACAGCGACCTCCTCGCCGGGACTGTGAGCGTGCGCGACAAGGCCGACTGGCTCAAGCTGTGCGTCCCGCTCGGACCTCTCCTCCTCGCTCCCTGCTCGACCCTGACGCTGCTTCGCGCTCCTGCAGCTGGAACGACCGCACGTTTACCGGCGCAAACATCGGCTCGCTCGACGTGTGGCTCCTCCTGCGCTCGCTGCGCACGCTCGACGTCCGCGTGAAGCGCCAGAGCAAGACGGCGACCCGGCTCGCTCAGTGGCTCGCGACCCAGGTCGACGCCGGCGTCGTCGACAAGGTCTACCACACGGCGCTGCAGGACAACGCCGACGAGCTGCTCGGGCCGGGCAAGCAGATGGAGCTCGGGCCGGCGTGCTTCAGCGTCGTGCTCAAGACCAAGGACATGGCGAGTCGGCTCCCGAACAAGCTCAAGCTCTTCATCGTGCGTCCTCGCTCGCTCTCTTCATTCTCCTCCTCCTCCTTTTGCATCGTTACTGACTCTTCCTCTGCCCTCTCGCAGCACGCCACCTCACTCGGCGGCGTCGAGTCGCTCATCGAGCACCGCATCATCTCGGACCCCTCCGAGAACCCGTGCCTCGGTGCGTCCTCGTCCTCTCCTTCGCCTCGCACCTCTCCTCCTGACTCCTCCAGTCGTCTCGCAGTGCGCCTTTCGATCGGCCTCGAGGACTTTGACGACCTTCGAGCCGACTGGGAGCAGGCGATGAAGGCTGTGAGCAGGTGCGCTCGCACTCCTTCTTCCTCGAGCACCCGCCGAGCCTGCGCTGACTCGCCGCGCTTCCCGCAGTGACTTATGAATCGTCTCCTTGTGGTAGCCTGTAGCTCGGTGCAAGCACTTTGTCGAGCGCGCGTGAGCAAGAGCCGAGAGCAGGTGCGAGCGAGAGCCGGTCAGCCAAAGTCTCGCACGCTTCGCTCTGCGCCTTTTTGCTCTCACTGCTTCCAGCTAGAGACGCGCGCGAGCTCGAGATACATACTGCTTTGCAGGGGAGCGCTGGATAGAGACGTAGGAGGACAGGGAGAACGAGGAGGAGAAGGTACTGCTCAAGAGGGAGAAATCGGGTGCGAGCTAGAAACTGGAAGAATCCGCAGTGCTCAGAACGACAGAGACGAAAGAAAGGAGAACAGGGTCCATCGACGACGACGACGAGAGCCGTCAGGCGTCGAGCGCGCGCTTGCGCCGCATGCGCTCCTCGGTGCGGCGCTCGACGTCGCGCCTCGCCATCTCGTGCTTGCGCTCGCGGTACACCTCGATGTCCTCGCCGATCGTGACGCCGTGCTTGACGAGGAGCTGGGCGAGGTGTTGAGGGTCGATGCCGCCCATGTAGCCGGCGATCTGAAGGCTGTCCTCGGGCCGAAGGGGTCGACGAGCCGGCGCCGCCGTCGGCGTGACGACTTGAGGCGCTTCGGTGCGCGTGGACGAGCCGTACGTAGTGGTGACCGGCTGGGTCGTCGCCGTCGGCGTCACGGGCACGTACTGGGCGGCGAAGACTGCGAGCGAGGGGATGGCCGAGTCAGCTCGGCATCGGCGAGCGCAGGAAAAGGATGAACAGGACGCACCTTCGTCGCGCTCACGAAGGCCAAGTGCACCGCCGACGCCGCTGAGCACGCCGCCGACCGCGCTCTCTGCGCCGCCGACGACCGCAGTCGCGACGGACGCCGCTCCACCGACAACGGCCGTCGCGACCGAAGCAGCTCCGCCCGCCGCGGCCGTCGCCTCAGACACGGCCCCGCCGACGACCGACGTGAGGCCGCCGACGACGCCGCCGAGGTCCGAGCCCAGCACGCTCGTGACGCCGTCCACGATCGAGCCGGCGCCGGCCGTGACATCGCTCACGACGCTGCCGACGACCGACGTAACGCCGCCGACGACGCTCGTCACGTCGCCGACGACGCTGCCTGCGACCGAGGTCACGTCGCCGACGATCGAGGTGACGTTCGAGAGGACGCCGCCGACGAGAGACCTGCGGACGAGTAGAGCGAGGTCAGCAAGCTGTTCATCGCACTCCTCGCTCGAAAGGGTGGAAGGGGACGCACGTGACGGGGTTAAGGATGGACTCTGGGATGGCGAGGAGCGACGTGATGACGCCGGGCAGGTTGGTGAGGATGCTGAGGATGGGGTTGGGCAGGAGCGAGAGCGCGCCGCCGACGCAGGACGCGACCTCGAAGATGCTGCCGAGGAGCCCCTGGAGATGCAGAGCGTCAGGTCGTGCTCGTGGGAGTGAGCAAGACACGGCTGAGGAGAAAAGGACGCACCGTGAGGCCGCCGAGAAGGCCGTCGGCCGCCGAGCCGCCGATCGTGACCTTGGTGGCTGCAGGGGTCGAAGCATCAGCTTCACTTCGTCTCGGTGAGAGATAGCAAGGCGAGACGCACTGTAGGGCACCGCCTTCTGCGAGTAGGCGAAGCTCGGCGCGACGTAGCCGCCGATCGAGACGCCGGCGACGATGTCCTGCGGGGCAGGAGGGGAGTCAGTCGACGAGCAGCGAGACGGTCTCGGCGAGGACGAAGGAGACGCACAATGTCGAGACCTGCAGCCTGGTTGGCGAGGAGCGGCAGACTGCCGATGCCGCCCTGCGGGAGCTTGACCGGCACCTGCTCGGTGTACCCGCCCGGCGTCGTCTGCGCCGGCGTCGTGGTCGGGTTCTGGAAAGTGTAGTCGAACGTCGCGTAGACGACGCCGTTCTGCGAGGCCGTGCCCTTGAGCGTGAGGATTGTGATGAACGTCTCGAGGTTGTTGTTGATCTGCAGGACGAGGAGGGGGTCAGTGCGCGAGCTCCGCGACGAGGACGAGGGAGCGTGGACGCACCCGGAAGTCGAACGAAGCGCTGCTGTTGCACACGGCGGCGATGAGGTCGACGTAGATCTCGATGTCGTGAACGAGCGGCTCGCCCTGGCCAGGGAAGGACGTCTCGAGCTTGAGGCCCGAGAAGGCCTGGTCGAGCGCGCCGTACGGCGACGACTCGGCGTCGCCCTGGATCGTGAGCGGGATCTGGCCCTTGGTCGAGAGGTACTGCGTGAGGAGGTCCTCGGCGACGGCGTTGTTCGGGTCGGCCGGCATGTACTGGAACTCGGTCGCGAGCGTGTTCGAGCCTGCGCAGCGTGAGACGAGTCAGCCTACCGCAACGCGCAGGCGCAGGAGCACGAGCGAGACTCGACGCACCCTCGTAAAGGTCGAGAGGGTTGATGTAGGCTCGGCCGACGAGCTCGCCTCGGTAGATGACCTGGAACGAGTCGAGGTTGGTGTGCAGGATGAGCGGCGCCGGGTTGTTGAGGATCGTGTCGAGCGTGATGCTGCAGAGCGTGAAAGAGAACGTCAGGGGAGGCTCTGCAAGAGCGGGTGAGGAGTGAACGAGACGACGCACCGCAGGAACTGGCCGCCCGAGGAAGGGTTGAAGTGGTCGCCGGACCCGCCGCCGATGACGACCGGGGCTGCAGAGACATAGAGCGTTCGGTGAGCGTCAGCTCGAGCTAGAAGAAGAGAGGGAGAAAGGTGAGGGAAGAGAACGCCATGGGCGAGGAGGACGCACTCTCGGGGATGGTCGCGACGCCGCCGAAGCCGCCGATCGCAGGCTCGAACGTGGACGGGATGTCGTCGAACGGAATGCCGCTGATCGGAATGTCGCCCGCCTTGGTCCTTGCCGTGACTGCGTGCAAGAGAAGAGGGTCAGGAGGGGTCCGTGCGCTCGAGGGAGGGGAGAGCGACCACGCACCGTTGGCGCCGCCGTGCAGGGTGAACGAGACGCTGTCGGTGAGCGTGATGGCCGCAAAGAAAGCCTCGTAGGCGCCGTTGTTGAGCGAGGTGAAGGGCCCGGGCTCCGTGATGGCAAGGACGAGGTCGGCCTGTACGCTCGGAACGTCAGCGTGCGGCTCGAGCCGAGGGAAGGAGGGGGAGGATCACGCACATCGTTGCCGGTGGACGTCTCGGACCGCACGACGTCTTGAACAGGGACTTGAAGCACGCCGGCGTCGGTGCCGCCGTAGTTGATGATGAACTGTAGAAGGAGAGGAGGAGGAGGGGGGGAGGGTGACGACGTCAGCCGAGTTTCTGAGGGCGCACGAGGAGCGAGAGCGGGACGCACGTTGCCGCCTGCCTGAATGGCCTGTAGGCTGAAGCCGTACGGGTTCTGCAGGGCGAAGGAGCGTCAGCGCCGGTCGCGCGCAGAGCTCGGGAGGCGGGGGAAGACACGCACCCTGTACGTCACGTCCGTCTCGTTGCTCTGGATCAGCGCAGCGTACGCCTGCGACGGCTCGACGAGCGTCACGATGAGGTCCTGGATGGAGATCTGCGTGCGAGCGGCGTCAACGTCAGGAGGGTCGCGAGCGAGGTCGAGAAACTCAGGAGGGACGGGGAGTGAGACGCACCGCGTAGATGATCTTGGAGACCTTGCCCGGCAGCGTCACGTTGAGCGTGAGCGTCTTGAACGCCGCCGAGAGCCAGTTGACGGGCGCCCTTTGCGCCGGCGTAACGACCGAGTCGCCCGTGACGGCAACTGCGAGCACAAGAGGTCGGCGAGGTCAGCTCGAGCGCTACTTGAGGGGCGTCAAAGAGGGGAAGGAGGACGCACGAGGCACGTTCTGACCCATGAGGAAGAGGGTGAAGACCTCGCCGAGGCTGTCGAGGCCGGCTCGGTCGTTGCGGTACGTGATGACGCCCTCGAGCGGCAGAGGCGTCGTCGCCTTGGCCGCCAGCGTCAGGTCGTCGCCCGAGACGGGACCGATGACCGAGCCCTTGTACGAGGCGATGAAGGTGACCGTGCCGAGCTCGAAGCCGAGGTTGCTCGGGGACGGGATTGTCGAGTCGACGGTGAGCTGGATGCCGTTCGACGCGTCGCGCGGGAAGTCCGGGTTTGTGAGCACGACGCCTGGAAGCATGTTGAGTGCGTCGAAGGTGATGTTCTTGGTGAGCGTCACGTTCGAGAAGATCGTCTGCAAGCGTGAGGGTCCTAGGTCAGCATCTCGCGGCCGGCCGAGCGACACTAGCTGAAGAGCGGGCAGGCGCACCTGCAGCGCCGAGACCTGCGAGCGCGAGCGCGAGGAGGGTGGGGAAGAGCGTCAGCAAGGAGGTAGAGGAGGGCCGGCACGAGGAGCACGGCGTCTGAGGAGAAGAGAAAGTCGACGCACTCGCAGCGTGTTGGTCGTGATGACCCATGTGAACGACGGGTTGTTCAGCAGGTAGCTCGCAAAGTTGGTGAAGGCGCCGAGGTCGGTGATGGTGAGGGTGCCGGTCGTCTCGTAGTCGGGCACGCCCTGCCCGCCGGGGCTGCAGATGGGCGGCAGGTCGATGACGGCGATCTTGTCGTTCATGAAGTAGACGTCGACGCCGTCGGGGAACTGCAAGAGAGGGCGACATCAGCTCGAGAGCGCGAGTCGCGGAAGTGAGGGGGGTGGAGGTTCGAGCGCACCTCGATGAGGGCGTCGAACGGGCCGGCGTCGGTGAGGGAACCCTTGAGCGCGACCTTGAAGCCGGCGTCGGTGATGTCGGAGACGAAGCCGCCGCTGAACGTGAGCTGGACCTGGTCGACGATGCGCGCGACGATGGTGCGACCGAGGAGGCCCGTGAGGTACAGGACCGAGTCGTCGAGCACGGTCGGCACGCCGCGCTGCTGGAAGTCGAGCGGCGTCACGTACTCGTCGAGACCGACGGTTGCCGAAATGTTCAAGTCCGTCTTGAGGTTCTTGACGGCGGCGAGGATGATGTTCTGGACCTCCTTGGTCGTGCCGGTCGGCGCGCACGTCTCGCGGTCCGGGTTGACCTCGCTCGTGACGGCCGTGTCGGTCGACGGGAGGCTGAGCACGTACTGGAACTCGGGCACTGTGAGCGGAGGAGGGAGGCGAGGTCAGGTCTCGGCGGGCGAGCAGGGAGGAGACGAGGTGGGAGGGACGACGCACGAAGGATGCCGAGGTCGACGCCGTTGGCCTGCGCGACGGCGATGAGGAAGTTGATGAGGAACTTGGGGTCGTCCGTGAGCTCGAACGGCAGCTTGCGCGACGTGATGTTCTTGTGCCCGGCGGCCGAGATCTCGGGGTCGAGCGTCGGCTGGTTGATCTGGCCGAGGTAGAACGTCTGGTACGTCGCCCTCGCGACGATACCCTGGAGGTTGATACTCGCCGTGAACGGGTTCGACAGGTCGAACGACGCCTCGGCGATGCCCGTGTCGGCGATGTCGACGGGGAACGAGAGCGCTGCGAGAGGAGGGCCCGAGCGTCAGGTTGCTGCGCGGCGAGCCGACGCCGAGAAAACAGAGAGAGGGACGCACAGGCCTTGGTGACGAGCAACTGGTAAATGGGCGGGATGCTCGTCTGGATCGAGATGGTGCCGAGCGCCTTCTGGAGCGAGCCGTACGGCGTCGTGTTGGGCGTGCCGACGATCGAGACGTCCGAGACGATGCCCTGGATGAAGTTCTCGAGGAGGACCTTGCCGACTGCGACTGCGCCGCCCTGCGGCATGTAGCGAACTGCGAGGCGCGGCGAGAATGGTCAGTGCGGCTCGCTAAAGGCGAGCGTGCAGGCGGCGAGGACGCACCTTCGGTGCCGAGCAGGTTCTCGTCGGGGATGAGCAGCAGGTCGCCGATGACGACCGAGCCGATGATGGTGTTCTGGAACTCGAGGCCGAAGACGACGTCGTTGGTCTGCGGAAGGAAAAGGTCAGCGACGCAACTTGAGAAGGTCGAAGAGAGAGGGGCTCGAGCGCACAATGACGGTGACCTCGCTCGGGTTGAAGAGAGTAGCGTCGGCTGTGTGCAGCAAAGCGAGTCAGTACGAGGCTGAAGAGCCTTATGCTGGGGACCAAGACGCACCGAGGATGCGCAGGTAGTCGGGGAAGCCGCGGTTGACGTCGACGTTCGAGACGACGGTTGGCCGAGCGTTGAGCGACTGGATGCCGGCCAGGTTGGTGTCGACCGAGAAGGGGATGCCCGAGATCGGAATGTCGCCGGCGTTTGTGCGAGCCGTCACTGCACGAGGACGAGGTCGAAGGGCGTCAGCGAGGAGGAGGGGAGCCGAGCCGAGCTCGAGGAAGCGACGCACCGTTCGCGCCGCCGTGCAGGTTGAAGTCGACGTTGGCCGTGTTGGTGACGGCGTTGAAGAAGTCCTCGAAGGCGCCGTTGTTGAGCGACGACAGGATGCGGTTCCTGAAAGCGAGGACGAGCGCTGCATCGTTGCCGGTCGACGTCTCGACGCTGACCGACTTCTCGACAGGGAGCTCGAGGAGAGCCGTGTCGATGCCGTTGAAGTCGCTGCGAGCACGTGAAGAGGAGAAGGGGCGTCAGACTCGTCGCTCGTGGTGCAGAACGACAAGGACGACGAGCAGGGACGCACATGATGAAGTCGCCGCCGGCCTCGATCGCCGTCAGGCTGAAGCCGAACGGGTTGGCGTACACGACGTCGGTGCGGTTGTTCGAGGTCGGGACGGCGTAGGCGTCGGCCGGCTCGGTGATCTGCAAGGGGCGGCCGAGGGCGTGTCAGCCACTCGCACTGCGTCGCACTCGAGCAGGAAGAAGGCAGCGGACCTGCACAGTCAAGTCCTCGAGCGTAATCTGCGTCGGAAGCGAAGAAGAGGAGGGTCAGCGCCGTCCTCAGGGTCCCCTCATGAGCGACCTCGAGCTGGGTCTCGAGCGCAAGCGGACGGCGACGCACCTTCTTGATGATGTCGTACGTTCCTCCAGGCAGGTTGACCTCGATCGTGAGCTTCTTGAACGCGGCCGACAGCCAGTCGACCGGCGAGTTGGGCTGCGCCGGTGAGATGACCTCCTGGCCGGTAACGTCGAGCGTCTGCAGGTCGGCAGCGTCAGCCTGAGGCCTCATCGCACCGGTCCAGAGTGAGGAGCGAGACGACGCACCTGGTTGACATTGCGCAGGAAGTTGGAGAAGAGGGTGCCGAGCGAGTCGAGGCCCTTGCGAGACGAGCGGCGGACGATCTCGCCGGTGAGGACAGCTTGCGTCGTCGCCAAGGGCGCGAGGGTGAGGTCGTTCGCCGAGATGGGGCCGACTGCGGGCAGGAGAAAGCGCGGGTCAGCTCGAGAGGACAAGAGAGAGGAGCGTGCGCGAGAGTCGACGCACCGACCTCGCCCTGGAAGCTCGCAGTGAACGTCGCCGTGCCGAGCTGCACGCCGAGGTTCGACAAGCTCGGGATGGCCGTGTCGGTGACGAGGGCGATGCCGTTTGCCGAGTCGCGAGGGAAGTCGGGGCGCGTGATGGTGACGCCGGGGAGGCCGTCAAAGGCGCGGAAGCCGATGTCCTTGCTGAGCGTGACGTCGTCGAAGATGGTGGCGAGCGCGTACACGCGCAGCTTGTCGGTCGAGACGGTCCAGGTGAAGCTGCGGGCGAGAGGAGAGGAGGAGGTCAGTGCACGACCGGGTGGAGGGAGCCGGCAGCGAGCGAGACGCACTCGGGGTTGAGGAGCAGGTCGGTCGCGAAGTCGGTGAACTGGCCCTTGTTGCGGATCGTGAGCGTCGCCGTCGTCGTCAAGCTCGGGACGCCGCTGCCGCCCGAGCTGCAGATGGGCGGGAGCGAGAGGTCGGCGATGTAGTTGCCCTTGTAGTTGACCCGCAGACCTTCGGGGAACTGCGCAGCGCGAAGAGGGACATCAGTAAGTCAGCGAGAGCTCACGAGGGAGGTGAAAAGGAGAGCAGGAACGCACCTCGATGAGCGCGTCGAACGGACCGGCGTTGGCGAGGCTGCCGACGAGGTCGACCTTGAAGCCCGAGTCGGTGATCTGGTACACCTGGCCCGACGTGAACGACAGGACGGTGCCGTCGACGATGCTGCTGACGATGGTCGGGCCGAGAATGGTCGTCAAGTAGAGCACCGAGTTCGGGTCGAGCACGGTCGCGACGTCGCGTTGGACAAAGTCGAGCGGGGTCTGGTAGTCGTCGAGCTTGACGACCGACTGGATGACGAGGTTGGTCTTGAGGTTCTTGACGGCGTTGATGATGATGTTCTGCACGGTGCGGGTCGTGCCGGTCGGCGCGCACGTCTCGGGCTGGGTGTTGACCGTCGCGACGACGCTCGACTCGGTCGAGTCGAGGGCGAGGACGCCGTTGAGGGCCGGACCTGCATGCAGAAAAGAGCGGTGGAGTGTGAGCGAGGTGCGAGCCGAGATAAGAAGGAAAGGCAGGAGGGGACCGTGCACGCACCGAGGATGCCGAGGTCGACGCCGTTGGCGCTCGCGACGGCTTCGAGGAAGCGGATGAGGTCCTTGGGGTTCGTGTTGAGCGCAAAGCTGCGAGAGAGGAGGCGTCAGAACGAGTCCGCTCAGCGAGCTGGAGAGGAGGGAGACGCACTCGAGGTTGCCCGAGACGCCCGTCGTCTTGCCCGCCACCGAGAAGACCGGGTTGAGCTTCTCCTGCTCGGTGGAGATGCTCGTCAGCACGAGCTCGGCTGCAGCATCGAGAATAAGGGAGGGAAAGAGGACGCACATCGACTTGGCCGAGGTAGATGCCTTGGTACGTGACGTTGGTCAAGACCTGCAGGAGGTTGATCGACGCCGTGAATGGGTCCTGCAGCGTGACCTGCGCCGCCGCGATGCCCGTCTTGGCGATGTCGATGGGGAAGACGACGGCTGCACGAGCACAAAGAGAGGAGAGGGGTCAGCCCGGGTGCGCGCTCTCGACGATGCGGCTGGGGAGGAGGGCGACGAGGACGCACAGGCCTGGGTGATGAGGTTCTGCGTGTAGGCCGGGATCACCGTGTTGAGCTGGATCGTCTTGAGCGCCGCCTTGAGCGAGGCAATCGGCGTCGTGTCGTCCGTGCCCTGGATGATCGTGTTGCTGTCGACGGCCTGGATGTAGTTCTCAAGGAGGAGCTGGCCGGCAGCCTGAGCGGCGCCGCCGCTCGGCTGGTAGTGCACGGCCGTCGGGACGTTGTTCTCGCCCGGGACGAGGACGAGGTTGTCGATGTCGGCCGTGCCGATCTGCTGCGACTGGAAGATGAGGCCGAAGGCGACGTCGCCCGTGCCGATCGTGATGTTGGACGGGTTGTACAGATGCGCGTTGACTGCGAGAAGGGGACGTGCGTCAGCTTTGAATCGGCGTGCGAGAAAGGCGAAGTGGGACGACGACCACCACGGGGAGGAGGAAGAGGGGACTGACCGTTGATCTGGAGGTAGTCGGGGTAGCCGTGGAAGACGTCGAGGTCCGAGACGGTCGCCGGGCGCGCGTTGAGGCCCTGGAGGCCGAGGAGGGTCGTCTGGACCGAGAAGGAGATGTCCTCGAGGTTGAGAGCGCCGATCGCCGTGCCGGCGACCGTGTCGGCCGCACCGTGGAGCGTGAACGTCTTGGACTCGTCGTCCGTGACGTCGACGAGGAAGTTGGAGAAGGCGCCGTTGTCGACCGAGGCAAAGGGGACGCCGTTGAACGCGAGCTGGATCGTGCGCGCCGTCACGTCCGTCTTGACCGGGATGCCCGGGATGTCGAGCAGCGCAAAGTCGCCGTCGGCGCGCTTGGCGAGGCGTTTGGTCGCGCCCGCGCCGCCGTCGGCCGCGTAGATCTGCGACGCCAAGTTGGTGATGTCGACCGGGAAGGCGAAGGGGAGCGAGAAGGCGGCCGAGGTCGTCGTCGTCGTGAAGGCCGGGTTCCAGGGGTCCGACTCGGAGAACTGGAGGGTGAGGGACGGG
>Ga0308169_10000811_pt1 | contig 41057 bp, 48 predicted proteins | sample PhyBR1_2_FD_202139 | JGI IMG/M metagenome (GOLD analysis project Ga0308169, IMG submission 202139) | Phyllosphere microbial communities from UC Gill Tract Community Farm, Albany, California, United States - DLSLSB.R1 | ecosystem: Host-associated > Plants > Phyllosphere > Unclassified | place...
AAAAGCTTCCCTCGAAGAAACCGTTCGTAAACTCGACAAACCCGCTTCAGTCAAATTCAACGTCACTAGTCGATCCCGAGCGGTTCGAGCGAATGTCACGATCAAATGGAGTGATGGAAGGGTACAAGGACATGAGATGAATGATATTGCGTGTTGGGATCAACCTCAAGCTTACAATTACATCGCCACTATCGCTCTCTTTGCAGTTGCGGGTCAAACTGCTGTCAACAAGCAACTACCCACCGTGTTCAGGGATTTGTGGGATGAGTTGGTCGCGAAGAAGAAGGAGGAAGATGAGGATGCGTATAGGGAGAAGTTGAAGTTGTATAAGAAGATCGCAGAACCGAGGATGCAGGAGCAAGGGAACAAGGTACGTCTTATCTCCTCGCACAATGTCTGACACCCTCGCTGACTCTCTTCGTTTAATATAACAGGATGCTCGAGCTGGGAAGGGAGAGAAGACGACGACTGATGAAGAGCATGAGATCGCTATGCCAACCGAGATCTCTCCCGAAGCTTCTCAGAGGATACAACAAGAGATTCTCGCTCGTCAGACTTGGCCATCGTATCAGGACATGCTCGTGAGTGACATGTCCGCTCGATTGTCCTGCATGAACTGATCGATCTGGAGTTTCTTTATCACAGCGTCAACGAGCGAATCTTCCGATTGCTGCTTACCGCACTGAGATCATGAACACTATCGAAGACTCTCAATGTATCGTGCTGTGCGGAGAGACTGGATGGTGAGCTCCACTCTTTCCCTCGCACTTCGTTCGAAACGAATCTAATTTTCTCTCGCATCTCACAGTGGTAAATCTACTCAAGTTCCCTCATTCATTCTCGAACACGATATGAGGCTCGGACGACCCGTCAAGATCTACTGTACCGAACCTCGACGAATCAGTGCCATTTCACTCGCCCAACGTGTTTCATCAGAACTCGGCGAAGGAACAAACGCTTGCGGAACGAGGAACTCGCTTGTCGGTTACTCAATTCGATTGGATTCTGCCGTTTCGGCTGCTACGAGAATTATCTACGCTACTACCGTGAGCCCCTTCGCCGCGATCGGAATCAGGAGATGAACGACTGACTGATCTCGTGTCCATTTGCAGGGTATCGTTCTCCGAATGCTCGAGGGCAAAGAATCCCTCGCCGATATCACTCACATCATCATCGATGAAGTGCACGAACGATCGATCGACAGTGATTTCTTGTTGATCGTATTGAGGGAAATCTTGGAAGTCCGAAAGGATCTCAAGTGAGTTGCTCTGCTCTCCTCTACCACAGGATTACGACTGATCTCGTTCTATTCTCTTCCGCTTTTCAGGGTCATCCTCATGTCTGCGACTGTCGAGTGAGGTCTTTCTTCCGCTCTGTCTTTCGACTCTCCTTCGGTTCTGACGCCATCTCTCTGCTTCGCAGCGCTGAGAAGATTGCCGACTACATGGGAGGATGTCCAGTCGTTCGCGTTCCAGGTCGAACACATCCCGTCACTCCATACTACCTCGAAGATGTTGTCGAATTGACCCGATATCGACTTGACCCTCACTCGGATTCGCAATTCGTCGCTCGTAGTAAGCGAGGATACGGAGCTCGACAAAGGAGAAGTGACGATATACCTCTCGACGATGACGACGAGCTCGACACTCCTGCCGATATGTCCGACCTTTCCTCCGCTCCACTCTCAAAACAATCTCGCATCACTCTCGACTGTATGGATCACCATGCGATCAACTATGATCTGATCATCGTGCTTCTCGAGCAAATCTGCTTCTACAACCAAAACCTCATCCCTTTTTCGAGCGCCATCCTCATCTTCCTTCCTTCACTCGAATCGATTAGGAGGTTGACCGATACTCTCGAAGCTCATCTCGCTTTTGGAACCAATCAGTTCCTTGTTCTCCCTCTCCACTCGACCATCTCGAATGAAAGTCAAGGTCTCGTCTTCAACGTTCCTCGTCCTGGAATTCGAAAGATCGTTATCTCGACGTGAGTTCCCTCGTTTGCTCTGTCTACTCCCGATCCGCTGACACTGATTCGCCTTCATCTCGCAGCAATATTGCCGAGACTGGTGTTACGATTCCCGATATCACCGCTGTCATCGATACCGGTAAACATCGAGAGATGCGATTCGACGAGAAACGTCAAATCAGTCGATTAGTCGAAACTTTCGTCGCTCAATCGAACGCCGCTCAACGTCGAGGACGTGCTGGTCGTGTTCGCGAAGGTGTCGCTTTCCATCTCTTCACGAAACATCGTCATGATACCTATGTGAGTCCTGACTCGCTTTACTCTTCGCTTCCTCAAGCTGACCTCATCGTTCGCACAGATGGCTGAACACCCTCAACCCGAGATGACTCGTCTCTCGCTACAAGATCTCGCTCTCCGTATCAAGATCATGAAGATTGGTACCGGTGCTATCGAAGAGACGCTACTCAAGGCTCTCGATCCTCCTCTCGTCGTCAACATTCAGCGAGCGGTTTCATCTCTTATCGAGGTGCGCATCCTTCTCATCAGCTCCTTGGTGAATGCTCAGTCGCTGATTGTTGATTTGCGGTACAGGTCAAAGCGCTTACGACAACCGAAGAGATTACTCCTCTCGGTCGCCATCTCGCCAAATTACCTATGGACGTTCATCTCGGTCACTTCCTCATCATGTCTTGCATCTTCGGATGTCTCGATGCTGCTCTCGCTATTACTGTGAGCTTGCTCGCTCCTCAGCACTCGCATTGCAAACCATTTGACCCTATCTCGTTTAGGCTGCACTCAACTCGAAATCTCCTTGGCTCACTCCATTCGGTCGTGAAGCTGAAGCCGATGCTGTCAAACGCAACTTCAAGATAGAGAACAGCGATTTCTTGACGACTTACAACGCTTACTGCTGTTGGCGAGAAGCATCAGCAAATGGCTACGAGCGAGAGTTTACCAGGGTGAGTGTGGGTCTGAGTCCATCGTAGATATCAAGATACTGATGAGCTTTTGCTTCGCACTCACAGAAAAACTTCCTCTCGCAACAAAATTTGCAACAAATCGAGGAACTTCGTCAACAATTCTTCTCTTTCCTGGTCGATGCCGGCTTCATCTCAATCACCGATTCTGAACGTCGTCAACTCGTCTCGACAAAGTACGGCAAATCTCGCACTCGTTTCGTTCGAGTTCCGGACGACCTCGATGCAAACTCGAAAGATCCTCGAGCAGTCATGGCTTGTCTCGCTGCATCGATGTATCCCAAACTTCTTGTCATCGACCCTCAGAACGGATCGATGCGTACTCTCGCAAACAGCGCTCCCGCCGCTATTCATCCTTCGAGTGTCAATTTCGCACCGGGTCGCAGGATCGACTTTGGAGCGAATACTCGATTCGTCGCTTTCTTCACTGCCATGCACACCAAGAAGCTTTGTATGTCACTCACTCATCATTTCAGCTTCGATACCTCTCGCTGACTCTCGCTGCTCTGCTCGAACAGATGTCTGGGAATCTGGAAGTGTCGACGAACGAGCTGTCTACCTTCTTTGCGGGAACGCTGATTTCCAAGTGAGTCCTTGGAGAGGTCAGTACGAGTTTCGATCCGAGCTGATACTCATCCATCGATTCGCAGCTCGCCGCACACTCGTTGTCAATCGATCGCAAAATCAAAACTCGCCTCGAACCGAAAACTTCGATCGCAATGAAAATCCTCCGTCAACAATGGCAAGCTTTCTTCAAGAAGAAGATGGTTGACCCATCTGCGCCTCTCGAAGGTCAACAACAATGGCTCGAACTCTTGTTGGAAGCGCTCGAGAGCCCGAAGAAGCAAGAGGAGGAGGAAAAGAAAAGGACTCGAGAACCCGTCAAAATCTCCTTGACTGCTGCTCACTAGACTTATCCTTGCAAGTCTCGATTACACCGTCACTACCCTCACATCACTTTGTAGCATAGATATCGCAAATTATACAGTCTTTACTCTCGTTCGCAACGTTTCCGAATCTGTTCTCTGCGCGAGACTATCGGCTTCTCTCGATCTCTCGGAAGGAGTTGACAGTCCGATGTTGTTTTGCAGCTTCTGAGAGCGCGAAGGGGAGGTCGTTCCGTTCCTACTAAAGAAAGAGCAAGCAAGAAGAGGAGAATGGAGAAAGCGACCAGCGCAGGTCGTGAGCTGGGTATAGTGTCTAAAGAGGGAATAAGTCAAGAAAGAGATGAAGAAGTCTATCCGAGGTTTCTAGATGGTGGTGCTAGAGGTAGGGGTGGAGGAAGGCGAGAGAGAGGTTTTCGTTCGAGAGAACCTCGGTCGGGGAGATCCACGACGAGTGCGAGAAGTGGTGGTCGATCCGCGCGTACCAGTCGAAGACCTTGGAGAAGCGGTAGGGATAGCTGAGATCGAGGAGGATGGGAGGGACGAACTGGGTGAGGAAGAAATTGGAATCGAGCTCTTGATGGAGGAGCTGATCGAAGTTGACGAAGTCGAGGCAGCGATCGAGGTAGAGGAAGAGGAAGTAGAAGAGGTCGAGGCGGCAGTCGACGAGGCGGCAGTCGACGAGGTGGCAGCAGATGAGCTAATCGAAGGGGCATAAGATCGACCCTTGAGAGGTGCGAAACCGACAGCGTTCTTGTCCAAGTTGAAGACAGAGTAGACGGTTCTGTCGAATATGATAGCTCGCCGTCAGCGACAGCGCGGCGAGAACGAAAGCGAGAGAGTAGCGTACCTCAAGAAGACTCCTCCGACAAGCCAGTTATCGCCGAGACCCATATCTTGCGAAGCGATTCCAGAGACACACCATTCCGAACCTTTTGCAGTGAGTCCGAGGTTGGTGTACTTGCTGGGGACAGTGAACTGTTGACCGTTGAACTCGAAAGTCGCTTCCCATTCTTCCGAGCACTTGTAGATGTAGAAGGAATCTTTCCATTTCTTCGCAGAGGGGACGTTCTTGTAGAATTCGGTAGCTTGTTCAGGAGGTGCGATGACGAGAGTCGTTCCGGTATCCATGATCATCGGAGCGGCAGTGTTCGAGATCTTGCCGTTGACTCCAGCGTTACCCTCGACCGTCCAGTCTGTGAAGAAGAGAAAGAGATGAGTGCTGTATTGTGAGAAGAGCGAGAGCGAGAAGCTCACAGGCGAACTGAGTGACAGGAGAATAGTTGATCTCTCCCTCGTATCGCGAAGGATCCGTTCCTCCGAGGTAAAGTTCACCTTCATCGGAATCGCCAAGTTCGAACGAGTAGAGGTTTCCATCGACGAGCTTCTGTCGTTGAAGCGATTGAAACAAGGTATCTTCTCCAGAGTTGCTGATCGCAGGGAAAGCGAGACCGACAATTCCGTCGATATCTCCGTTGTAGAATTGAGGAGAGACGGTCGTGGCAGCAGCGACGTCTTAGCGTAATCAAATCTGTGAGTTCATTGTTCGAGATCACACCGAGGAGGAGTAAGGGAGCTTACAAGCATTCTCGACCTTGAGTCCAGCGACATTGACCGTATCTTGGAAGAGCGGACCCATGACACTACTTCCATCGCCGTAGAGAACACCGAAACGATCTTCTGTCGGTTGAGAGGTCGAAGAAGCGTTGACGTTGTAGGTAGAGAGTCCAGCGTCGACGGAGGAATCGGCGACCCAGAAATCGGCGGACCCAGTGTCGAAGCAGACGGTCACCTCTTGAGGAGGGGTTCCAACTGAGATTGAACCAGCCCACAACCTGTTGCAAGAATCGATATGATCAGCACCTTGCGAAAGTGACCGACAGAAATCGATCGAAACAACGCTTAAGAGAAGTAGACGAGGAGATGAAGGGAATAAAGCTTACGCTCCGTCGTCATAGTTGGTCAAAGGGTTCTGTTGACGCTTGAGGTTCAACTTGAGATCGTCGTTCGAGTTACTGATCTCGTGCCAAACGGAATCGAGAAAACTTTCAGTCGAAGCGGCGATGTGGAAACCTGGTAAACGATGATGTTGACGACGGAAGTACTTGTAAGCTCCAGTTTGCATCTTGCTGTTGTTCATTTATAAGCCCTTTGCGAGTCAGCGAGAGATACGATTCGATATAAAGAGATTTTGGATTGAACTCACTTGCGAGCAACAGTTACTTGAAAGTTCAATGAAGACAAATCGACAACTCCATCATCTTGCCTCAATCTTCTGAAGTAGCTCCCTCGTTGAGTGAGTGGGACTTTGGGGTTGAAAGGTTTGCCAGCAGGCTTAGGGAAACGAGAAGGTTGAGAAGAGTGGTGAGAGTTGGGTTGATGAGTTGAAGCGAGTGTAGTAGTTGCTAATAGAGCGGTGAAAAGAGTGACGTATACCGATAAACTGAACGAGTGACTTGAGGTGGAAGGAGAAGCCGAGAGAATCATTTTGAAGGAGGGACTGTCGAGGGAAGAAACGCAACGAGACAGAGGAGGAAGAGAGAAGCAAACAGAGGATTCTTGTTTATGAGGCTCTTGTCTCCAGGTCCACTAGCTCAGGAGAAGGTGTAACGGTCCCCCCTTTTTAGCGTCAATCGCGTCCGACCGCTCCTCACCGTTCGTGTGGAGAAGACGAGTTGAGTGAAACCGCGGCGGTGAAGGTGAGCGTAGTAAAGCGCGAGAAGACAGCCAGTACTCTGCAGCGGTGTGAGGCAAGTTGAAGGTGGAAAAGGAAAGGAAAGGAGGGAAGGAGGACGCGATTAATTGTCACGTGACTCAACATCGAACTCTCTCGAGGGCTCTTCATTAAAGGCGAGCCAGCACTCTCCTCCCGACGCTCTCTGTGAAGCTTGGAGACTCGAAGGAAAGTCGAGGTGCAATGTGCGCTGGAATGAGGTCATGCAGGTCATCGAGCTAAGCACGCCAATTGACTAAAACCTCGTCTGTTCGGAATCTACAAAGTTTCAACGGCATCGAGCGTAAGTTCCCGGTCTGACAGACAAGCAGAGAAGAGCGATGCGTACCTCTGCGTGCAAGCGGTCTCATTGAGAGGTGTCACGTAACCCATTCTGAAACTCAATAATCCAGCATGAGCGATCATGATACCGTTATCGATACAGAACCTGAACCTCGGTATCGATGGTCAATATTTCGCCATATACGAAAGATTGAAGAAAGTTCGAGACTCACCTTTCATCCGTAGCAAAGATACTTCCTCCTCTTTCTCCCGCCATGATTCCCATCATCTCCTGCAATCGCTTGTTACAACCTACTCCACCTACAATCAACACTTCCTTCCCTCCAGCATGTGCCATCGCTCGTTCCGTGATCTCCACCAGCATCGAGAAGATGTGTTCTTGTAATGAGAAACACAAATCGGCGGGAGTAATGATATCCGCTTCCCCTTCCTCCTTCATTATTGTTGATTCGGTCGAAGAAGTGGCAGAAGGGAGAGTCGAAGTAGTGGGAGTGATCGAAGTGGATTTATCGAGTGACAATCCAATATCTTGTAAAGCAGCTTGAGGTCCCTCTCCCTCTGCTCTCCTCCGTCTCTCTTCTTGTCCAACCATCTCTGGATTCTCTTTCGTCTTCTTCTGTGTTGTGTTCGATAATGTCGAGCCGTTTGGTCGGAATCGTGGATCTCGTGTGAAGGCTTCGACAGCGTGAAGAATTCCTCCTAACATGATATCCATCCCTTTCGTCGCGTAAGGTAAAGGTAGCAGTCGTTTTCCCCTATCAAGTCAAGAATGAAGTCAGTCGAGGCGTCGGGAAAGAAGGGAAGGGGCAGAGTAGCTCACTTTTTAGCTTCGTTTTCGATGTTTTGTCCAGGAGAGGGATCGTTACTCAGACCGATGATCCTTGCGAAACTGTACGACATCTTCATCAGCGAACTCAGTATCTACGACAGCGAATCCGTCAGAGGAAAACCCGTACCGATCCAAACAATTTCCGACTGCGATATCGAGAGTTTCTCCAAAGATTCGATACCGTTGTTGAGAGTAAGCGATAACTTGAGTATTACCTCCCGAGACGTAGAGTACGATTGGTGATGGTGAGTTCGTGATCAATCGTCCAGTCTCGATATCTATGGAGAGCAACAGGAAATGAGCAACGAAGGAACAAGGAATGAGAGGGAGAGGGGAAACTCACGACCGACGCAGTGATTGACGCCTACCATTGGCTTATTGTACATGAGAGCGAGAGTGCGAGCTACGAGAGCCACAGTTTGTAGAGGTGCGCCCATTCCAGGACCTGCGAGACGGCAGGAGTATAGCGAATCAAATCTCGACCTGACTGATTTCGCAGCTCATCGAACTCACCTTTCGTGAAGCACACTACATCTACATCTTCCATCGTTACGCCTCCCTGCTTCAGTGCCTTGTCTACAACCTCGTTGATCCATCGTTTGTGATGCCTCGCCGTATCACTCGGCAAGAAACCCTCTCCCGGTGGAGTTACGTAGGTATGCCTGATATTTGACAAGATTGAAACTGTTCCTGGATCTCCTGTCGCATTCGTAGCTGTATCTGAAGAGGGAGAGTGGAGGATTAATCCAACTCCAAGTTTGTTTGCTGATCCTTCCAATCCCAAAGCGAGAAGACCCTTTCCAGTTGGTGGTTGCAAGGGACAAGGTGCGAGTTGTTTCCTTCTTCGGCTGACCATCTCGAGTTGTTGTCGAGGTGAGAGTCGGAATCAAAGATGAAGAATCCTCCAAAGTTGTCTTGAAACCTTTCACTTCTCACAACTATGGCTAGTTTATTGGATGTAGCGAACCTAGAACCAGGACAACAACCCTCTGAAGCTCCAACACCGCAACTTCAAGGTGTTCCAACAGCTCAACGAGTCAGGTTGATTCATTCAATTCAAACAGATCTCATGATACAATCATTCAACGATAGGATCCTAGTCATCTTGTCACAATTGGGAAGAATAGGCTGCATGGTTAGTCTCGGCCTCATTTCGTGACGTTTGGAAATCGAGTCGAACCCTCTCTCGTTTCGCAGATTCAAGTTTCCCCTCCTCCTTCCACACTTCCCGCTGCTCTACCCTCTCACTCCTCTCCTTCCGACTCTTCATCCCTCTCCTCTCTGCCACCACCTCATCCCTCCTCGACTCTTTCCCCTCTCTTCGGTGTTCCTCCCTCTCCTCACGTATCAGCTCTCCACGATCTCTACGCCTCTCAAATAGCAGCAATCCTCTTTGAGAAGATGACAAGAGAAACACAAGGAATGGAAGTGAAACCGGTTGTGCTCGGAATTGGATTGAAACGATCGCGAGATCTCGAGAGGGAGGACGAGGAGGAAAGCGGGATCAGTGTGAATGAGAGGGAAACGTTTAGTCAGGTTATGGAGATGGTACAGGAGTGTATACGGTGATGCAATGGAAGGGAAATGATCTCTGTCGTAGGTGAGTGTCGATTTTTGTCGTTTCTGCGATCGATATTAACATCTATTCGATCAGACAAGCCTCGAATCTAGGCAGCACAGTTCCAAGTGCAATCCGAATAGCTCTTTACGGAGGATAGTGTTTGATCCGTCCCTGCTCCGCTTGTCGAGGATTCAGCTCGACCGCTCACAGCTTCGCGAGAGTCTCGCATCAGCGCTACCGAAACTCTCCTCTTCAACAGTTTGGTCGACAAAGAGAATGGTAGGTGCTGATGGCACGGATAAAACGAGTCAATTTGCAGAAACGGAACAAAACGAAGCGCAACTGGGAGGATTAGGAACTACAGAGGGAAGGGGCAGCATCTGGAGTTACAAAGGCAAAGAGAAGGACTCGACATATCTACTGCAATTCTGAGGCCGAACGCGCAGGAGAATTTGAGCGAGAGCGGTAGAGTCGTTCTTTGCGATTCGTGAGTTGAGGGAGCTCAATCATGGGCACAACATTACTTGAGGCATTGAATTTGAGCAACTTCCCGTAGTTTGTGGCAACCTGTTGAATCGCATGCGCCCATTCGGGACGGTGTCTGAGCTGTGCCTTTTCCACATCCAATCGAAGGAAGTCGTCAGGATGATCGATGATAGGGTACCTCTCCCCGTCCAGCTCTGGCTCTGGAGCAGCTTTGACCTGGTTTGTGTAGAGCAGTAGAATCTGTGAGCCTCAAACCATCGCTCGAAAGTAGTGAAAGCTTGAAAGCTCGACTCACAATTCCTTCGATCAGGGTATAGTATTTTATCAAGTGACGACCGGCATGAGATAAGGACAACACTTGATCATGAAGCGTACGAGAGGCTTCTTGCTCATTCACACTGAGAAATCGGTTCAACAGCTCGACTAGCGGCAATGCATTTTTCAGCTGTGTATCAATGATCGAAATACAGCGGTAACCGTTGCTTACAAGCGTAAAAGATGGAAACGTATCGATTGCGCGGAGTATTCGAGGCCAACTTGGCCTTCTCCATCAAGTTGGCGTAAACTTCGTTGTCCTCCTCGATGTCGTCCTGCGGGCCATCGAGGAAGCTTTTGCAAGCACGACCAACTGCATATGAGAGAAGGATATGATCATGAGCTGCAAGCGCAGATACAGGAAGTCTTTACTCACGCTGATCCCAGAAGCTTTCGCCAGGTCCTTCGGTGAAGAGAGGTCGAAAGTTGTATGTGGGTCTCTCCTGCTCGAGAAGGTCGCGCTTGTCTTCGAGGTGAAAAGCTCTTACGAAGATATGTGAGCTTCTGTAGTGTATGACGTCGTCAGAAGACCTATAGAAGCGACGAGACAGAGTGCAAAATTACGGCTTTGTCAAACTCGATCAAACTCTCCGTGTAGGACTGTCCTTGACTCGTACTGAGGAAGTGCTGATAACGTCGGATGACATGTTCACACTTGCGCTCGTCGCTTGCAGAAAGCTTCCTATTGCTCACTAGTTCAAGAATCGCAATCAACTGAGGAGTCTATGCTCGAGTTCATGCTACTCACAGCACAACATAGGAGCCAATTCCTGGGCTTGATCTCTGATCGAGCGTAGCTCGCCAAGGACAGTACGATGCTCGTCGAACGACTCGTGGCCAATACGCTCGCTTGCTTCACCGCCTGAATTCGCGCGATGTAATGAGTTCGTCAGTGATATCCGGGAGACTCGAGCTGGTCAATTGCTTACTAGTATTCACTGATCAATCAATTGCCCTATCAGTACATCACTCATTGAAGATCAAACGGGAGCCCTCACTTTTTTTCCTCAACGTGCTTACTTTCTTGATGTCCTTTGCAAGACTCGCCTTTAGATTGTGTTCTTCGTTGGAGCTACTCATGAGTGCAATTACTGCTCGAGTCGGCAGGCGATAGTGAAAGAAGTAGGAGAAAGAGGTGAAGATAGAGAGCCTTTTCTCGAAAGGTAACAGCGGTAAGAGACAGCAGCAAACCTTACGGTCACCGAAGTCCGCCTCGATGGACCGAAAGTGCTCACGCTTCTTACAATTGCACGGGCCTATCGATTAAACCTCCTGTTCCAGCTGATCCCACGTTTGCCCTCGCGTCTTTAACCGGAGTTGCGAAGGCAAATTTCCGACTGGTTCACGATGACCGTTCGAGCCATTCTTTGACAGAGCCGACGTTGCCATTCTCTCTCTTTCTCTTCTTACAGCACGTCTGATCAGAGAAGCCAGCGTTCAAAGAGACACAGGACAGTAAATACCGACAAATAAGCAGAAACTATTGAGTATAAGAGTGAGAGTTGAGTGAGAGAACAGGGATATATCGGAAAAGGGCAACACAAACCTAACGAAGGCGAGGCCGATACGGAGACGATTTGAATGGGAGATTCAGATCTTTCTCCAAACCCAAAAGTGTGCCGTACTTTCCCGCGACGGCAGCGATAGCGTTACGAAGACCGCTTTCGTGAGGTAGGAAGTCGTGAGGGAGGTTGAGAAAGTCGCAAGGGTTCGAACCTTCCTCGACAGGTCGAGCCGCAACCAGCGTTCGCAAGATTCGGATATCTCGAATCATGTCTTGTCCCGAGTCACTCAAAGCCATGACTAGTAGAGCTGGGCTATACTTGCGGCATTGCTTCTCAGAGTCGTCCGGTGCGATAGCTGCACTGTCCTCGTCAACGTTGGAATCGGTGATAGAGCAACTGAACTCGAAAAAACGTACCGTCTAGCTGCACTAGCTCTCGTTGATAGTGCCAGAGGAGTTCTCCCTTCAGATTTCTCGTGTGGGTGTCTGGATCAACGAAATGGAGCAGAAAATTGTGACACGCTTGACGACCAGAGACGTGAGCTTGTTTCTTCGGCCTCGAGGGAGAGAGCAAAGCTACCTTGACCGACTGCACAAAGAAGGAATGTCAGATCAGTAAGCCCGAAGTCTCGCGGGTACGCAGGTAGCACTCACGCTCGAACCAAAAAGGTGATTCGTCTTCGAAGGTCGGCCAAATTCCTGCTTCTTCCATCTCCACTCTGTGTACGCTCAATTCTTGTTGATGAACGTAGATGTAGTTCCTGAGCTCCATACCAGTCTTGGCCTCTCGACGATGCTGCTCTCCATTCGATCGAATCAGACTCGAGTCGTCGAGAAAGAGCAAAAAAATAGGAACTTACCGCCTCTTGCAACAGGTTCATCGCTTTAACGCAAGCTTTTGTTGGTCCATAGCGAAGAGCGACGACGTATCGACTAATGATCTCGTTCAAGATTCGATCATTCGCACAGCGCCGCACTTTTGACAGGAAATCGTCAGCTCGAGGTCGATAAAACGAGCGGAGAACAGTAGACACATACCTATATAATCCAGCGCATCTTCCGCATCTTCACTGATAGTATGAAGCTCATCGAGCACGGTGTGATGATTGTACTTTGTCTCGCAGGCAGCCTCGAAAAGTTTCTCCTCTGTGTTCGCTGAATATCAGCTTTTGGCGTCGAAGTATCGCGATCAGATTGCTTACTGTATCTCACTATGTGCGCCATTATCGTAGACTGAGTCAGCGCTCGTGGCAAGACAAGGAAGGAGAACTTACGATTCATTTTCGTTGTCAACCAAACTTGGTCGAGAGCGTTCAACCTATCGCGGTCGAACAGACTTGGAGAATGAGAGCGTGAGCTTGTGGGAACAGGTGAGGGCCGCATGTAGGGTGAACGACGGAGCGATCTGTAGGAGGGAAGAGAACGAGAGAACTTTGCTGCAGCTTCCCACATGCATCCGCGGATGCCGCCCGGAGTTGTCGAGAAGTTATAAGGGGAGAGATACAAAAGCGAAGAGGTAGAATCGAAGAAGCGAAGCCCAGAGTGAAGCGAGGATCGAGAGGTGAGGGAAGAATTTTGACAGGAAATGGTCGATAAACGTTTCGCACTGACTACGTTTTTTAACCTTTCCACCTCGCTCTTGATCCCTAGGTCGGTATAGTTGCGATTGAGCCAGTTGATGGTGATCGCATTGGAGGCGTAGCGACTGGTGACCGTGTATCCGAGTTTAATGGTGTAGATGAAACCGATTCGATATCTTCTTTCAACACTCGGTTCTTCTTGTTCTTCGGTTTCGGCGCTGTCGGAAGTAAGAGTCTGATCAGCAAGGAAGAGGAGCGATAGGAGAAGAGAAGAGAGAGTACCTGATGTGTTTTCAGTCAAGTAGAATCGTCGGAGTAACATGATCGCTTCTTCTCGTCGATAGTTGCCGTAAGCTGGATAAGGTGGAGAGTACAGTAATCGAGTACTACAATCATTGAAAGAGAGAATAATGAGTAAGCCAATCAAGAAAGCGAGAGACAGCTGGGAAACTAACTCTGAATGAATAGATTGTACACCACCAGTTCCACCAAACCTATCGTTCCCGCACCCATAAATGACTTTCTCTATTCCTACCTGTCTCATCGCCGCCGCACACATGATACAAGGTTCTACCGTCACATAAAGTACAACACCCTCTAACGGAGTCTCCCAAACTTTCCTCTCCCCTTCTTGAGGCGTGAAAGGTCGAGTGAGTTGTGGAGTGACTACATGTGATCGATCTGGTAGGAGGTGTCGGAGTGCGTCGAACTCTGCGTGTAAGGTTGCGTTCCGACCTTCGTTGGTTCGATTTCGTCCTTTTGCGATGATGCGGCCTTCGTGGACTAGGACACAGCCTACTGGGATCTCTGAGGCTGTGAATGCTTCTTCTGCCTGATTCGCGAGGGAAGGGAGGGGTGAGGAAGGAGAGAGACCGAGAATTAGATGAGGAAGAGAAACAGAGGGAGAGGAGAGACGAACCATGACGATTGCTGCATCCATGAATGCTAGATCTTGTTCTGATTGCTCTGATAATGGGATCATTAGGTTGTTCATCTTGACTGGCTGTGAAGTGGTTGGTTCGAGATGAAAGAGGGAGGAAGTCAATCTTCGACTCTTACCTCTCACTCTACCTTGCTCTGATTCACTATAGACTGCACTAGAGATGCAGCGAATACCTCTACGAACAGTTCTACGGTCTCATCGATGTTTCTCTTCAGTTCCTTTACCTTTATTACATCCCTCAACTCCACCTCGACCAGGTTACATCCCTCCAACTAAACAATACGGTCAACCTTTACCTTCAACTCATCCACATCTACTCAGTCAGGGAGAGTTGACACCGGGCATTCAGGCGAAAGAGTATGAAGAGAGGAGGAGGAAATTGATGACTGGATTGGAAGAGGGTGCGATCGTGGTCATTGCAGGTGGGAAAGTACAATATATGAGTCAGAATATCTTGTGAGTCAAGCATGTTGTGGATTTGGGACGAGACGAGCGATGAGGTGTGAGCGAATTCGCTCTTGGCTTTTGACGCTGAATTCTCGCTGTTCGTCGTTGTACATAGCTACAAGTTCAGACAACGGTCGAATCTATGGTATCTGACAGGGTGGGAGGAACCAGATTCAGTTCTCGTCTTGCGTTCGTTCCTCCTTTGCACTCGATTCTGAAACGCAAAACTCGGAAACTGACTCGATACTTTCGTTCCGCTCAATTAGAAAAGACGAGTTCGTCAAAGGGATACAAGATGACCATGTTTGTCCGACCGAAAGACCCTTACGACGAGAGTTGGAATGGACCGAGATCGGGAACTGATGGAGTTTGCGAAGTATTCGGTGCGGACGATGTGAGTTGCTGTCTCGATTCCTTGCAACAGCCTACTCACGTTCAAGTGACGATGCTTGTAGGCTTGTGATATCGCATGGTTCTCCTCACGACTCGAAGACCTCCTCAACATCACTCGCGGACCAATCTATATCGATCTCCCCAACATCTCCGCTTCTTCCCTTTCATCTCGTCGCACTCGCACTTCTTCGACTAATTCCTCATCCAAATCACTCTTTGACTACTTTTCACTGCCTTCGACATCCAAGGGGGATGATATAGATGGGATCCTGAAGATTTTGGGCAAGAAAGATGTGAGGAATGGGGCGAGGGAAGTGGAGAGATTGAGACTGATCAAGAGTGAGGCGGAAGTTAGGGTTATGAAGAGAGCTGCCGATATTAGCTGTCAAGGACATTCGGATGTACGAGAAAACTCCTTTGCTTATCTACCACTTGTAGAAGATGAACTGACGACGGGCTACATACAGGTCATGAGATTATGTGGCACATCATTCAGAGAAGGGGGGCAACGATCACGGAACTTGACTGAGAACTCCCTAGTCTCCCAATTCGAACACACGACTTCCTCTCTCGGTTCCCCTCGACCCGCCTATGTACCCGTCTGTGCTTCCGGTCAAAACGCTCTCACAATACACTACATCGCAAACAATCAACCTGTGAAAGAAGGAGATTTAGTCATGCTCGATGCAGGGTGTGAATATGGAGGTTACGCAAGTGATATCACTCGTGCGTCCTTTTCCTCCTCACTCTCTCTGTCGTACTCACCCTCGCCGATTACATAGGTACTTTCCCATCCTCCGGCAAGTTCTCGACAGCTCAATCATCCCTCTATTCCGCCGTCCTTCGAATCCACAGACACCTCCTCTCCCTCTGTCTTGACCCCTCAAAATCCTCCGACCTCACCTTGGAACAACTTCACAAGATCTCTGTAGATCTGACAAGGGAGGAACTGAGGGATCTCGGATTCAACCTGAAAGGAGGAGAGTTGGAGAGAATCGTTTATCCGCATTTCGTCGGTCATCCCCTGGGAGTCGATTTGCATGACACGATGAGTTTCGGGAGGGATGAGAAGTACGCACAAACTTTCTTTTCTTTTGATCGAGAGCGCAAGGAGTGACTGATCGAGTTCTTGGTTTTGCGAATTCAGGTTGAAACCTGGAATGGTTATCGTTCGTTTCTCTCTCTCTCTCGTTTCCGCCCTTCTCTCGCTGACTCGATGACGGTGTGTATAGACGATTGAACCAGGCCTTTATATCCCACCGCTCTCTCATTTCCCGAAAGGGTTCCACAACCTCTCAGTTCGAATAGAGGACGAAGTTCATATCGGATCTGATCATGCCGATTCAATAGTATTGAGCGCGAATGCACCCAAGGAGATAGAGGACGTTGAAGCTACTTGTCAAGGAATGTTTGAAGCGAAATGAGAATTCCATTTTGACATTGCAAAAAATGCGAGGTCGCGAAGTGAAGAAAGTGGCAACTTGCTTTTTCCGCTTTCTCACTCTACCTCGCTCTCGAGTCTCGCTCTCCGCTCAATAGGAAAGAGCTATGCCTCCTCGCCGTCGTATCGCCCCTTCCTCCGGTTCTCCTTCACCAGTTGAATCCGATTCAGAATCAGTTCTTCCAACTCCTCCCAATCGATTTAACTCCTCATCACGCTCAATCAGAGTACCTTCAACCGCATCAACTAGTATCCAGAATGAATCTGGTAAACCTAGTGAAGAGGAATTAGTGATCAGTGATTCCGAAGATCAAGCGGAAGATGAATTGAACATCAAGCATCAGGAACAGAAACCAAAGAGGCCTACTTTGGGTAGTAGATCTGGGTAGGTCTATCTATTCACCCTCTAGAGTTTTGTTAGTGCCGGTTGAGTGTATGCTCACTGACGTCTCTTTCGTACTCTCTCCTATCTTTTTCGCAACTTCATTCAAATCTCGCCCTAAACGACTCGCTTCAAATACTACAGATCTCGTAGTACTCCAAGAAGGTCAGCGAGTATGGCAGCAACGAAGAAACTCAGTGAATCCGCCAATTCCTCTGCGAATCAATTCCTCGAATTATCCGACACTGCATCCGATTCTGAAGAACCCGTCACGAGGTCAAGTGGTGGAAGTAGGAACAAAGGAAAGGGGAAAGGGAAGATGATTATTGAGTCTGAAGTTTCTGATCAAGAGGAATTCAAAGTTGGATTACAAGAACTCGAAGAACTGAGTGCAGAGGACGATGTAGAAATGGATTTGGATGAAGAGACTAGTGATCCTGGAGTTGCGAGAGCTAGGGCTTTAGCTAAAGGGTTAAAAGGGAAATTGAGTAAAGGTGGAGGGAAGGGGAAGGGAAAAGCTTTGGATGGGAAAGAGGTCGCGAAGAGTGTTAGTCGTGCGCTCAAGGGGAAGGGGAAAGCTGTGGATTCAGTATCGGGCAGTGGAAGGTCTACTCCGAGTAGAGCGCGCAAAGGGAAAGGGAAAGCCAGAGTAATCAGGGATGATTCTAGTAGTGATGAAGACGACGTTTCAGATTTCGCTCCTCCTACAGTTGATGGATCAGAAGATGAGGAGGAAGATGAGTATGATGAAGAGGAAGTAGAAGCGGAGGAATCGGATCACATCAAGGAAGAGGAGGAAAGTGAGGATGAGAAAATGAGTATCGTCGAGGATGAAGAGGAGGTCCCGAAGAAGAAGAAAAAGACTACGGGTGGTAGGGAGAAGGATACGAGAGAGGTTAAAGAGGAGAAAGCGAGGCAGAAGAAGGAGAGGGTCAAGGTTCCGTTGAGGAAAGGTGCTCACATTTCGAAACATGACAAGAAAATGATGAAGGATTTCACCAATGTGAGTTTGGGTCTACAGATCTCGGAATGGTGTATACAAGTTGATCTTGAGTCCCAATCCACAGTTCGAGCGTACTTCATTCTACCTCAACGCGAATCACGAAGACCTCCGAGGTGTCTGGGACGAACTTCGCAAAGTACCGCTCACTACCGTCGAGAAAGCTATTCAACCCACCGGACTCACTCAGAAGCTCTTACCTTTCCAATTGGAAGGGTTGAACTGGATGGTTAAACAAGAACAAGGTCCTTTCAAAGGTGGTTTCCTCTGCGACGAAATGGGGTAAGCTTCCTCCCTCCTCCATCTGCCCCATCTGACGATGCTGACGCGATATTGAGCTCTACAGAATGGGAAAGACGATTCAAACGATTTCACTCATCCTCTCCGACTGGTCTCCCTCGCACCCGAAAGGTTCGACACTCGTTCTAGCTCCTACGGTCGCCATCATTCAATGGAAGAATGAGATCGAGAAGTTCACGGAAGGGTTCAAGGTGCTCGTCTTTCACGGTCAGAATAGGATTACGAAAGCAAAGGAATTGGAGAAGTATGATGTCGTTTTGACGAGTTGTACGTTCGAATGCTTCACGGAGCGTTCCATTCGCCTACTGATTCTCGAACCCGTCGAGAGTACAGATGCTGTTATGGAATCAAACTTCCGTCGTGAGAACAAAGGATTCACTCGCAAAGGAAAATTGATGAAGGAGGATTCGATTCTTCACAAAGTCAAATGGTACGCTTCTTGATCTCTTCACGGTCTGAGAAGTAGGGTGTGCTGACTCCGATGCTTTCGCTAGGCATCGAGTCATTCTCGACGAAGCTCACAACATCAAAGATCGTCAATCGAACACTGCCAAAGCTGCTTTCGCTCTTCGTGCTCACTTCCGTTGGTGTTTGTCTGGTACGTCCCTCATCACTCATTATAGAGTGTTCTTGTATTTCGCTAACTTTCGATCGTTCGACAGGTACTCCTCTTCAAAATCGAGTCGGAGAGCTTTATTCGCTCATTCGTTTCGTCGGTGCCGATCCCTACGCTTACTACTACTGCAAGCGATGTGATTGCAAGTCACTTCATTGGCTTTGTACGAAAGGTCCTTGTACCGTTAGTCCTCCCTTCCTCGCTGTTCCTCCCTCTTCTCTACGAATCGCTCATTTCGCTTTGGTGACGATTTATAGGAATGCGGTCACTCGGCAATGCAACACGTCTGCTACTGGAATCACGAAGTCTTGAAACCGATTCAATTCGGAGGAGCTACATCAGGAGAAGGAGAACGAGCATTCGAGAAACTAGGACTCTTGTTACAACGCCTCATGCTTCGTCGTACCAAAGTCGAGCGTGCAGATGATCTCGGATTACCACCTCGGATCGTCGAGGTCAGGAAAGATTACTTTACGGAGGAAGAGGAGGAACTGTACAAGAGTTTGTTCCAAGATGTCAAGAGGAAATTCAATACTTACGCTGATGAGGGAACTGTATGTCTCAAACTCCTCGCTCTACAATCGATCGCTCATGCTGACTTCTCGCCTGAATACAGGTCTTGAACAACTATTCGAACATTTTCACGCTCATTACTCGAATGCGTCAAATGGCTGATCATCCTGATCTCGTCGTCAAGTAAGCTATCTCTCCCCGATTGTGTTCACGAGCTCATTCTTGAGCTCCCTCCTGTAGATCAAAGACTGCTCAACCCGTTCAGCATGCTCCCGCCGATGTACCTCAAGAAATCTTGACTTGTCGTCTCTGTCTCGATGAAGCTGAAGACGCTGTCAAAACCGCTTGTCGTCATATCTTCTGTGTGAGTCTACTGTTTTCGATCTATAGCTGCCGTCGCTGACCTCTTGACTCTTGCAGCGAGAGTGCATTCGTCAATACCTCGAAACAGCTATCGAATTCAAACCTGAATGCCCTGCTTGTCACTCTCCTCTCACCGTGCGCCACTCTGTCTATGCTCTCTCAGTCTCTCGCTGACATTGTCGCTACCTATCAGGTCGATCTTGATCAAGATGCTATCGAAGTTGACGACACTGGTCGTCAAGGATTCCTCTCGCGTCTCGATCCTACGAAAGCTCGCACGAGTACCAAGATTGAAGCTTTGCTCGAAGAGCTCTCAAAGACTCGCTCAGAAGACCGTACCCTCAAAACGCTCGTTTTCAGTCAATTCACCACGATGCTGTTTGTCTCCCTCTTCTCTCTGGCTCTCACTCGTGCTGACGTTGTCTTCTATCACACAGTGACCTTGTCGCTCGTCGCCTTCAGCTCAGCGGTTTCAAGTTTGTGCGAATTGCTGGTTCGATGACCCCAGCTGCTCGCGATAACACGATCAAACACTTCACCAACAATCCCGAGGTCACTGTTTTCTTGATTTCGCTCAAGGCAGGTGGTACGTCGCTCGGTTGTCGTCTCGTCGCGGGTACCGCGACGCAAGCTGACTTTTTCGATTTCTTTCCCCCTTTTTCCCTTTCTTTCGCCTCCTACAGGTGTCGCACTCAATCTAGTCGAGGCCTCGAGGGTAGTGCTGCTTGATCCGTGGTGGAACCGTGAGCATCGAGCTGTTCATCGATCGCTGATGTTGAAACTGACTTGATCTTGTGATTTTCCCGCTTTTCCGTTTTCTCTTTTCTAGCTGCTGTCGAACTACAAGCGATGGATCGCTGCCATCGGCTCGGACAACGTAAGTATACTCTTTCTATCTCTGTCGCACAGGAAGTAGGAGAGATGGGGTGGAGGAAGATCGTCGTCGTCGTCGTTTCGCAAGTTCTCATAACTGACTCCCCTCTTCGCTCTATAGATCGCCCAATCAAAGTCACTCGCCTCGTCATCGAGAACAGTATTGAATCTCGTATCCTCGAACTCCAGAAGAAGAAGGAGAATCTCGCTGCATCAGCTTTGGGAGACGACGATAAAGCGATGGGACGTCTCTCTCCCGAAGATCTCGCTTTCTTGTTCAGCTTGTAATCTTCTCGTCGTTGTGTGCTAGTCATTCTGTATGTTGCTCTCTCTCTTTTACGTACTCTCCTTTCCTCTCTCTCTCTTCTTTTCGTGTAGTACTTTCGAAAGAAACGATGTTGGAAGTAAGGTTCTCGATGTCATTTTCGCCTACAACCCCGCAAATGTCAAAGGTTCGAATCTTCGTCGAAACGTCGACACGCTGTCCATTGCTTCGAGATCTACAGAATTTCGAGCGGACCACTACTCGCCTCACCCTCGAACAGAACGACGGGGTTGTACGCGAGTCGGCTCCTCGGGGGGAACGTCGGGGCCCGCCGGGATGATTCGTGGTGTATATCCTGGTAGATAGTGCTGAGAGGGTCGAGGGATTGATACCTGAACGGCATCAAGCAAAAAATGCGTTAATACGGGGAGAAGCTTTATGATCGACGATTACGAACTGGGACTCGGCGATTGAGCATCGTTGCGAGGCAATGCTGCATGCAGGTTATCGAACATTAGCAGAATCTGGTGCAGAACGAAGTGAAACTCACATCGAGACTCCGAGGACGTAGATGGAATGGAACATTGATTCGCTGCGACGAAATCGATGCGTCAATGTCGATCTATCAGTGGCCCGGAGGTAGTGGAAGCATAACAGACGTTATAGTCCACGACACCTAGCTCGTTGAGCGCACAGAGCGCCAAGAATGCGGTCGCACTTCGCAACCCGAGGTTCATCGGATCCTGGAGGACGTCGAATGTTTCTATAGGTCCTCCTTTTGGATTGTAGCATTGATGCGAAGCTACTGAAACTTTGTCTACTTGAGGAGAAAGCTGTCGTTCGACATTGAGACCAACGGCGTTCTCGTAGTCGAGCAGGAGAAATCGTCGACAGTCGAAGTAATGGGCATACCTGTTTCAGCACTTCAGTTGAGCTATCGTCGTGGGGCCAATGAAATGTGCAAAATCTTACATCAGTACTTGTGGCAAGAGGGTTCGAGCATTCTCTTCAGTGAGGGCGAGATCCCATCCTGAAGGACGTACATAACCTGCTTTCTGAGCTCTCGAGGGTGTCAGCGCTTCATGCGAGATGGCGGTGAGCGATCCATACCTTCTCTTCGATGACCAAGACATAAACTCGCTCTCGCAAGTGATGAGCTGTCAAGGCAGGAGATTGCGAGAAATCACGACGATCAAAAATCACGATAGCGTGATCAAGGAATATCGCTACAAAACGACAGATTCAGCCAGAGTCAGAGGCAAAGAGAGGGACATGTGTCAGCTTACAAGTTGATGACTGAGGAGTGCAGCTAGTTTGATGCTGAATCGTAACTACGAAGTGCTGACGGAGACGAGGGTCTATGCTCTCGTTCAGCAGTGCCGTCACAGGCGTGAGGATATTGACTAGTGCAAGGTCCCTGTACAGCCCTCAAAGTATGAGTATACTCGAGAGGAGGAAATAACAGAAAGACTCGCCCGATATCGCCTTCGCTCTCAATGAGCTTGCGTAGCTGCGGTCGATGATCGATTCCCATGTCCGATGTAGTGTATACGGATCTCAAGAACTCGTGAGCGATAGACGTAGATTGGGACTTGTTCCAGGACGTGCGGTGGACGAAAGCTCGATTGAACGGTTCAAGCAGTTGCGAGTCGTTGGGTGTAGGCTTGTCAACAACGCGGGCAGGACAGGTAACAAGTTCTTCTTGAAGCATATCTTGTGCCGAGTACTGGAGTGAGAAGGGTCAGTCCCCAACGAAGCATGTCGAGACGACATTTCCTTACAGAAGCCGTTTCGAAGGGTTTCGAGGTCGGAATTGCTGAATGCGGATTAGCTTGACGAGGGGGTCGTATCTGCTTCTCGTACATCTTTGCTTCGTGCTCACGCTGCTTCTGTCTCTGTTTGTCTAGCTTGCTGAGGTTGTAAGAAATGTAAGGCGACTTGGAAGATTGCCGCGATTGAGGCTTGAATGGATTGAACTGAAGGAGGTCATCGAGAGGTGAACGTAGTGCCTGTAGCATGATGTAACGACGGCTGTGCGATGAGGAGAGAGAGAGAGAAGGAAGAGGAGAAAGAAAGGGGAGCGAGGGAGAAGAAGCGGGGAAGAAGAGGTCCCAGCGCAAGGTTCCCCGGCTCGTTTCTGTCCCTTTTCGTCCCTCCTACCCTTCACTCGAGTCAGCATGTCGACTCACAAAGTCATGTACGATCTACCAAAGCACTACACTGCACCGCCAACTGAGACTCAGCTCGCCCAACTCGAACAACGTCGAGAATTGGCGCTAAACAATATCTTTGGTCCCACTTCCAACAAGATCCCCTTCACCTCATGCAATATTTATCCTCAGAGTATCGCAAAGTCGTCAGAAGAAGCAGAAGAAATTTCAAGCTCGCCAAATCCGTTACGACCTCTCGACAACAGACTTCTGCAGGCATTGGAAGAAATGAGTGGGAACGGGGGAGGATTCAAACTTTACCTGGACGAGGAGATACAAGGAGGCGCAGAGCATTGGTCACAAGTCTGGAACGCTGATGTCGAGCGGGACGGGAAAAGTTGCGGTCGGGTTGTTGTCAAGTTTTTCGTCGAGTCGCTCTTCCCCTATCCTCAAACCACTTTCTGGCTTCCTGGAGTGTACAAGTGGCGGCCTGCTGAGGATCTAGAACAGCGAGAAGCGGCAGCGTTCGTTCGCTTTCGTCTGTTCGCTCGGATTCACTGGGGGAATCGAGCTGATTGCGTTTGTTCTTCGTGACAGCTATGCCACTTTGCTTCCAGAGCAAGGCAAAGGTATACCTCGATGCTACGGCTTCTATCGCTTCGAGATGCCAGGGCGAGGAAGTGACGGGGATGCTCCTCGAAGATCTTTCGGACCTCAAAGTTTCGCAGACCTTTGCGAGTGTTATCAAAATGCACACCGATCAACATGGTCCACCTGACGCGAACTCACTCGATGAATGGGTACGTCTTGTTCCGATCCTGTCCTTTTGCTATTCGTCGCTGAAAGGAGCTCTCGTTCGTAGCTCCCGGGTATTTACCTCGCTCAACGTCGATTACAAGATCTGGGCGTGGTCGACTTCGATTCAGGACAAGACGACATTCTAGTGCTGCATTCAAAAACCTCTCTCGGCCAATTCCCCATAGTCCTCCTCGATTTTGCGAACTGCAGGTCCAAGGAGGAACGCATTCGCGAATCGAAGATACCTCAGGACCATCCAATGTGGAAAGAAGATCGAGAGCTATGCATTAAGATGGAAAGCAATTGGCGTGGATTAGACGAGCATGTCCTCGCAGTGAACTTGAGTCGATTGGTCGGAGGAGCTGTCTGGGATTGGAAGACGATGGAACATAGGAGGGGAATTCTGGGCTTGACCAAGGAATAGGAGAGCGCGTACGAGATGCCGGACATGTGAAGGAAGATCGAGAACCTTACTTCCAACATCGTTTCTTTCGAAAGTACTACACGAAAAGAAGAGAGAGAGAGGAAAGGAGAGTACGTAAAAGAGAGAGAGCAACATACAGAATGACTAGCACACAACGACGAGAAGATTACAAGCTGAACAAGAAAGCGAGATCTTCGGGAGAGAGACGTCCCATCGCTTTATCGTCGTCTCCCAAAGCTGATGCAGCGAGATTCTCCTTCTTCTTCTGGAGTTCGAGGATACGAGATTCAATACTGTTCTCGATGACGAGGCGAGTGACTTTGATTGGGCGATCTATAGAGCGAAGAGGGGAGTCAGTTATGAGAACTTGCGAAACGACGACGACGACGATCTTCCTCCACCCCATCTCTCCTACTTCCTGTGCGACAGAGATGGAGAGAGTAGGCTTACGTTGTCCGAGTCGATGGCAACGATCCATAGCTTGTAGTTCGACAGCAGCTAGAAAAGAGAAAACGGGAAAACGGGAAAATCACAAGTCCAAGTCAGTTTAGACATCAGCAATCGATCAACGACTCGATGCTCACGGTTCCACCGGGTCAAGCAGCGCACCTCGAGGACTCTGTCGTGCTCCAACATCGTCGTCGTCGGGAACCACCGCTCGAGGTCTCCCCTCGCAAAGTCGAATTCGAGTGGCGATGCTTCATCAATCCAATCCAATCTTTCGCCTCTTCATCCTATTCCAGAAATCTTGTGAGATGCCCGAATCCGACATCCACGAAATCGGTTGTTCTTCTCGAACAATTTCGACGTTCTTCTTCTGACATGCGAGAGATAATCGGTGGAGAGCGAAGTCGAACCTATCGGAGGAGGTAGGATTGTCGAGAGAGCTGGGAGGAAGGTAGAGGAGCGTAGGAGCGGAAGAAGAGGGTCGCCACGAGAGATTGTGAGCGAGATCTTCGAGTACGTCGACAGCTTCCAGATCGTTCCGATCCAGCATCAAGCGTACATTCCTTCCCTCGGGAAGCTCAGCGGCTTCCACGGTAACGTCGAAGAGAGTGAACGAATTGACGGTACGAACGAAGTCCTCCGGTAGTTTCGAGATGATGTCCAAGTCGAGAGACAGCATTTCTAGCTGAGGAGTGATACCAGAGAGCGCCAGAGAGAGGACCTGAGGGGCGGGGCGACCCTGTGACGAATACAGTAGAGCGCGAAGATTGGGGAGAGACTCCGGAAGCATGATTCTTTCTGCATTGTTCACCCACAAGAGCTGCATCTCTGCGAGTTTGGGTAGAGAGAGGCGACCAGATTGCGACATTGTGAGCGACGCGAGTCGTAGGGTCCGTAGGTCTGTGAAGGTTTCGAAAAAGAATGAGTACGGCCGGCGGCAGGCCTCGAAGAGAAGAAGAGCTTACTGCTGAGCGGGGACAGATCCGCTAGATCTAGACTCCCCTTGAACTCCCAAATCGTGAGAGAGCGTATCCCGCTGTACTCGACGCTGAGTGCTCCCAGGGCAGGAACGACGAAATCGAAGCGAAGGAAAACAAGGTCCTCCGCTGGAAACGCTTCGTCGCAGTCCCTACAGTATCGCTGATCCCATGCGGCTCGGTCAAGTCGATTCGTATACCTGGCTACGGCGAAGAGGAGAGGTTGAGCGACCTCTCGAAACAGGCGAGAGACTCCGCAGAGAGAGCGAAGGATGCTTTGCCGCTCCTCGTAGGTAGTCGAGTTGTAGTGATGTGGTGCTGTAGATTCGATGATCGCTTGGGCGAGTTCGAAAGGGAGGTTAGAGAAGGGTCGATAGGATGAGGGAAGGGAGGAAGAATCGGGAGAATCGGGAGGAGGAAGTGCAGTGGACATGTTGATGGATCTGTCAAGCATGCAGACGGTATATCAGTACATCTACCTACTGCAGAGAGAGCTGTGTCACCTCTGTTGAGCGAGATGAGCGCAAGAGAGCTGTTCCGAGATGAAAGAGGTTGGAGGAAGGAGCGCACCTTCTGATCGATTGCCTGTGTACTATATTCCTACGAGTCTTTCTCCAGTCCTATCGTCACACCCTTGGCGAAATCTCGTAGAGCGATGAAGGGTAACAAGCGAAGAAGATTCGCTGTCCCCTTCCCCCCTCACCATGCCTCGCTCGACTCTCGCCGGACCCGTTCCCTCCGCCAGCAAGTCAATAGACTACTTCGACACTCTAAGGGACCTCGCCAAGTATTCAGCAGCTCGTCCTCGTCAAAATCGCTCTTCTCCACAAATTCCGATTCCGAAGGAGAATCAACAGGTCAAGGACGCACGAGGGAGATTGCTAGTATGTCACGATTATAAGGTATGTCCAAGCCATCTCCGTGCGCATTCAGATCGCTGATCGTTGCGAGTAGGGAGGCTACAGTGAGCGAGACGATGAGAGAGGATACACTTTTCAGTTCTGGCATCTCTGCGATACCTACATCTAGTAAGTACACTCGAGTCTGATTGAATGTGAGGGAGAAGACTAACGCTTCGATGTTGACAGCTTCTCTCATCATCGAATTTCTACCCCTCCTCCTTCCTGGATCCGCACAGCTCACCGGCACGGCACTCGGATCCTCGGTACGCTGATCTTCGAATGGGATGCTGGTCGGGAAGATATCGTCGAACTCGTCGATCCAGGAGGGAACGAACGAACAACAACTTTCGATAAACTCGATTTCCGATTTGCCGATTTGCTCGTCGATCTCGCTGTAGAGAAGGGATTTGATGGATGGCTGGTCAATGTGGAAGTTGAATTAGGAGGGGAAAGAGACGAAGCGGGAAGTAGGAGAGGAGCAGAGAAGCATGCGAAGCTGTTGATCGCTTGGTTGAGTTATTTCACGAGAGAGATGCATAGGCGGATACCGGGGAGTGAAGTCATATGGTGCGTTACGACCATCGCTGAAGATGTGCTGAGAGCTGATCGATTCTTCTGCAGGTACGATGCCGTAACAACGAAAGGTGAGTCTCAAATGCGACTCCTAACTTTGACACCCTTGACGAAGTCTGATGCCCATGTCGATCGTAGGCAAGCTCCAATGGCAGAACGCCTTGAACGAGAAGAACACTCCATTCCTCACCGCCTGCGATTCGATCTTCCTCAACTATTTCTGGACTCCCGCTCAAGTCGCCTCAACTCTAATGGTGCTCTCCGACATCAAGGGGGTCAACGAGAACCAGATCTACTTCGGTATCGATATCTTCGGGAGAGGTTCGTACGGAGGAGGAGGATTTGAGAGTTGGCGAGGTCTCGAAGCGATTTGTCGATCAAGATCCGACGAGGAGGGTCTTTCAGTCGCTCTCTTCGCGCCTGGATGGACGGTCGAATCTTCGGATCTCAAACATTCGCTCTCGACGAACGTAGATCACAAGAAATGGTTCGAAGACGAGATGTACCTCTGGCAGAATGGTTCAGAAACTCCGAGTGTCCCTCTCGAAGCCGCTCGAATGCGCAAACTCCGTCAGGATCAAGCGGGAATTCAGCGAGCCCGTCAACTTGCCGCCGCCCTGTATCGCAATCCTCGCATTCCTCTCTCCTTCCGACCGCCTCTCGAACCTCTCGAATTCAATTTGAAAGCTCTCCCTGATCCTCCCGACAACTTTCGCTCAATCTGTCAATTCGTCCCTACTCCTCGAGCAGTACCTACGATAGGCGATACCTTCTACACCAACTTCTCGTCAGGTGAAGGTCATTCGTTTCGCATCAAGGGAGAGGAGGTCGAGAGAAGCGAGAATGGATGGACCGACGTCGATTACACTTTCCCGTTCCCTTCCTCTCTACTACATCGATCGATCGAAGGCGTCAAGGTGGAATTTGTGGATGGGCCGAAAGAAGTGTGGGAAGGGAATCGAGCGGTCAAGGTTGAGGTGGAGAAGATGCCTGAATCAGGTGTAATCCCGTTGATCGCTGTCGATTATCCGATCCGGGAAGGGCGCTTCTACCACACAAAGGTCAACTACCGACCTCTGAAGGGGGAGTGGCCGGATTATACACCTCAGATTCGGGTTCATTACGATGTCAATGGTGAGGAGGAAAAAAAAGACGGGTACGAAGGGGGTCCAATGCGGAGTGATATGGTCATGGATGGTCCGCCGTACGCCGATGAGGAGGAAGAGTACGTCGTCGACGAATCGAATGGTCGCACTGTGGACGAATGGACGGAAACCACTGCAGTTTTCGAGGCGCCCTATACGAGCCGAATTACTCAACTCTCAATGCTATTCTTCGAGGTACCGATTTCGGTCATCATTGGATCAGTCTCGATCTACCCAGCACCCACTACCGATGGACCTCAACCCGGCATCTCCGAACTACACTACTCAAATTCGACATCTTCACTCGTCTGGTCAACTTCTCTCACGTACCCTCCGCCGGTTGAAGAGGACTTCATAGGCCACCTCATCCCGTCCGACGCTCGACATGTCATCATCCCTTCTTTCGTTCAGTATCATCTCTATCGTAGGAAAGGAGTGGGAGAGAAGGAGGAATACTTGGGAACGACGAGGGAAAGTGAATTTGCGATCGAACGGGACAGACTCGAGGCTTACGAGGTCGTCGTCAAGGGAGTCAAGGGAGACGAACTAGAAGTAGAGGCCGTGTTATCGTTCGCGACTGAATCTTGAAATCGTCGTTTCGTCGTTGTCGTCGTTTGCGATTTATTCAAGTTTTTCCTTGCTCGATTTCGCTCGTCCCCAGACAACTCAAGACTGTCAGAATGCTCATAGAACAATACCGAGAATCAGCTGTTCTTTCTGCGAAATTCGTCCAAGAGATTATCTCTCGGATGAATTCATTTCTGTTTCCTGCCCTTCACTTTCAACTTTCCCACTTCTCGACTCGACGATGGTATTGTCTCTACGGACTCGTAAGGATGAGTTGAGCATAGCTTTCCTCGAGGACACTATCTACCTAACACCACCGACTCCATCTCCATCCTTCGGCTCCTCCCCCTCGTCCTCTTCTACCCCACCTCCCTCGAACGCTCCTTCAACCTCACCATCAGAAGAATACCTACCAGAAGCAGACCTGAACGCCTCTCAATCTGAACCTTCGAATGACCCAATTTTGCGCGGCCAAGTCACGTTAATCAATCATGCACCGAGGAAAGCAAAGAAGATCCGGGTACAATTGGTAGGAAGGAGTGCTGCACATGGTGGAGACGGGTCAACATCTTATGAGGCTACCAACACGATAGAGAAGACATTGGAGATCGATTTGAAGGGAGAAAGGTTAGAGAAAGGTACTCATTCGTAAGTCTACATACCCGTCTCTCTAGCTCTCCTGATCACTCCTGGGTCTGTCCATGACCTCCTATGAGGCTTTCGAGACGAGGAATCACCTCTTTCCTCCCCGCCGTCATCCGATTCGGTCCCAGAAATATTTCATTTGAATCTCTCGCCTACGAGCTGACGCTTCTTTCGTTTGCTAAACAGGTGGGACTTTAGCTTCATCATTCCTTCGACAACTGCTGTCGGTGAACGATCAGTGTACGGAAGTGTGAGACATTCAGTGCGAGCGACATTGTTCGGCGCAGGAAACACTCGAGATCTCTCGTCGATGGTCCAACCTCTCTGGTTGATCGCGAATCCTTCACCCGAGGGAGAACTTCCTTCTGGGTTGGAGATTGACGTGCGAAACAATGGACGACTACGAGCGCTGGACAATCAAGATAGCGACATCAACCTCGGACCGATATCACTTCATGTCTCGAGTCCTCATCTCACCGTCGCCTCTCTACTCTTCTTGAGCATCACCTTCGAACGTCCTCCTGAAGGTCTCAAGATCATGTCGGTCTCGGCCCACATCTTGCAATCGTTCGATATCTCTTTTACCGACAAGACGATTCAACCAGTCAAGCCAACTCCGCAGAAGAAGCTTCTCTTCTGGGTTGATTCGTGAGTTCAAAGTGTTCTTTCATCTGTCGAGTCGATGTTGACGTCTCCGGGGTTACAGTACCTCGCCTATCGCTGAATCCTCAGAAGATCTCCTCGACAAGCCGAATCTCAGTCGCGGTACTCTCCCACCTCTCGCTTTCGAACGTCGAGCACTCCTCGCCCAACCTCTCGCACGACTCGAAGGAGGACAAGAATGGACCTATGCTCGAGTCAGTCGAGTACCCGATGATGACGCAGTTCGTCCGAGTACTCTGCCCGGAACCAAGACGCCCATTCGAGTCAAACATAAACTCGTCGTTCAAGTCAAGTACCGTTTCAAAGGGAGCAAGAAAGATCTCGTACTCGAAATGAGTAGCGTCGTTACTATCGCCTCAGTGAGTTCTCTTTGGCGCGCTAAGACCTCGGAGCTTGACTGATCGAAATGTCCCCTCCGATAGTGCTGCTGCCTGACCTCCTCCCTTCTCCTCCCTCGCTACCGATCTCAGCTCTCCGCTACTCACCACGCTTCTCATCACGGCCATCAATCCGTACTCACTCCCTCAGACGGCTCGAATTCCTCTGGTTTCCTTCCCACCGATGGACCTCTCACTCCTTTCCACCGCCGCTGTCTCTGCAACACACCGCTCCAAGCCCTCGTAGATCAAGAAGGAGAAGCTCTAGCCGGTGCCGCAGAAATGAGGAGTCGTTCTCGTTCCAACTCGCATTCTAGGTCGCAATCTCGAGCGAGGGGAACTAGTGGATTCTCTTTCGGTGAGGATATCGACGAGAGGGGCAGAGGATGGCAGAGGAAAGCTGGGGAAGCTTACCCCGTCAATCCTCCTTCCTATCGGGAGAATCCGTTGAGTGAACCCGAGTTTGGAGGTCAGAGTTGGGAAACTCAGGGAATGAACCTCAACGCCGCTCCTGGTCCCTCTACTGCGAGGATCGGATCGAGTCTAGGTCGAATCGGGAGGCAGGAAAGGAACGATACTCTCGTCTGAGGAACTCGCAAAATGAAAAGTCCAGCTTTTCCCACTCGCATCGCTCTCACTCAATTGTACCTACTATTTCTTATCGCAGTACTTCTCTCTCAGTTCCTTTTGTTGATATTCCTCTCACTCGCAATTCTGTGCTGTTCTTTTATAGTAGGATTCGTCAAATGCATTTAAATCGATTTGTTATCCTTCCTCCTCGCTAGACTAGAGAGCATCTCTGAGCAATCGGAAATATGGGGTATTGCACAAACAATATCTCGAAAAACACAGCGCAATCCGTAAAACCTTTATACCTCTTTCCATTCCATTCTCTTGTCTGAAATTCCAGGAGTCATAACCTCGAAATCGTTTCCCCCATTCTCATCCGCGAAAGGATCAGCAAACGGATCGTCCTCTTCCTCTTGTGCCAACAACCCTTTGCCCTTCCCACCGACTCGATCATCGTCTTGAACGTAAGCTGCATAGTTTCTCGCATCTGAGTTGGTTGAAGTCGGTTGACGTGAGTAATGAGTATCGTCTTCTGCGTCCGAGGAATCGTAGTCGGAGTAATCGGAGAGGGAACCATGTCGATAGGTATCTTCGGCTGAACGAGGTTGAATCGGAGGAGGTAGAGCGCTGTGAATGGAGTCCCATCGGTCAGTTCGTCTCTCGAGAGAAGGTAGTGACGAATGAATTCGACTCACGAAGAACCAGTCGAACCAAATGCGAGATCATGTAAATCTGGATGAACCCCTTGACCCTGACCTTGAGTACTCCTATAACTTAAATGCCTGTCCAACCTCCGCCTCTGCTGGTTCTGCAATTTATCTACTTCCCTCTCTTGCATATCGAACGCTGATAACCGACTTCTGATACTCTGTGTATCGTCGTCGTGTGCATGTGCTGGAGTTGCCGAAGAGGGGACAGAGAGTCCTTGTTGTGTAGCTAGTTTCTTCGCTTCTTCTATAGCTTCATCATCGGAATCGAGTTCGACTGGTTTAGACATTCGATCGTAGAGTTGAACAGCGTTGACGATCTACGGTTCAAGCTCCTGTATCAGTCCAGTCAAGAGTGATAGAAGAGAATCGAAAGCGTACCTGTTCGTTGGTAGCGATCAAACTTCCAATGAAATCTCCAGTCGTATCTACATCCGGTACGAGTTGAATGTAGCGAACAACAGCTTTTCTATCCGCTTTCGCCTTTTCAAGACATTCAATAACCCTCAAATTGGTCGTGACTGATTCTTTCTCTCGATTGACATGTTGAAGAGCGTTGATGAGCCTATCATCTCCCAACTTCCCCATCAGCTTTCCATTCACCATAAAGAGCGAGAAAGTAGATTGAACTTACGCTTGAGCAGATTGAGTACCTTGACCAACCGAAGCAAGGATTTTTGGTTTCTCCTGTTCGAAATTGAACGGAGGTCTCCTCACTCGATTCCCTTGTTGTTTCCTCTTCTGTTTATCGAGTTTCTCTTGAGCCAATCTATCCTTCTCTGCTTGACGCGCTCGTTGTTCTGACGCTTTACGTTCGGCTCGTTCCGCCGCTTCTCGTTCATACCTCGCTTGTTCCCTTTCATAAGCTTCAGTAGCTGCTGATCGTTGTTGTTGCTGTGGATTTCCGCCTCCCCACTTATCAATATCTTTGAAATAAGATAGATAGTAAATGAAAAGAAGGAAACTCACAGCAGCTCTAGCAGCACCCAATCCACAACTCTTGTACATTCCAGCAACCAATTGCATTCTCGGATCATCCTTGAATTGTCGGTGCCAACTCGCGAGGACACTAGCAATCTTCTTTTTCACTCGTTCGTCCGTGTTTGGATCTCCGGCTGAAACTTTGATTCGTTCGACTAAGCGTTCGTTGGCGAAAGTAGCTGTACGTCGTATCGATAAACCGAGGTCAGTTTCATTGGAAGCGAGCTCGTTGCGGCGATTCGACGTACATTGGAAACGAGGACCACAGTTCTCTACGAGTGCTTTGAGGATAGTAAGAGCTCGAAGTTGTCCATGAACATCGCTGTACTTGAGCTGTGCGTCGAAGGACCACCTAGTCAGTACACGTTGATGACTAGGTAGCTCTCATCGACTCACTTTTTTACGAATAGCTCTCGAAGCTTCCGCCGGTCTAAACACACCCACTCAAATCGATCAGCTTCCCCGTTTCTTCTGAAACTCAAGGAAGTGAGTTGACTTACCCAGTATCCTGAATATTAATACTCTCGACAATCTCTGTGATTCCTTCATAAGAGTCCTCTTCATACTTGTCCAAACACAAGATATCGATCAAAGCCGAAACTGAACTCCTAGGTTTCTCATTCAACCCACTCAGTCCTCCACCTGCTTCGAAATTCTGGTAGAGCTTCTTTGCGGCTAGGAGAGAGAGGAGTGAGGGAGGAAGGGAAAAGAGGAAAGGAAAGTGACGCATTTAGTGGGGAAAGATAAGAGCAGGGGAAGAGAGATGAGGCGAGAGAGTGGACGTACCTCCTACAAACATTGCTTGTGTATAGAGCGAGGAAGAGACAGAAGCGAAGAGCTGGAGAGGTCAAGGGGGAGAAGAGGGAAAGAAACTTCGATCGCATCTCGTTCAAATTCCCACAAGTCCAACTTTTCATTTCCTGAATCGTCTAACTCGCAACGATAATTCAACTCAAACGTAAGTTCGAAGTAGCGCCGTCGAGGGAGAATTGAAGAACAATGCTCGAGGTACGATTACGCAACCCAAACTTTTCGCAATCTCATTTCCTCTTTCTCCTCTCGAAACTTCTTCTGCCCCAAACAAGAGTTTTACATGCGATACTATGAAGATGACCCTTCTTTCCTTGCTAGCGCTACAAGATGCCTCACGGTTTCTTAACTTCACGATTCACAGTAGATTCAATCAATTCCCAACCTGGTGTATCTCCCCACTGTTGTTCCATTTCCTCAAATGCATCCCACCACCTAATAATCGACTCTCTAATCAGTAATCGAACTTCAAGAGAGAGAGAGAGAGAGTAGAAGGAAGAGAGAACGTACCATTTATGAGTTTCATAATCCTGATCCCCCTCCGGTAATCGATTATACCAAGGTTTCTTCAAGATCAAATGAACATTCTTCACATCCTCATCCCTCCACATCTCCTTGTGACAATACCTCAAAGTTTTCAACGCATTGTATCGATAACTCAAAGGGAGGAATTTCCCTTTGAAAAAATCGGCGAGGAGGTCTTGATCGGGGAATCCGTAGGTTGAGACGCGAGGGTCGGTGTAGAGGAAATCTAGGATTGAGGAGAAGGTTGAGGTTGAGGGTTGGAGTACTACGAGACCTGAGTTGAGGCGGTCGTGAGTTGATCTTGTGAATTTCGTTGGGGGAAGAGGGGTAGTGAAGACTGCTTGAGTGTGACCACAGTTCTCGGGAACCCTATAGAGAGAGCGGAATCAGTGATGAATTGAGAGGAGGGAGGGAAAATGAAAAGAAAATTTGTGTGGGACTCACCAATCTGAAGGGTAATGAGAGAGTTTCTTTGGGTTACAGGTACAAGCGTGAGCAGCTGCGATCCATCCTGGTTCCAAAGGCATCTCCATCAATTCATCCATGTTTCTCACGACCAACATATCACTATCCAACATTACGACTCTCTACTCATCCCCTCTCTTTGTTCATGATCAGCTCAGCTCCATAATCCAAGAGTACCAAATGATGAAACTTACCTCGTATTCAGCCATTTCGAAGCATCTCAATTTCGTCCAAGTATCGTGAAACCTCTGATCATGTTCATCCAATTCCTTCCCACTCTTCGGTGGATCAATATACTTGATATCCCTCACTCTGATCCCTTTGTGTCCCAAGATGACTCGTGCTTCTTCTGGTAAAGTAGGAGTTGCGAATACTACCAATGGATATTTTGATTGAACTCGTTCGAGCGAATGATGCAAGACAAGACAGCCTTGAAGGTAGGATGTCTTGGTGAGGAGCGTAACCCAAGCTTTGCCGCTGTCCTTTGTTGTAGGGTCGATCATTTGAGAGTGTGAGAGAGGAGAGAGCAATCGATGATGAAAACTTTCAAAGATCTTCGATTTCCGAATGTCTCATGTTGAACGAACGACGACGACGACGACGACGATCAAGACAGCAAGTTATCATTGTGTAAGGGGTATGAGAATCTACTCGATAACTTCAATAGTTTCCGAAACGACTTCCACGATCTCTTCCTCGACTTCTTCAGTTTCCTTCTCGGCTTCTTCCGCTCTCTTCAAAGCCTTCTTGACCTCCTTACCCATTTCCTTCCTCCTCCTCTCAATCTCCTCCGAACATTCCTTCCTCCAAGCGTTCCACTCATCGATCAATCGTTTCCTCATCTCGACCACCTCCGTGTTCAAGTTGGCAGCTTCCAATTGATCTTGTTCCTCAAACTGTCGAGAGTAATCCCTCAAGTTCTTTCGAATCTTCTTTTGATCATCTCGAGACAAGAGAGTAGGAGGTCGAGGTCGCCATAAGAGTTGCTTGAATCGATCCAATTTGTTCTCTTGAACTAACTGTCCCTTGAAATCCCAAATACTGTAACCAGCTTCCATCTGTAAGTCCCTTCCGAACCCTTCATCAGTTATCTCCTCGAGTCGAATGATGGGAGAGTGAGAAAAAGACAAACGGTAGACATCCACATCGAACCATAAGTAGCAACATACCTCCCACTCGGATCCCACTCGATATCGGTCAACCCATAATGTTCAACCGTAGTAACCAACCTAATACCCGCACCCAAATCCAAATCGAAGAAATCAATATCGAATTTACTCGACGATCCCAAAGTCGCGAGGAGGACGTGTCTTCCTTTAGGGGACCAGTAAACGTTGTTCGAAGTCTTGTTGTCAAAGTTTTCTACACTCACTCAAAAATGTTAGGGTTAGTTAGTTGAGAGGTAGGGGAGGAAAAAGAGGGGAGGAAAGGAAAGACGAAACTGAGTAAAAGGAAATCTCCTTTTCGTGCATCGAATCCATAGAATGCTACAGAGGTCTTGAGCATGACACCGGGCATGGGTTCAGCAGCTTTGGGATCGTTCGTAGTGATCAAAGTGAACCTTGATCCTTGAGGTTCCCATGCGAAAGCGGTAACCGTGTCTGTTTCATTCCCAGTCTCGTTAGTTCCGTGACACGAGTGAAGGGGAGTAAATGTAGCGTGCCTTTGGTCTCGATGACTTGAACGGGGATGTCCTTGTCTCGGAGACGGAACAATTCGAGGTTGCAATAACGAGTTTTACCAGTCTTGGTGTGTCGGTCAACTTTGACACAAAAGTAATCTCCGTTTGATTGCCAATGAAGTTTACACTGCGATCGTATTCGAGATTATCAGTGAAGGGTACGATAGAGAGAGAGACAGAGAGAGAAAAGAAGACTCACATCGTGAACGTTGAACAAATTCTTCGATCTCAAGATAGTCCTCGAAGGAAGAGCCATCAAGGAAACCCTAGCAGGTTGATTCGTAATCTCAGGAGTCCAGAACGCGATCTTGTTCTCCCTAATCGACGATCCAGGTTTCGCTAATCCATTCTTCTCGGCCTCCAACGCTTCCCTTTCCTTATCGTTCATCGGGGACCACTCGAAATCAACGACACCTTCAATCTTGATCGACTTCTTTCCCAACATTCCAAGGGAAGGAGTTTCGTAAACTGAAATTTGTTGACCTGGAGTAACTCGAGCGAGGTATTTCTCGTCCGGGGACCATTTGAACATGGGCCACATGATGGATTTGTTCATGGTTGAATCACCGACCATTGGGAAAGTCCTGACGAGGTTTCCAGTGACGACGTCCCAAACTGCGACGTTGTTTCCTTCGTCTTCTTCGGTGAAAGGTGACATTGAGCGAGGGTCGGGGGAAGCTTCGATGGGTCGAGGAGACCACGTAACGAGGTAGCGTTCGTATGGTGAGAAATCGATGAGTTTGACTTCGGGGTGAGCGAATCGGTTGATACGTTCGAATGAAGCTCCTCCCCAAAGTGCGACTCCTTGAAGATGGATCGTAGCGAGGTAGGTACCTTGAGGTGACCATTGAGTGAAGAGATCGGTCCATTTCTACGTGCGCGGGTGGATATGAGTCGAAGCGAGAGAGGGAAAGGAGAGAAAAGACTTACTGATCGTTCGTGAGCGATATCGGTAACTCCAGTCTTTCCAGCCCAACCAACTCGAAGGTCATCACCTTGGTACAAGATCATTTGGTCACGACCAGCGGGATCGGCGAGCCAGGCTCGGAAGTGCTCCTGAAGAAACAGAAACGAGTTAATTTCAGTTGAAAGGAAAGGATTCGAAAAAAGTCGAACATACACGGGGAGCCCATTCCTCAGCTTCAGGTTCCTTGTACTCCTCGGTGAGTTCAGTGTACGAGTCGACCTCAGTGAATGGTACGACGGAGAAAGTGTGTCTCTTGTCGAAAGCGAGTCCATGCATAGTTCTTTGGAAAGCGTTCGCTTCGGTCGGGTTGTTGAGCGAGATGAACATGTAACCCTTCGAGTTTCCTGCCTCGTCGGTAGGCATTTCGATCTGACTCGTGTTGAGGGAAACGGCTCCTTCCTTTTGAGCGGATTTGGTGATGGCTTTCAGTAATCGTTCTGCCTTGTCTTGTCCAACAACGGGTGCACCATCGAGGATGACTACTGAGTCTAATGGTGATACATATTCTGATGCGTATCTATTTGTACTCGTTCAAGTGTGTCAGCGAGTGTGAGAGCGAGTTGATGAAAAGTGATGGGAAATGAACTTTACCTTTGTTCGAGATCAGAGTAATCGATATCCTCGTCTTCGTAGAAATTGTTGCTCATCCTTGCTGTACTAAATGCGCGTCTATTTGGGAGTAGGTGAGGTGAGGTGGAGGTGAGATGTTGCTCTCTCACAATTTCTTGAATCTTCTCACAAAAAAGATGGAGTGGGCTCTTCTTCTCCAAATACTCGGGTTACTCGCTACCATTTGCTACTTTGAACACTCCGATGCTCGGCTTCTGCTCGCTCTCTCTCCCTTCTTCTTATCGGGACTTCTTTCTCCTCTTCTCTTTCTCCTCTTTCTCTCTCTTCCTCTCTCCACCTCGTTCAAGTTCCAATCCTTTGACTGGATGACCACCTCTGTTCCTCTCGCATCTCCTCTACGTAGAGTCAACACTCCCGGTTTATATCCTAAATCGAAACTCGCTTCAGAGTGGGAGAGATGGTCCACTACTCCAAACTACTTCTCGGGCTCTGAACCACCTCTAGATCCAGTCAGATACTATCAAGAGTTCTTCTGCTTGACTCCAAATGACAAGGTACAAGAGGAAGCGCTCGAGAGATTGGGTCGGGAAGCTCTACTCGACAATGTGAGTTCAAACTCTGTTTGGATCTCTCAAATTGCGTGCTGACTCTGTGCTGCTCTCGGTGTACAGGAGAACGTCTCTTCATTGTTCATCAACGCCGTCAAGATCTTGAGAGAGGCAACTTCTCAAGCAAACATCATTCAGGTTCGCTTGTCTGCCCCGTTTCCAACTCATCGACCTCGTTCAGCTAATCTCTCTCCTTGTCGTCTGCACATAGACTTTGACAGTACTCTTCAAGGATCTCTTGTCTCGAGCCTACGACAATGCTTCGCAAGATCTCGTTCTGATCCTCGTCGGTGAATCGAGTAGAACCGATCAGGTCTTCACCGTGAGCTGGACTGAGCTACTACCTTTCTCTTGCTCGGCATGTCGTAACAATCCATGCATCTCATAGGATCTCGTCGCGTCCCTCGACTTGATCATACAAGACGCAACGATCTCGGGTGAGCAGCCCTCGGATTCAGATTTCCCAACCTGTACTAACCAATCCAACCTTCACTTCAGCTTCCCTTCGACACTCGACTCTTCGACTAACTCTCTCACTCGTCACTCATCTCGGCTCATCCTCGCTAGTCACATACTTCCTACGTCGCGACCTCTTTTCGTCCTTGATCAGTTTCATCTCGGATGACAGCACCAAGCCACACGCTCACGAAGCTGTTATCTTGATCGGACTACTAGCGGGCCACAAAAGTGATGGAAAGAATCCCTACGCAACGAGGATACAAGATTTTGTCGAGGAGGGAATCATGACGGTTCGCCCTCTTCCTCCCTTTCGTCGCTTCCCATCTGTATTGACTGACACCATTCGCAAGTGCAGAGAATCATTGAACTCATCGCTTCCTCTCTCCTACACTCTCGAGACAACTACCTCTCGATTCAGGACGACACTCCTCCATCTCTCGTTTCTTCCCTCACCTCGATGGTCCTCAGCCTAAACAAACTCCTCTACCTTCCGAACCCATTCGTCTGGAACCAGCCTCCTCCGCCTCCCGCTTACTCCCCACCTCGACTCGACGAGAAGATCGAGCTATTACCTCACGCAGGCGAGAAACGACCTGATCTCAAAGGGAAACGTCGAGCGACAGAGGAAGAGATCGCTCAATCTCATACACTCGAGCCTTCGACCACAGCTCCAACTACTCCGGGACAAGCTCCTTCAACACCTGGTTCAATCAATAGTTTCAATTCTTCCCATCCATCAATTCCTCCGAGAACACCAACGAAATCTCCTTCGCAACGACCTCTACTCAAACGTAGCGCTTCCAGTAAGAGCTTCAATCCTTTCATGAAGATGCCGCCGCAAAGTCTAGTGATTTTGGTCAGTTTGTGGGAGTTTTGGAAAGCAAACAAAACTTTCAGTTCGTTAGTCTTCTCGAGCAAACCGGGTCAAGGTATGTGTCCAGATCCTCTATGAATCGCCTAGTTGATGAGAGCTGACCATCTTGCCCTGGATCCAGCAGCTCCAATCTTGCCATCCAGCTTGATCTCCCTCTCTTCCTACATTTTCTCCCACGCCTTCCTCTCACCGCGCTCCCGAGTCTACTCTCGCCTCACCCTCAATCTCTTGACACTTCTCGTCGAAGATGCGGGAGAAGGCAAGCTTTGCTATGCTGACGATGGGAAAGAAGGAGGAGAGAAAGAATCGAAAGAACCTCAAATCAGGATTTGTCGACAGGTTCGTCTAGGGGATTTTTCGTACTATATCGGCTCGGATACTGACTGAGTGCGAATCGTTGACGCGTACAGCGCCATCCTATCCTGCAGAATCAGAATGTTGAGGGTCAGCGACCGATGATTGCGAGTTTGATCGATTCCGTTCTGCTGTTCCTGAGGCACAATCTCAAGAAGAACCTCGATGTCGAATCCTATGTGTGCGTCCACAGAATCCTCGCATCTCTCGATCCAGTCAGAACTGATGAGGATGAAGTTTGTGTGCACAGAATCGCGCTCCGATTATTCCAACGAATCATGCAGCAACTCAAGACAGAAAAGGTCAAACTCGAATACGAATGGATTAGCATGTGGAGGTCAATTTTGACCTTATCGAGCTTCATCGTCGAGCATGTCAAGGAGCTGAGGATGATCAGCGATAAAGTCGATAACTTGATCTCGCACGTGCGTTTCGTTTTAGCTCGCCGACTTCGACTCGCTGGAGCTGATGTCGGTGAACTCCTCGAATGTACAGATCTTCGTCACTCTCGCCTACGCTGCCTACTGGGGAGAGCAACTCCTACCCTCTCAACACGAACAAGCTTTACTCTACTTCGAACTGCTCAATTCGGATTCAACCCTCTCCGACCTCTCCGACCTACTCGGTATCACTACTCTCGCCTCGAATCTCCCATCTCCTTTCCCGGCCGCATTCGATCTCACCGCTTCTCCCCCTCAATTGCGAGGTGTCGACCCCTTATCTCCTCTCCCTCGATTCTATTTCCCCATGCCCCCAACTACAACCAACAACGGTTCGGTCTCACCGACCTACTCAGTCCGCTCAGTGACGCATTACGGGGAAGGAGCAACAGGAGCAGGAGCTGGATTCGTCGCGACAGAGTGTATCTCGAATATTCGATCGACTCTGACCTACTTCCAGAACTTGATCGCTCAACATGCGTTCTCGTTGGAGGATGAGAGCGAGGATCCGTTGGAATCGGATGAGATCTTGAGTATCATAGAGAGGAATTTGGGAGGGGTCGAAATGATTGAGAGTAATGCGATGGGGGATTTACCGAGGTTTGCGGGAGGGCGAGAAAAGGATAGGGAGGTGTTCGAGAGGGAGCTGACCGATATCGTAAGGGAGGATATGAAGAGATTGTTGGAGACGGATTTCAAGGGTTTGAGGTAGAATGGAG
>Ga0308169_10000812_pt1 | contig 41044 bp, 44 predicted proteins | sample PhyBR1_2_FD_202139 | JGI IMG/M metagenome (GOLD analysis project Ga0308169, IMG submission 202139) | Phyllosphere microbial communities from UC Gill Tract Community Farm, Albany, California, United States - DLSLSB.R1 | ecosystem: Host-associated > Plants > Phyllosphere > Unclassified | place...
GGCGGCGTCGGCGCAGAGGTGTGGGTCGCCGTCGCGCTCAGCTCGGCGGCAATGCTCATTGGCGGCGCGGGCGTCCTCGGCCGGTAGAGGAGCCGCCGAGTCGCCCTCCGCCGACCCGACCCTCCCTCGCGCTGCGAGCACGTCCAACCACCTCCTCCCCTCCTTCAGCACCATCTCACGACCTCGACGACCATCGCGCGCCGCTCGCCGCCGCCGCCGCCGACCCTCGCGACCTCATCCTCCCTCACGGACACTCGAGCATCCACTCTCTCCCTCCTCGGCCTCCCCTCGTCCTCCTCCTCTTTACAGACACTTTGCGCTCCCTTCATCTACCCCTCAGTCGCCCCTCTCGGTCGCCGTTCTGTCCCTGTCTCGTCTACGCATAGATCCCTTTTCTCGCGCCCGCTCTCGCTGTAACTTGTTCCTCTCCACCCCTCTCCACCAACGAGGTCGGCCTGAGCAGCAGAGAAGAGGGAGAGGCAGCGAGACCCTGAGCGAGAGGAAGGAGAACGCTTCGAGCGCTCGCACGGACGCTCTCGAGCCTCTGCCAGCTCTCTTGCTCGCTCTCGCGCTGCAGAAGCTCAGCAGAAGTACAACATTGCCTCGTCTACGGCTCTATGACGTCCCCTGCGGCCCGCTCGAGAAGTACAAGCTCGCGGCGAACACGATCCCCCTCCTCAGAAGCTCCTGCGCCTTGACCGCCTTCTGGAACAGCTCTGCGTTGCCGACGACGCGCGCGGCGTCGCGCACCTCGCGGCACGTCTCGTCGAGGCGCGTGATGCAGCGCACGATCGTGCCCTCTTGAACGTCGGTCAGCTGCGTAATCTGCTGGAACGACTGCGGGCGCGAGGAGGAGAGGGAGGGTTAGCCGAGGTGCGCTTGACGCTGAGCGGCGAGCGCTCACTCTTCAGACGTGCTCGAATGACAGAGAGGAAGAGGAGACGCACCATGCCCCGCGCCCACTCGTACACGACCTCCATGAGCCCAAACTTGAGCTCGCCCGCGCCGTTGAACGCGCCGTCGTCGGCAAAGTTGGCGCGGTGGCGGTCCTGCACGGCCGTGATGCGGTCGTACGTCGCGACGAGGATCTCCTTGCCCTGCGGGGGGATGACAGGGAGGAGGGAGGGAGAGAGGAGGTCGGTGAGAGCGAGAGGGTCAGTGCGTCGCCCGAGCGGCCCGAGCAGAGGATGAGGAAGGGGGCGCACCTCCTCGAGGCGCGGCGTCAAGAGCGGCACCGAGTCCGACTTTTCCTGGAAGACAAAGCCCGACAGGAGCGCGACCATCTCCTCGGGCTCAAAGTCGGCAAAGACGTTGTCGAGGATGAGCTCGGTGAGGACGAGCTCGTTCGCCGAGTTGATCTGCGTCGCGAGCACCACATCGTCAGCACACTGCACGGCGAGGACGTGCGGAGAGCGAGTGCGAGAGGCCCGGGACGCACCTCGCACGCGACACGGCCCTTGAGCTGCACGGTCGAGTTGTCGTCGATGAACTGGAGCTCCTTGAGGACGTCGATGCGCTGCTCGTAGTCAGGCAGGAGCTCGAGGTTTTGGTCGCTGAGCGCCATGCGCAGGCTGTCGCGGCAGAAGAAGGGAGAGGCGGGAGAGGGAGAGTCAGCTCGGGCTCGATGAGGTGCGTGCGCAGGTGGAGGTGAGGATGAGGGACGCACTGCGCGATCTTGTCCTTGAGGACACGCTCCGAGTGCAGGACGGCATACTGTTGCGCACAAGCCGAGTCAGCTCCAGTCCGTAAGAGCGAGAAAGAGAGGCAGAGAGAGGTCCGAGCGCACCGGCTCGCCCAAGTCGTCCTCCTCGACAGCCAAGAACCCGAGCTGCTTGACGAGCTCGTCGCGCTTTTGCAGCGCCTCGCGGAACTCGAGCCCTCGGACCTTGGTCCAGTCGGCCTCGCGGTCGAGCGCCGTCGTCGGCTCGGCGGCGAGCGTCGAGAAGTCGGCGAGCGCGCCCTCCATGGCGCTACGGCGGTGCCGGTCGGCGATGGCGTCGGTGTCGAGCTTGAGCGTGTAGGCCGTGACGAGGGCGATCGAGGTGAGCGGGACGACGGCGAGCTCGTAGGTGAGGTCTGAGGGGGAAGCCGAGGAAGGGCGAGGCGGCCATCGAGGCGGGACGGCGTCGGCGGCGACATCTGCAGGCGGTGAGCAAGGGGGTCAGCAGCGTGTCGACTTGAAGCTCAAAGAGAGGAACGCTCGACGCACCGTTCTTGCCTTCGCGGATCTCGGGCGGGACGAAGGCGAGCACGAAGAACTGCTTGGTCGGGTCGAGCACGCCCGACGGCAAGACGGCGGCCGGCGCCGACTTGAGGAGGACTGCAGGGTTGTCGCGGAAGTGCTGTAGGTCGGAGCAAGAGTCAGCACGTCGCTGAGAGAGCCGGAAGGAGAGAGAGACTGAGGCGGACGCACCCCGTCCGAGAGGATGACGACCCGGCCGGCGCTCATCGTCCTGCCCGACGACGGGTGCGCCAACACGCCGTCGAGGACCGCCGTGTTGAGCTCGACGATGCGTTGCTCGAGGTCGTAGAACTTGCGCAGCTCGTCCGTCTTCGGGCCCGGCTCGAGCCGCCGCAGCTCCTTGAGCTCGCTCTCGCCCTCGGCCACCTTCTTGGCGTGCTCGGGGAGGAGGCGCTGCGCCGCATTCTCCGAGAACGAGCGCTTGATCATCTCCTCGACGCGCAGGGCCTCGACGCGCAGGAGGTTGAGGATCATCGAGTACGTGAGGCGGAACTGCGATTGGAGCTTGGTCGGCTGCCCGAGGAGCATGTGCGAGAGCGTGTTGGCCTGCAGGAGTTCAAGTGCAAGTCAGCAATGCGTCCAGGGGAGAGGCGCAGAGGGAAGGAGGGGACGCACGTCGGGCACCTCCGAGTCAGCGTTGATGATGACGACGCCCGTCTTGTCGAGACCTCGCCGACCTGCACGACCCGACATCTGCGTGCTGCGAGCGTCGGCGTTGTCGTCAGTCGTGCACGAGGTCGATCGACCGAGAGGGAGAGAGAGGGGGGGACGCACTACTCGCCCGGCAGGAGCTCGCGGAAGCTGCGCCCGTCGTGCTTGCGGATGCCCGAGAACACGACGCACTTGGCCGGCATGTTGACACCCTGCCCGTTGCGAGAGCGTCAGCAGAGCACGAGAGGATGCAGAGAGAGAGCGAGGAGAGGGACGCACCATGGCAAAGGTCTCGGTCGCGAAGAGGACCTTGACGAGCCCGCGCGCGAAGAGGAGCTCGACCATCTGCGCGGCGAGGACGAGCGTCAGCGGCGCACGCTTTCGCATAGAGTAAGAGAGCGAGGCGACGCACCTCCTTGACGATGGGCAGCAGGCCGCCGTGGTGGACGCCGATGCCGCGCGAGAGGAGCGTGCGCATGGTCTTGATCTGCGGCAGGTCCTTGTCCGAGCCTGCAGGAAGCGGGCACACCGTCAGCAACGAGCTCGACGAGACGTTCGAGCGATAGAGAGAGAGAGAGGGACGCACCCTTGAGGCGAGTGAGGCTGCGCTCGATGACGATGTGGACCTCGCTCTTCTCGGCCGCCGTGCACAGGTCCGTGTTGGGCATGCTGCCGGCGTACTCCTCACAGCGCTTCTTGCTGAACGTGAAGACGACGACGGGCAGGAGCTCCTTCTTGCGCAGGAGGCCGATGAGGTGGATCCACAAATTGGCGTCGCGCCCCTGGGCGTTCGAGCGGTTGAGCGCGCCCGTGCCGGCTCGCCGCTGCGCCGCCATGGCGCCTCGCGCGGCGACCTGCCGCGCGGCCTGCCCGCCGCCGCGGTTGCTGCCCCTCGAGGCGGCCGCTCCTCCTCGCCCGCCGCCCGCCGCGCCGCCTCGTCCACCGCCGCCCGGCGCGCCCGGCGCAGGCAAGCCCGCCGCCTCGCGCTCCTTGTCCTGCTTGCGCCGGTTGGCCTCGTTGGCGTCCTTGTGGCCGTTGCCGAGAAAGGCGCCCTTGGCGTCGACGACCTTGTGCAGCTCCTTGCCGGCGTACAGGAAGTGCTCAAGCGGGACGGGCCGCTTCGGCGTCGAGATGACGAAGATGTCCTTCTTCTTGGTGCGGCTGCGAGCGAGGGCGACGGGTCAGAGAGAAGCTTTCGGTGAGGGAGAGTCAGGGAGAGGCGGACGCACCCGACCCAGTCGGCAAACTCCTTCGTGTTGGGGACCGTCGCCGAGAGGAGGATGATGCCGACGTGGTCCGGGAGCATGATGATGACCTCCTCCCAGACGACACCGCGCTGCGAGCGACGTAGTGCATGAGTAAGCGTGCAGCGAGAGGGAAGAGAGGGTGAAAGAGGACGCACCTCGAGGTCGTTGACGTAGTGCACCTCGTCGAAGATGACCCACTCGACGTCGCGGATCAGGTCGGCGCCCTGCAGGGGAAGGACGAGTCAGCCAAGCTTTCGAGGAGCGCTGAGAGGAGAGGGAGAGACGCACCTTGTACAGCATGCTGCGCAAGATCTCGGTCGTCATGATCAAGCAGCTCGCCTCGGGGTTGATCTGGACGTCGCCCGTGAGGATGCCGACCTCGCTCGGGTCGAACGTCTTCTGGAAGTCGCGGAACTTCTGGTTCGACAGGGCCTTGATCGGCGACGTGTAGATGGCGCGCGTCATGTGCTTTTGCGCGAGCGCGATGGCGTACTCGGCGACGACCGTCTTGCCCGCCGACGTGTGCGCTGCGACAAACACCGACTCGCCGACCTCCATGTGGTAGATGGCCTCCTTCTGGAACGTGTCGAGCTCGAATGGGTACTGCGGGCGAGGGAGAGAGGAAGGAGGGGAACGAGCGTCAGCGGCGAGCGAGAGGACCGAGCGAGGAGCGAGAGCGCGACGCACCTCGCGAGCCATGTCCGGCACGAGCTCGTGGAAGTTGACGATCTCGCGGTTGACGTCAACGACGTGCGCCCAGTCGCGCTTGGCGACGACGGGTCGTCGGCGAGTTGATGCTGCTGCGGGCGCCTTGACGAGTCGCTGCGGACGAGGAGCTCGTGCGTCAGCAGCAATAGGCGGAATAGCACAGGGGAGAGTGGGACAGGACGCACTCGTGTCGGCAGGAGCTCCTCGATGGACGAGTCGAGCTGCGGCGCCTGCTCGGCCGGGCGCCCGTTCTGCAGGGGGGGGGAGGAGGGGCGTGAGCTCTTGCGGGCGGAGAGTGAGGAGGGGAACAGGACGCACCGGTACTGCTCGCGCCCTGCCCTCGTTGGCAAGCTCGAGCATGGGCCGGTAGATGGGCTTGACCTCGACCTCCTCCTCCTCCTCGAGGAGCGCGCCGCTCGTCGGGTCATCCGAGACCGGGCCAAAATCGAGGCCGCGCGTAAAGCCGGGAGGGATGGTCCGGATGCCGCCTGTGGAGGAATGAGAGTCAGCTCTGGGTGCGCACAGAGGTGGGAGAGAGGGGGAGAGGGAAGGGACGCACCGTAGCCCTTCTCGAACGCCTTTTCGAGCTTCTCTGCCGCGACGCCGGGCGCTCCCTCGCCGTTCACCGCCTCGTCGTCATCATCGACGACGACGTCGCCGAGTCCTCCCGGGCGGAAGGGGAAGTAGGAGCTCTTGCCGCGCACGAACGAGCCTTGGTAGCTGGCGGGCTTGCGGTCGATGGCGGTGCTGTTGGTCGCGGTGCGGGTGGCGGCGGCCGAGGTCGAAGTCGTCTCGCGGTAGCCCGTGATGTCGCCCGAGAGGCCGGTCGAGATGAACTCGAGCGAGGTGGTCGGGAGGGTCGGCTCGAGGTGGAGGAGCGAACGGAGGTCGGCGGGGCGGTCCCAGTGCCTGCGGGCGCGCTCGACAGAGGGTCAGCTCGGGTCGATAGCTGCATGCGAGGTGAGCAGGACGGACATGGCCCATTCTGCTGCGCGGAGCTCGTTGCGGCCGTCTTGCGAGGGGAGGAGCCAGCCATCGTCGATCTCGCGCTGGATGTCGGCCTGGGTGGGGGGTACGCCGACGGCGAGGTCGTCGAGGAGGGCTGCACGCTCCTCTGGACGCATGCGGCCAGGCATCTCGAGGCGGTGGACGAGGGTGGGAGCGAGACGAGCGACTTCATCTCGTCGCTCGGCCGACCATCCCTCTCGTCCTCCGTCACCCTCGCTTCTCGGCTCAGACTCGCTCTTTAGCCAGCTACAGCTACCCGCACACCTTTCAACAACCACCACTAACCGCCCGCCCAACTCGCACAGCTCTCCCGCCATGAGCAACCCGCGCGTCTTCCTCGACTGCTCGATCAACGGCAACGACGCCGGCCGCATCGTCGTCGAGCTCTACAAGGATGTCACTCCCAAGACGGTGAGCTCCTTGACTCGCTCCTCTCAGCGACGACGACGCGAGCTCCCAGCCTGACCTCGTCCTCGTCCTCCTTCCCCACCTTCCTCCCCGTTCTACCGCCGTCTGCAGGCCGAGAACTTCCGCGCCCTCGCAACCGGCGAGAAGGGCTATGGCTACAAGGGCAGCAAGTTCCACCGGTGCGTCTTCCCCAGCTCTGCTCTCGCTCGCCGGCGGGCGCAGCTGTTGTTGGCGAGGCGACGGCTGCGGCTGCCTGGGTCGGCGTTATGGAGCTCGCTGACGGCTCTCGCACTCCTGCAGCGTTATCCGCAAATTCATGATTCAGGGTGAGCCCGCCTTCATCCCCCAACTCCCGCTGCCCGCTCGCCGAGCTGACCCCGTCCCTCACCCCCCTCCTCCAGGCGGCGACTTCACGGCCGGCAACGGCACGGGCGGCAAGTCGATCTACGGCGAGAAGTTCGAGGACGAGAAGTGCGTCCTCTTTGCCCTTCCCTGCACCATGAGCACGCCGCTGATGGCCTAACCCCGCCCGCAGCTTCGACCTCAAGCACGACAAGCCGTTCCTCCTCTCGATGGCCAACGCCGGTCCGGGCACCAATGGCTCGCAGTTCTTCATCACCTGCGCCCCGACCCCTCACCTCGACGGCAAGCACGTTGTGCGTCCTCTTCCGCTCTCGCTCCGCTTCTCTTGCTCGCGCACTGACCGCTCTCTCGCTCGCAGGTCTTGTGCGTCCGGCCCCACCTCTTCGCCTGCGCCTCCCCTCTCCTTCCAGACTGACCCTCTCGACTTCGCTCGCAGCGGTCGCGTCCTCCACGGGCGCTCGGTCGTCCGCCTCATCGAGGAGTCGCCCGTCCAGGGCGACTCGCCGTCCGAGGAGATCCTGATCCGCGACTGCGGCGAGCTCGCCGACGGCGACGACGGCATCGCGAGCGACCCGTTCGCCGACGGGCACGAGGACTACCCGAGCGACGACGAGGCCGACGTCAACGACCCCAAGGTGGCGCTCGACGTCGCGAGCGAGATCAAGGAGCGCGGCACCGACCTGTTCAAGCAGGGCAACTACGCGCAGGCGTCCAAGAAGTGGCAGAAGAGCTTGCGCTGTGCGTCCCCTCCTCTTCTCTCTTCGCCGGCGCCAGCTCGAGGTCCGTGCGCTGACCCTTCTCTGTGCTCGCAGACCTCGACCGACACCTCGACCTCCCCGAGCGGGACCTCGCCCTCGAGGCCCAGTACGCGACCCTGCGCCTCTCGCTCCTCCTCAACAGCGCCCTCGTCGCGCTCAAGGTCGGCGGCACCTCGGCGGCGCAGCTCGGCGTCAAGGCGGCGTCGCGCGCGCTCCGGCTCGACGGCGACCCGGAGCAGGTGCCCATGGCCAAGCGCCTCACCGAGGCCGACAAGGCCAAGGCGCTGTACCGCCGCGCGATGGCGCGCACGCTGCTCAAGGAGGAGAAGGAGGCGGTCGAGGACTTGGAGGAGGCGGCAAAGCTGCAGCCCGACGACGCCGCCATCCGCAAGGAGTGCGTCCTTCTCCGCTCTCTCTCCCACTCCCTCCCTCTTTCTCGTACTCTTACCCTGCCGCGCTCGGGACCGGGCTCCTTTCCTCCTTGCTCGACAGCGCTGACTCGCCCTCTCGCCACAGGCTCACCGCCGCCAAGCAGCGCATCGAGGACCGCAAGAAGCGCGCGCGTGCCGCCTACGGCAAGATGTTCTCGTCGTGAGCGCGCCCGGAACGCCTTGTCGCCGTCGCACGTCCGCAGCTCGCCCGCCTTCTGGCTCGCTCGTCAAGCTTCGCCAACCTCCTCCCGCCTTACCTCTCCCTCTTACCCGTTCATTCGTCGTTCATGCAATCAGCAGGCATCTCTTCTGTCTTTCGTGCGCGTCGAGAGTCTCGCAGCGAGGCGCAGGCGAGCGAGCGTGCCCTCGAAAGCTGAACGAGAGGCGGCGGACGGCTCGGGAGCGGTTCTCGTGACCACCGCCGGCTCGCAATCGCTGCCGAGCGAGCTCTCACCCATGCTGACAAGTGCTTGGAGATCGGTATGGAGCGCTTCAGCTATGAAGCGGTGTAAGAGCGCCGTCGAGCGGGCGAGGAGGCGGAGCTCGCAGGCTCGACGACCCTCCGCACCCGCTCATGCGCCGACCGGGCTGCTAGCTTGCTCTATCGACAGAGTAGCTCTACTACACAACTCGCAACCGGATACAAGCTCGCCAGCGCGTTCCCTCGTCCTCTCGGCCGCCCTCGCCTCCTCATCAGTCCTCATCTCGGCTCGACCCTTCTCCACCATGACCACGTCCGAGGCCAAGTGCACGGTCTGCCAGAAGCCTGCGACTACGCGGTGCAGCGCCTGCAGCCGAGAGCCGTTCTGCTCTCGCAGCTGTCGAGCTCTTGTGCGTCCCCCTCCCTCGCTGACGTTCAACCTCCTCGCGCAAGCTCGAGCTGACTCTCAGGACACCCTCGCAGCTCTGGCCGTCGCACAAGTCTCTCTGCAAACGCGACCCGACCGTGTTCTACATGCCGCCGCTGCGGCCCGACCAGATCCAGACGCTGCGCGAGGTCCAGAGCAAGCCGCTGCGCCAAGGACAGCGCCTCATCGACGAGGTCGCGCCGCGTCGAGATGGCGAGGAGCTCAATCAGATGATGGAAGTGCGTCTCGAGCCCCTCGGTCCTACGACGTTGCACGGGCCGACGCTGACCACCCTCTCTCTCCGCAACAGGACTTCTACACGACCGTCGCCCTCAAGGGCCCGCTCGAACAGCGCAATCTCGAGCACGAGCGTCTCCTCAACCTCCTCTACGCCAATGAGTTCCTCGACCTGGTGCGCAAGGACCGTATTGCGAGCTCGGCCAACTACGAGGACCCGAGCGACGTTCCCGCGACGCCGTGGGAGGTCCTCGGTGAGAGGGGCTGCCTCTTCTACGACGAGTACTTTGACGGCATCGTCGCAGAAGGCATCGACGACCAGGAGGAGGCGTTCCGCAACCGTACCGGCCAGGGCTTCTTCAACACGCTCAACGGCGCCCTGCGCTGCGAGCTCGTCAACGCGACCATGCGCGCCGCGTGCCTCGGGCCCGATCCGCCCATGTCCGTCATGGATCTCCACCTCAAGGAGCTCCGGTACAACCTGCGCGTTCGGGAGGCGCTCGACCGCGCCGACCTGCCGCCGAGGGTGCGCGACCGCATCAAGGCCAAGTACGTGGACGCCGCGCACCGCCGCGCGCAGTACTCGTCGGAGCTCGGGCTCGTCGACATGTGGCTGAGCGCACAGCGTGAGGCCCAGCAGCAGCGCTCGCAGGCGCAGGCGCCTTGACGAGCTCGCCCGTCTTCAGGTGCGTCCCTCTCGCTTCCGCTCTCTCTCCTCGTCCTCGCCCACCTTGCCCGTCGAACGAGACCTGACCACGTCGCACTACCTTCCTGCAGAAGCATCCGGTCAAAACAGGCCTCGCCGCCACCGCTTCATCCCCTCTTTCTCCTTCTCCTAGTCGTTCATGCAACTCGCAGGTTTCCCTCTCTCTTGGCCGCCACTTCTCGCCGAGGTTCGTCAGCTGCTCCTCTTCGTCGATGCGAGCACTTTCTGCGCAGCACGACGTTGCGCAGCAAGTTGCCGCCGCTCGACCTGTGCTTCTGCGGCTCGAGGCCTAGTCCTCTTCCTCGAGCCGCTCTCGGCTCTCGGGCTTCGCCGAAGTCACGATCGCTGCTGCGCTCGATCGACTGCGACGCTCGGCGACGACGTTCGTCCGTGACCCCTGTCGCGCACGACAAGCGGACTTTCCGGCGCGCGCACGGGCCTCCTGCTCGCCGACCCGGCCGTTCGTCCTCTCGGCCCTCTCGCTCTAGCTCCCTCTCTCTCGCCGCTTCCTGCTCCTCGAAAAGCATGAGATGAGCGACTCGACCAAGCTCCTGTGCACGGTGTGCGACGAGCCAGGGACCCTGCAGTGCGGCGCGTGCGCCTCGACCCGCTTCTGCTCTCAGAGGTGCCAACGGCTCATGGCGCAGGGCCTGTACGGCGCGTCTCGCCTCTCGCTAAGCGAGACCCTTGCCCTCGCTGAAATGCACAGGGGCAGCTCGCTCGAGGCCGTCGACGCTGCCGATATGCCCGAGGAGGTCCGGGCGCGCTTCAAGGGGGCCGGCCATACGGGTCGAGAGCGCGAGGAACAGGAGCCAGGTCCAGCGTCTGCAGAGTGTAGTCGGGCGTCAGACGCGCCAATTCTAGTGTTTATTCCAGCGAGCTGCTCTCGAGAGGTGCGAGGCGAGGTCCGAGCGAGCTTTCGAGAGCGGCGACGACGACGACGACGCGCGAGGAGAGGACTATGGACAGCGTTGCGAGGTACCGAGAGCTACAATCGTCTATAAGGTGTGTAGAGTAGGGGTTACTAGCGAGACTGCGACGACGAGAGACAAAGACGAGGCGAAGTGAGAGGGACGAGGAGGGAGGGGGAGGAGGACGACGCAGGTCAGCCTGTACAAGGAGAGGAGCGGTCGAGGAGCTCTAGAGCACCTCCCAGCGAGCGTTCGAGATGCCCATGAGGCGGCGGAACAGCTCGTCGCGGCGGCCGACGTGCGAGAACCCGAGCGTCTCGCCCTCGACATGCTCCTCGTGCGGCTTGTCGCCCTCGCCGAGCCCGCCGTGCGCCTTCTCGGCCATGCGCTGCTCGAGCGGCTTGAAGCGCAGGTCGAGGCCCATGCCCTCGAGGTTGATCGACGCCGCCCAGCCGAGGACCGAGCGCCCGATCCACACGCCGCGCTTCTTGAGCTCGACGAGGTCCTCGATCTCGTACTCGAACTCGGGGTGCTGCAGCGAGGCCTTGAGCGGCGTGAAGCTGAGCGTCGACTTGGCGAGAGCGGGCGAGTGCTTGACGATGAGGTGGCCCGACGTGCCGTTGAACTTGGCGGGGAAGGCTGCGAGTCGAGCCAGGTCAGGGTCAGCGCTCGGTTCGACGACGACGACAACGACGACGACAACTGCGAAAGAGGGAGAGAGAGGACGCACAGAAGGGTGTCATCTCGTCCTTGGCGCGCGAGTGGTGCATGAGGCGGTCGATCTTGTTGCCGACCTTCTGCTTCGTCGTCTCGCCCTCGACGGCGACGTCGCCGCGGAACACGGCCGCCTTCTTGGCGACCTTCTTGAACGCGCCGACAATCTTGCTCTTGCCCTTGGTCGCCATCTTGTCGACCGTGCTCGGCGCCGTCGACGACGCATCGTCGTCCGAGTCCGAGTCGACGTGGTTGGCGAGCCCGCCCGCCTCGACGCTGTGCTGGTTGGCGTTCTCGGCGCTGTAGCCGTCGGCGCCCATCTCGTCGCCGTCGAACCCGCCCGACTGGACCGCCTCGCGCATGTGGTTGGCCGTCGGCGGGGCGGGCGGGAGCGGGAATGGCGTGTAGGCGCGCTCGGCGACGCGCACGACGTGCAGGACGACTTGGGCGTTGGTCGGGACCTTGGAGAAGAGCGTGCTGTAGAGGACGAAGAGAGGTGGGGTCAGCATGAGGCGGCGAAAGGAGGGGGAGAAGGAGGGGAAGGAGGAGGAGGACGCACTTGCGAAGGTCGATACGGTCCTGCCAGTCGGGCACCTTCTCCTGGAGGAGTGCAAAGCCGCGCATGATGAGGGGCTGACCGAAGAACGCAAAGCCGAATCCGAGCGACGCCGCCATCGTCCAGACCTTGGCCGGCACGATGGCAAAGACGACGGCGATCGGGATGAGGACCTGGGTCGCGAGCTTCTCGCGCGCGTGGTAGATCGGGTAGGGCTTGTACGGGGCGACGGCGCTGCAAGGAAGAGAGAGAGAGAGAGAGAGGGCGAGCTGGGTGAGCGAGAGAGAGAGAGAGGCCAAGGAGGAGAAGAGGGGGAGCGAGACGCACTTGGCGAACACCTCTGCGAGGTCGGCGGCGTTGCCGAGGCCGTCCTGGACGCCCTTTGCGAGCTTGCCGATCTTGGCGTCGCGCGCGATCTTGGCCTCCTTGGCCTTCTGCTTCGCGCGCTGCTTGTCGCTCAGCTTCTTCTCCTTGTTCTCCTTGTCGGCCGCGGCGCCGAGCCCCTCGGTCTGCGCCACCTCGTGCAGGTCCTGCTCGTCCGAGTCGAGCTCGTCGTCGTCGCTGTCGTCGCCGTCGTCGACATGGCGCTTGCGCCCGACCTCGGCGTTGCCCTGCTTACCGCCCGCGCGGCCGCCGACGACGACGCGCGCGCCGAAGCGCTGCACGAGGTTGGTGAACTCCCACGCCTGCTCCTCGATCTGCTCGGCGCGCGAGCGGTGCTCGACCGGGTCGCCGACGCCGGCGATGAGCGACTCGTCGCCCTTCTGGTTGGTCGGGTCGGTTGCCGAGGGCGGCTTGCCCGGCGGCGGCGGGATGGGCGGGAAGAGGATCTTGCGCGAGCGGGGATAGGCGACGAGAGCGGCCTGTGAGAGGGGATTGGCGTCAGCAGGAGCAAGAGGGAGGGGCGAGAAGGGAGAGAGGTGGACGCACGAGGAGGAGGAAGACGGCGGGGAGGACCATGCGGAACAGGGCGAAGAAGAAGTAGGCCTGCGTGCGATGCAGATCATCAGTGAGACGCTTTGAGATGCACAGGCGAGCGAGGCGGAAGAAGGCGGACGCACAAAGCACCACACGGCCGTCCTCCTACGGTTCTCGGGCGCCCAGCTCATGAGCCGCATGAGCTCCCTCGCGCCGTAGATGCCCCAGACGCCGAGCGTCGCGTAGCAGCGCATCATGTTGGCCTTGAGCGAGTCGGGGTTGAACGGCACGGCGGGGAGGGTCGACGGGCGCAGGTCGGGCTCGCCGCGCGGGAGCTTGGTCGGCGGCGTGAGCGTGTGCGAGATTTGCTGCGGGCACGACGAGACGGCGTCAGCAAGGTGAGGTGCGACTTGATGAGAGAGTGAGAGAGACGCAGAGGGAGAGGGACGCACGTTGTCGAACCGGCGGAGCATGGCCCAGAGCTTGTCGTCCTCGAGGCCGGGGACGATGGTGCCCTGCGGCTCGAGGCCGTACAGCTCGCGCTTGTCGGCCTTGTGCTTCTCGACCTGGGCATTGACGACGTGGTCGGGCGCGTGCTCGAGCGCGGCGGCCTGGTGGACCGGGTGCACGTCGGACCCGAGCGGGAGGACGTGGTCCGTGTCGGTCGACGTTGCCGGGTGCTCGGCGAGGTGCGACTCGGCGGCGGGCACGATCGGCTTGGACGTCGGCGGCGGGACGACGTCGACCTGGGCGGGGACGGTGGGGTCCTGGACGACGGCCGTCTGGGCCGTCGGCGGGCGCACGACCTGCGGCTCGGTCTGGGCGACGGGCTGGCGGGCTGCGGCAGCCTCGTCGCCGGGGACCTGGACGGGCGCGGCCTCGACGGCGGGACGCGGTGCGGCGTCGGCGCTCGTGACCGACTCGGCGGCGGGAGGAGCAGGCTCGGCGGCGGGTGCGGGAGCCTGGTCGGCGGGCGAGATGGCGGTCGAGACCTTGGGCGTGTCGACGACGGCGGGCTGAGTGTCGAGGTCCCTGGCGGGCGGAGGCGGAGGAGGAGGGGAGGCGGCCGAGGCGGAGGCCGACGTCGTCGTCGGCTCTTGGTGCGCCTGAGCCGGGGCGGGCGAATCGACGAGCTCGGGGGCAGCGGGGGCGGGCGGGTGCGCGTTGGCCGGCTGACCAGAGACGAGCTCAACTGCGGCGGTCCTGCCTGCAGGCGAGTGGTCGATCGAGGCCGGGGTGGTCGTGTCGTCGGCGCGAGGCGAGGGCGAGGTGGTGGTGCTCGTCGACAACTGCGCGTAGTCGATCGGGGGCGCGAGAGGGCGCGCGCTCGTTGGGTCGTCGCTCATCCTGGCTGACTGGCGGGCTGGAGGTGCAGCCTGGTAGATGGGGAAGAGCGAGAGGGGAGGAGGCCGCTGCGAGGCTCGAGGTCGTCATGCTCGTCGCGCAGTGCAGCCTCGGCCGAGACAACTCTGTTCCGGTGTCGGCGAGCTTGCTCCACGCACAGTGTACTGGGCTGCACACGCTGCAGCGATACTCAGCGAGCTCACTCTGTGTCCAGCTCGCAGCTCGAGGCGGTCGCGACCTCCGCGGCGATTGGCTCGCGCCCAGAATGCGGGGTCGACTTCATCAGCTCGCCCTCTCTCTCGCTCCCACCACCACACCGGCTGCACTGCTCGCTGCTTGTCCACGACGAGGCGCCCACTCGACACGCCCACACCCGCCTCCACCGGCCTGGCATGGCCTCCTCGTCGTGCGTCCCTTCACCTCCTCCTACCCCTCCATCCCCCCGCGACTCGACCACGGCTGACCTCGCACCCGCCCGCACAGCTGCCTGCCGACTTCGACCGCCTCGACTTCTCAGCTGTACACCCTGTCCGCCGCGAGCCAGCTTCCCGCAGCCTCAACCGCAGCAGCCACCTCGTACGTCCGCCGCAACGGCTCGCGACTCGCTGTCGACGGTGCCGAGTTCAAGGTCATCGGGCCCAACGTCTACTGGCTCGGTGAGTTCGAGCACCTGCCTCGCGCGACCTGCAGAGCCGAGCTGACCCAGCGACTTCCGCACGCAGGCCTCGACGAGAATGTCGCCCCGTCGCCGTCGTACCCGTCCAAGGGCAGGGTCCTTGAGGCCATGGCGGTAGCGTCGGCAATGGGCGCCAGTGCGTTCCTATTCTCGCTGCGCTCGCTGACTACAGCTGAGCCCCGCTGACTCGCCGCCCCTCCTGCAGCCACCATCCGCTCGACCTCGCTCGGCGTCTCGTTCGGCACGGGCCTCTCTGTCGAGAACGCGCTCGGCCAGTTCAAGCCCGAGGGCGACCCAGCGTGGGAAGCTATCGACTTTGCGCTCCTCGCGGCGAGGTCGTGCGTCCACCTTCCTCCTCTCGATCCCTCGTGCCGGCGCGAGATGCTGACTCGCTCTCGCACGCAGGTACGGTCTGCGGCTCGTCATTCCGCTCACCGACCAGTACGACTACTACCACGGGTACGTTTACTTCTCACTCGCCGGACTGTGCGTGAGCGTCGCTGACGAGGTCGATCCGCAGCGGCATCCCGACCTTCTTGCGCTGGCGCAACCTTTCGGCGACCGACTTTTCACCGTTCTACGATCTCGACTCACCGACCTACGCCGACTTTACGCTCTACATCCGCACGCTCCTCAACCACACGTCGCCCTACACCAACGTGCGTCCCCTCTCCTCTCGCGCGCTCGCGCTCTCGCACCTCGTCGCCGTGCGCCCGCTCACGCTCCTCTCTCGCTCGCAGCTCACCATGGCGGCCGACCCGACCGTCCTCGCCTTTGAGACGGGCAACGAGCTCGGCGGCTGGACGGGCGACGCGTACCCGCCGCCGGCCGAGTGGACGACCGCCGTCGCGCAGCTTCTGCACGAGCTCGCGCCCGACACGCTCGTCCTCAGCGGGTCGTACGGCGTGCGCAAGGACGAGCTCGACATTGAGGACGTCGACATGGTGTGCGTCCCCTCCGCTCTGTCCTCGCGCCGTGCCCCGCATGGACCCTCCTGACTCGGCTCTCCTTCCGCTCGCAGGTCCGACCACTTCTACCCTCCCTCGCTCCACCGCCTCTCCTCCTCGGCCTCGCTCGCCGCCTCGGCTGAAAAGCCCTTCCTCATCGGCGAGTACGACTGGACGAACCGGTACTACGTCGGCTGGCGCTGGGCATGGTTCCTCCTCGTCCTCCCCGCCGTCCTGAGCGCGCTGCTGTACCTCACGCCGCGGCGGTGGTGGCCGCTGCGGACGACCCTGCGAGGGGTCGCGACGTGCGGGTGCTGCTGTGCGGGCCGGCGGCAGAGGAGGAAGCGGGCGAGGGCGACGGTCGAGGACGAGGACGAGGCGGTGCGGCTGTCGACGGGCTCGAGGGGCCCGTCGACGCTGCCGCCGGCGTACGACCAGGCGCTCGACGTTGACGCCTTCTCGTCCGACAAATCGCTCTTCGCCTCGACCTCGACTGCCGACTTGCCGATCCTGCCCGCCTCTACCAGCTCGACAACCTTCCCTCCCTCACGCCGCTCGCCGACGCGCCCCTCGTCCTCCTCCCTCCTTGACCGCCCTTGCCCCATCCATCGCTGGCACCTTGCCCTCGCCCTCTTCGTCGTCCTCGTCCCGCTCCTCGCCCCGCTCCTGCACCTCTTCGTCCCGACCCAGATCTCGGCCTTCCTCTCGCGCTCGACCTCCCTCGCCGCACACGACCCGCCGCACGCCGTCGGCGACCTGTACTGGTCCCTCTTCGGCCGCGGCGACGCGTGCTGCGCGTACGTGCCGCACGACGACGGCTACACGCTGCACTACCCGTCGTCGCCGGGACCGGGCGGCGCAGAGGCGGGCAAGGGCAGCGGCGATGCGGTCGCGCAGCTCGCGCGGCACGCGTGGGAGGTCAGGGGCGAGAGGCCGTACTGGCTCGACGAGGGGAGGAATGTCGGCGACGTGCGAGGGTGGAGGGACCTGCCCGTCGTCGCGTGCCCGCAGGAGGGCGTGCGGCTCGGGAATGGGACGGTCGTGGGAGGGAGGGAGGGGACTTAGCGGGGCGCTGCAAGGCGTAGCTGTGCCGGTGCGGGTCTGAACGAGAGCGAGTTGGGCGAGGCGAGCGACGCTTTGACCCTCTCCCCCCTGTCGCTCGAGCATCCCTCGCTCTCGAGCTCAGCTTGCGCACTGCTTTTTCGGCGCTCTCTGCTCATGCTCTCGAGAGTGCTCACAGCCTTGCATACGCCGGTCCAGCTCCGCGGACTGTCCGAGCCAGGAGGAGCCGGCGCTCGCTCGTCCGCCCCGCCTCGGTTCCTCCCTCGTCCTCCTCACTTGCTCCCGCTCTCGCTCGCTCAGCGCCGCTCGAGATGGACGACACGGTCACCATCCGTACCTCGGACGACCCGCCCGTCCGCCTCGAGGCCTCGCGCGCCGTCCTCGCCGCCAACAGCAAGGTGTTCGCCGACATGCTCTCGGTCCCGCAGAGCACGACGACGGCAAAGCATGGCGCCATCGACGTCGCCGAGCACAAGATCGAGATCATGCCGTTCCTGCGCCTCCTCAACCTCGCGCACGAGCAGGGCGAGGCGCTGCAGGAGCTCGAGGACAAGGACTGGCCCGTCGTCGCCAAGCTCGCCGACAAGTACGACTCGGCCGTCGCCAAGGCGATGGCGCTCGCTAAGTGCTGGTCCGTCCTATCAGCCAAACTTACGGCGAGAGCACGAGCTGACCCTGTCTATCGCCCCGCGCAGGAAGTGGAACAGCGTCGACGACCCCGACGACGACGACGAGCCCAACCGCGCCGCCGCTTTCAAGACGGCTGCTACGCTCGGGCACGCACCCCTCACCAAGGCGTTCCTCTTCGACCTCCTCGAGAAGGCGACTACCAAGGGCGAGGTCAACTCGGCTTTGCGCGGTCGTCGGCCACAGTTCGTGCGTCGCTCTCCCTCCCGCTCTTCTGCTCTCAACGCCTTCCAGCCGTCACCCAGCTGACGTCTCGTTCACGCAGGTCAAATGGGCCGACCAAGCCAAGGAGCTTGCACTCAAGATGTCGCTCGGCGCCGTGACGTCGCCGGTCTGCAGTGTCTGCAACCCGACCGGCCTTCACGCTGGCTTCGAGCTCACTTGGCTGCGCGCCATGCGCGAGGCCATCAGCGACTGGCAGCCCTACGGTGCCGCCAAGCCGTTCCACCGCGCGGCGGCGACGGCGTGCGGCCGCTCGCAGCTGTGCCCGTTCTGCCGCACGGGCTTCATGAACTGCGCCGAGCGCTTCGAGATGAGCTACCGCAGCCAGGCGCCGAGCTTCCCTTCGTGAGCGTCCCGTCAAGGTCCGTTCGAGATCCATCTTCCCTCTACAAAGCCCAGCTGACCTCGTCTCCTTGACCGCTCGCAGCTCCCCTCTCCCTCTCTCGACCTCTCTCGCCCGCTTGGCCTTCTCCTGTTGTCGCGCTCGCGCCGTAGTGTACTGCAATGTCTCGCTTTTCAGTTCCTTCTCCTCGAGCTGACGAGAGGAAGTATGCCGAGAGGACGAGGAGAGCGAGCGAGCTTCAGAAGGCGAGCCGAGGCCTGAGCGCAGCGCTTGAGCCGGTCGAGCGCTCGACGTCTCGCGACGCTCTCGCTGCTGCTCTGCATGCTCTTGCTTGAGACGCACGAGAAGGAGACGATGCGAGCTTCTCTCGAGAGCAGGAAGAGCCTCGCTGCGCGACGTAGAGAGAGAGCGAGAGGAAGGAAAAAGACAGCGTCCTCGAGGTTGAGCTCTTCGACCTCGTCCCGGTCCTACGCCAATACAGTCACAGCACGACGGGGTACTCCTTTTGGTGCGGCTCGCTCGCTCCCTCGGAGCGCGCCTCGGTTGAACGTCCAGCGTCCCCCTCCTCGCTTCACCTCGAGACCTCCTCCTTCGAGCGGCGCGCTCAGAGGATCTGGACCTTGGGGAACTTGAACGTCGGGCCCGAGAGCTGGACGTTCATCTGGCCCATCTTGTGGCCGGCCTCGACGGCCTCGTCGACGCTCTTGCCGAGCGCGCGCGCGCCGAGGAACCCGCCCGCGAAAGCGTCGCCGGCGCCGTTCGTGTCGACGATCTTGTCGGCCGCGAGCGCCGAGACCGGGTACGTCTGGAGGCCCGAGGGGACGAGCGACGACGAGGTCGACGCGGCGACGGTCGACGAGGCGCCCTGCGTGATGACGACGATGCGCGCGGTCGACTCGTTCTTCTTGGGGAGGGCGGCGAGCTTCTGGGCGATGGTCGGGATGTCCTTGGTCTGCGAGGCGAGCGAGGGTGCGTCAGGACTCGGTGCGAGAGCGGCTCGAGCGAGAGCGCCAGAGAGAGAGAGGGAAAAGGAAGAGGACGCACGTCCCACTCGTGGCTCGCAGCGTACGCCTCGGCCTCGGACTCGTTGCCGATGAGGACGTCGACGTAGGGAAGAATCTCGTCGACCTGCGACTTGAAGAACTGCGGGATGAACGGCGCCGAGAGGTTCATGGCGAACGGCTGCGGACGAGGGGTTCGGGAAGAAGAGTCAGCTGCAGCTCTCCGAGGCGAGCTCGAGCACGGTTCGAGCCAGCCGACGCACCTTGTTCTTCTCAGCAGCGTGCTTGGCGAGGACGAGGGCGCTCTCGAGGCCGTGCGTGAGGAAGAAGCCGCCGAGGTAGAAGTTCTGGGCGCGCTCGATCAGGTCCTTGATCTCGGGCTTGTCGAGGTGCGACGGCGAGAACGACTCGGCGGCGCCGAGGGTCGTGCAGAGCGAGCTGCGTGCGCGAGGAAAGACGAGTCAGCTGCTGCTGCTGAGGGAGTGCGAGCGAGAGGGAGAGGGAGAGGGAGAGAGGGACGCACCGGTCGTGGCCGGTGATGATGACGGCGCAGGCGCCGGTGGGCTTGTCGTCGACGACCTGGTAGGCGGACTGGAGGCCCTCCTTGTCGTTGGCGGCGCGGAGCTGGTCGGCGAGCTTGTCGCTGCCGACGGCGCCGAGGTAGGCGGTCGAGCCCTCGGGGAGGACGTACTGGGCGCCGCGGGCGGCGTTCTGGGCGGCACCGCCGGCGACGTACTCGACCTGGTAGTTGGCCTGGAGGTCGGCGTAGATGTCGCCCTGCTTGCCCTCTGCGAGGATGGCGTCGTTGGGCTTGAGGCCGTACTTGTCGAGGAGCTCGGGCTTGTTGACGACCTGCATGTCGAGGAGCGGGTTGCCCATGGCGAGGAGGAGGAGCGAAGACGACGACATGGCTGCTGGTGCGCACGGCGGGGGCGGTGGTCGGCGAGAGCGGAGGGGAGTGCGGTTGCGGGATCGAGCGATGAGGTGGGACGAGCGAGGACAGGACGGGGAGGGGTGGGGTGAGTCAGCTCAGGGTACGAAGGGTCCACAGAGTGCGCTCGTGAGCAGACTAACCTGACTAGAGACGAGCGGGTGGAGCGGTTGAGGTCGAGCCAGCGTTGCTCGTCGTCGCACCCGAGACTCGACCTCGCGACGCTCTCCAGTGGGTTGAAGTGCAGCGTGGACCGGCTCAAGTAAGCATCATACACATTCTGAGCCACCAGCGGGACCAGCCAGAGCGAGTCGCGACCTCGCCCTCCTCCTCATCGGCTGCCGAGCCGAGCGCACGCTCCTCACGGCTCGGCTCGCTCCTCGTCGCCCTTCTCGAAGCGAGCTTCGTCCTGCTATCGCCGATTCCTACCCGCCAGCAACCGTACCTCGCCCGCTCAGCATCGCCGCGGTCAGGCCTCTCGCTCCCCCACCTCCGTCCGCCTCTCGTCGCGCTCCTCGTCCGCCCCCAGTCGCCGCTCTTCCTCCCATCTCGACCTCGCCCAACCTCGACAGCTCGACAAGGCGGCCAGGCGCACCCTCTCAAGCATCCTCAAGCAGGTGAGCCCTCTCTTTCTCCTCCTCCCCCCTCGCTCCCCTCGGTTGAACGAGGCGAGGCCCGCCCTCGTCGCGGTCGGAGGTTCCGCTTGCGCGACTCGCCTGCGATGGAGCAGATGGTCTCGCGGGGCCAGGGCAAGGTCCGGCGTGGTACGGCAGGCTCGCCCGAGGGCGCTCGAGCTCGAGCGAGGCGCGCGAGGCAAGGCGACGAGCTGGTCCGCCGGACGGACGCTGACCCCGCCCCTCATTCCGCAGCAGCACGCGCAGGGCCCAGCGCAAGCCCAGCAGGAGCAGCACAGCCAGCACTGCCCAAGTCGAGCAGGTCCAGCACGAGTCGTCCTCGAGGTGCGTCTCGCTCCTCGTCATGACGCGCTCGCGAGGGGAACATCAGCTGACGCTCCATCTCGTCGTGCAGCGCAGCACAAGCACCATCCGCCTAAGCGTCAGAAGCCCTTTCTCCCACGCGCTCGAACGCACCGCGAGGCAGAGCTGACGCCGTCCTCCTCGTCCGCGCAGACCTCTTCCGCGTCCCTGCCCACCTCACCTTCGCCCTCGCCTCCAGCGCACGCCCATGCAGCGCCTCCGCCGTCTCTCCACCTCGTCCTCGTCCCCCGCCGGCGGCCCGCCCGACAGTGCGAGCCCGAGCCCGCCGCCCGGATCCGGCGCCCTGCACCGCTCGTCGACGACGGCGTCGCTCTCGCAGCGCTCGCTCTTCTCGCCCCTCAACGGCCTGCGCCGCACGCCCTCGTCGCACCTCCTGAGCCCGGCGGGTGCGCGCTCCCAGGCGTCGACGGCGCTGTGCACCGCCGCGCCCGCCGACGCGACCGTCGTGCGCGCGCCGACCTTCTCGTCCTCGCACGACGCCGGCCGGCCGCGCCTCAGCGCCCTCGCCTCGTCGTCGAGCATTGCCCGCGGCCGCTCGTCGTCGCGCACGCGCGTCGGCCCGCCCTCGCCCGCGCCCGAGGTCGTGCGCTCGTCGCCGATCCCGATCTCGCCCTCGTCGCCCTCGGCGCACTCGCGCTCGCGCGCTGCGCACCCGCCCGCGTCCGCCCTCGCGCACCGGCGCGACTCGGCGACGACGAGCGCGCTCGCGGCGGCGATCCGCTCGGGCGACCCGGGCCAGCTGCGCGCCGAGCGCCGCAGGACGGAGCTCGTCGACTCGAGGTTCGTGCGCGGCGTCGTCGGTACCGTCGGGCCGGGCGACTTGAGCGACGGGAGCGCGAGCGGCGAGAGCTACGAGGTCGAGGTCGTCGACACGCGCTCGGCGGCGGCGGCGGCGAGGGCGGCGAGCGGCGGCATCGGCGGGCTCGTGCGCGGTGCGAGCGGCAGGGGCCGCTCGTCGTCGACGACGCTCGCGGGCGGCGCGCCGCTCGTCAAGCCCGTCCCGCGGTACTCGTCGGGCCGCAGGCTGAGCTGCCTCGCGACGTACGAGGGCCTGCCGATCCCGAGCCCGCTGCGCGGCCGGCCTAGCGCACCGGTCGGCGCCGCCGCCGCCGAGCCCGAGCTCGAGTACTCGCTGCACGGCCTGCGCGGCGGCTCGAGCGCGAGCACGGGCGAGCGGCCGCGCGTGCGGCGCATCTCGAGCTCGGCGCCGCCGGCGCAGCAGCCGTCGGCCGTCGCGCACCGCCCGTCGAGCCCGGCGCCCGAGGGCTTCAAGAGCGGCGGCATGAGCCCGCTCACGAGGGCGATCGGCGCCATGTCGGCCGCTGCGCCGCCGAGGAGGCCGTCGTCGCCGGGTCCCGGGCTCGGCGCGCGCAGGGCGTCGTCGCCGGTCGGGCCGCGCCCGAGCGGGCTCGTCGCTGCGGCGGGTGCGTCGCCGAGCAGTGCCGGGGGCGCAGGGAGCTACCGTGGCAGTCAGGGCGGCGGTAGCGTGCGGCGCGCGCCGTCGCCGTCGCCCGGAGCGCGCACGGGCACCCTCCTCGGCGGGTCGTCCTCGTCGGCCGTCGCCTCGCCGCCTCGCCCTCGCGCGCCGTCCCCTGCGCGGACGGCGTCGGGCACCAAGGTCGTGTACGGCTTCGACGCGCCCGCGCGCCCAGGCTCGCCGACGCCGAGCCGCACATCGCACACGACGACGCCGCACGGGCTCGCGCGCCCACCGTCGCCCACGCTCGCCGGCCGGCACGCGCACAGCGCGCCCGTCGTCCCGACGCACGGGCACCTCGCCGGGACGCCGACGCCGCACTCGCACGCGACCGTGACGCGCCCGCGGTCGAGGATGGCCGACCAGCACGCCGACGAGCGGCTCGAGGTGCTCGCGTCGCGCGACTTTGCCGTGCTCGACGAGTACTACTCGTCGAGGCGTCGCGGCGGTGGGCGGGACGACGAGAGGGCGCAGCGCCCGAGGGGCGAGCGCAGGGAGGTCAAGCGCCAGGTCGAGGAGCGGTTGAGGACCGGGTACGACCGGTCGCTCGGTGGCGGGATCGGCGCGGCGGACAGTACGGCGGCGAGGTGAGGGAGGGGCGAGGGCGGGCGCTGGAAGCTCGTCGGCGCGTGCATGACTGGGTACAGAAGGTGGAACACGGCGGGCGGGCGATGAGGAAGGCGAGGTCGTCGTTCGCCTGCGGGCGGTGCAACGAGGCCGGTTCTCGAGGCTCATCTGAGCCACATGCTGGCTCGTCGCGTGCGAGCTAGGGAGCTGTCCCTGTCGCTGCTGAGCGAGGACAGGGAATGCGAGCGAGACCGGATGCCGGGGAGGACCGATCGGCGCTCGACCGAGGTGCGAGGCCTCGAGAGGGACAAACCGCCCTCGCGCTCCGCCTGCTCGCCCCCTGCAGAGCGCTGCACCCACTCGACCCGTGCGCAGCTTCGACAGCCCGCCAGCCCGCGCCCCAGCACGCCCGCGCCCGCGCTCGCGATGCACCCGGGCGACGGCGCCGCCTCGCCGACTCGGCTCCGCCCTCAAGGGGCAGCAGCAACAGCAGCCGCGCACCTCGCCGGCCGCCTCGCGCACGCCTTCAAGCACACCGGCACCAGCGACGAGCACCCCGACGAGTCGACCACGAGCAGCGGCGGCGAGCTCCTCCCGCAGCACCTCCTCGCCTACCTTCACGACCAACCGCTCGCCGTCGCCGTCTTCCCGCATGCGCCCCTCGTCGAGCAGGACGAGGGCCTCCCCGCCCCGGTCTACCAGAATCCGGCCCTCCTCCACTTCCTCGGCCAGGGCATCGGCGGCGCCGCCGTCATGAACAACCCGCGCGCCGAGGAGCACGCGCGCCAGCAGGGGCTCAACCTCGCCGACGCCGTCGACGACCGCTCGCGCGAGCTCCTGCGCAGGTTCCTCAAGGACGGCGTCGAGCGCGCGGCCGACGCGTCGCCCGCTGCCCCGGCGAGCGCGGGCAGCATCCCCTCGCCCGGCCACCACTCGGGCCCGCTCCGCGTCTTCCAGCCCTCGACCTCGTCGGCGTCGTCAGCCTCGTCGTCGTCGTCCAGCATCCCGCACTCGTCGTCGTCGTACAACCCGCGCCCGACGCGACCGGGCTCGGCAGGGTCGAGCACGTCGTTCTCGTCGACGTCGCGCTACTCGCGCTTCCAGCCGCACCGCCAGATCGCCTTCCAGCTCCTGTCGGGCCTCAACTTCTCCAAGGTGCACTGGCGCGCGACCGTCTACGTCGAGTACGGCTGCACCCTCCTCACGATGCTCCCGGCGTCGACCGTCGCCAACGGCGGCCAGTTCACCGAGACGAGCGAGTGCGACGAGGAGTCGGACGACCTGATCCGGTTCGGCGAGGAGGCGTCGACGGGCGCGAGGCCCGGCTCGACGAGCGCGGGCGACTTTGTCGGCAGCTCGTGCGACGACGACGAAACGGTCGCCGGCGGGGGGACCCGGGACGAGCCCGACGCGCTGCCGGCGCACGGGCCCGCGCCGTCGCCGACGCCGTCCGAGGCGCGCACCGAGCCCGAGCGCTTCCCGGCGTCGGTCCAGCTCGCGCGGCACCGCCTCGGCAAGCGCACCACGGCCGAGCGCATCGGCGACCACGAGATCTCGCACGACGGCGCGAGGGACGCGACGAGCCTCGAGGGCCTCGCCTACTCGAGCTGGCACGCGCCCATCGGCCTCTTCCGCGTCAACCGCGACCTGAGCATCACCCAGGCCAACCCCAAATGGCGCCAGACGTGTGGTGCGTCCCGCTCTTCGCCTTCCTCTTCCCCCTTCCCCCCTCTCCCTCGCTCCTCCCTCACCCTCTCACTCCCTTTATCTCCTTGTGCGCTCACTGACGCACACTCTCTCTCGCTCGCAGGCTTGGCCGAGGGCGAGACCAACGACGCCTGGCCGGCTCGGATCCACCCGGACGACCGCGACCGAGTCGTCGACCACTACCGCCGCATCTCGGAGGAGCTGCCCATCGAGCGAGACGAGCAAGAGGTGCGTGAGGTCTCCCCTCGAGCGCTCGACCTGACGTGAGCGCGCGCGCTGACCCAGCTCTCGTCCCTCTCCTCGCACCGTCCTCCCGCTTCCTCCTCCTCGGCACACCCTCCTTCCTCCTGCAGTTCCGCTGGCTCCCGGACGGCGTTCGCAACCGTTGGTGCGTCTGCGTCATTGAGCCGGCCATCGTCAACGGCGTCATGGAGGGCTACGTCGGCTACCTGCTGAACATCAACAAGCACAAGCTCGCGACGACGGCGTCCGAGCTGCGCGAGGAGCAACTTCGGCACGAGCTCGCCCTGCTGTCCGAGACGACGTCGGTCGGCCTCGTGCGCATCGACCTCAGCGGCCACTTCTTAAGCGCCAACGAGGCGTGGTACCGCATCTGCCGCGTCGAGCGAGGGAGCGTGCTCGACAGCTGGAGCGACAACCTGCACCCGGACGACTTTGACTGGGTCTTCAAGCAGTGGAAGCAGTGCGTCCTCTCTCCTTGTCCCCCGCCGTGCCGAGCTCTCGTCGGCGCTCGCGATGCTGACTTGCGCACGCACCGCTTGTCCCGCCCGCAGCTCTCTCGAGACGCTCGAGCCGTTCCAGGCCCGCTTCCGCTGGAAGTTCGGCGACGTGTGCCTCGTTCAGGCCGTCCTCAACAACCCCGACTCGGCGAGCGCGACGGGCTGGATCGGCAGCGTCACGGACGTGACGGCCCAAGCCCGCTCGGAGGAGAAGCTCCTCGCTCTGTCCAAGGAGCGCGAGGAGCGCGCCGAGCACTACGCGCGCGAAGCCGAGGAACGCCGCAAGATCGCCGTCGAGGAGAAGAAGCAGCAGGAGCTCCTGATCGACGTCACGAGCCACGAGATCCGCAACCCGGTGCGTCGTCCTCCTCGACCCTGTTCCCCTCCTCTTCTCTCCTCCCTCTCGAGCTCTCGCCTGACTCGTGCTTCGCTCCGTCGTGCTCGCAGATATCGGCCATCCTGCAGAACGCCGACTTCACGCGCTCGTCTCTCCAGACGGTCCGAGGCCGTCTCGGCGAGCTCAAGGCGCGCGACGCTCTCCCCGCCGAGCTCGACGACAAGCTCCTGCACGACCTCGACGAGGACATCGAGGCGCTCGACGCCATCACCGAGTGCGGCATGGCCCAGGAGCGCATCGCCAACGACATCCTCGGCCTCGCCCAGATCCAGCTCAGCAAGTACAGCATCACGCCCGTCGTCTTCAACCTTGCTCAGAGCCTGCGTAACAGTGCGTCTCTGTTCCTCACAGTTCCTCTCGGCGATGTTACGCACGACACCGACTGACTCGTCTTCCCCCTCTCCTCCTCGCCCTCCGCGCAGTCTGCCGCATGTTCAAGGTGCGCCTGCCCTCCTCTCTCTCACTCCACGCTCTCGAGGACTCGCATCACGACCGAGACTGACTCATGGCACGAGTGCCTCGCAGACCGAGTGCCGCGCCAAGAGCATCGAGCTGCAGCTCGTCGTCGGGTCGTCGCTCGCCCGCCTCGGCCCGAGCGCCAAGGTCTTTGCCGACCCGACACGCCTCACCCAGATCCTCGTCAACCTCCTGTCGAACGCGATCCGGTTCACGGCCAAGTCGGACAAGCGCGTCGTGACGCTCACGGTCGAGGTGTCGGCCCAGCCGCCCGAGCGCGACTCGCCCCTCATCCCGCCGGCCGAGACCGAGTACAAGATCGACAAGCAGAAGCCCGTCTACCTGTTCTTCAGCGTCGAGGATACCGGTCCGGGCATGTCGCAGGAGGAGACGGGCCGCCTGTTCGCCAAGTTCATGCAGTGCGTCGTCTCTCCTTCCTCCGCGCTCGCGCTCTCCCCCCTGCACTTCCTCAACAGCGGTTGTCGAGCGTGTCGCTGACGTCGAGACCTTCCTGCAGAGCTTCGCCGTTCACGCACACGACCTGGGGCGGGAGCGGGCTCGGCTTGTGGATCGCTCGCAGTGCGTCCTCCTCCTCATCGGCTTTCGTCCATCCTTCCCCTCTTCTTCTGCATCGAGACTGACTCGTCTCCCTCGCAGACCTGTGCGAGCTGCAGATGGGCCGCATCGAGGTCGCTTCGACGGTCGGCAAAGGCTCGATCTTCCGGTGCTTCATCACGGCGCGCTCGGTCGACGCCGGGCCCAGCTCGTCGTCTGAGACGCTCGCCGTCGTCGACGGCATCGACGCGCCCAACGCCGAGCGAGGTCGCGCGCCGACCATCTTCCTCGCCAAGCCGGGCGAGTCGCTGCCGCTCAAAGGCCTGACGATCCTCTGCTGCGAGGTGCGTCTCTCTCTCTCGCACTCTCGGCTCCTCGCACGGGCCTCGAGGCTGACCTCCTCCTTCTTCGTACCCGCTCCCAGGACAACGCCATTAACCGGAACGTCTTGCGGCGGCAGCTCGCCAAGGAGGGGTGCGAGAACATCCTCCTCGCGTGCGACGGCCAAGAAGGCCTCGCGATCCTCAAGAAGCAGCCCGACGGCAAGGTCGACTGCATCCTCATGGACATCGAGGTGCGCTTGCTCGTCTCTCTCCCGTCGTCGCCTCCTCGTTCGGCTTCTCGAGCTGCGCGTCGTCGCTCCCTCCTCTCCTGCCGGTCCTGACGCTCTCCTACCTCTTCCTCCCACAGATGCCGATCATGGACGGCCTGCAGGCTACGCGCGCCATCCGCCTCGCCGAGCAGCAGGGCGAGCGCTCAGGCCACCAGCGCATCGTCGGCCTCACGGGCAACGCTCGAGTCGAGCAGAAGCAGGCGGCCCTCGACGCCGGCATGGAGACCGTCGTCACCAAGCCGTACAAGTGCGTCTTTTTCTTCTTCCCTGACGAGCCGCCCCGCCGCAGCTCGAGGCGCTGACCCTGTTTCTCGCTCGCGCCGCAGGGTCCCCGACCTCGTCGCCCGTATCCGCCAAGATGCTCCCGACGCCGAGCCGACTTCTCCTCGACAAGCTTCCTCGGCAGGAGCTGCTTCCTCGGGCACGTTCGTCCCGGCCGGCGACCACGGCGAGGTCGTCACCAAGCTCTCGACGGGCGCGACGGTCGAGATCATCACGCCCGGCAGCCCTGCATCGTCGGCTTCGGCGTCTTTGTTCCGCGCCGGCGCACCGCCCGAGCGGTCGCTCACGCCCGAGTCGCAGGAGATGATCTTGGGCCGGGCGACCGAGGGAGACGGCGGCGGCGAGGTCATGGTCGACAAGGAGAGCGTCGACCGAGCGGCGGCGAGCATGCAGCGGCACGGCGAGGGGAGGACGTTGCCGCCGTCGCAGACCGAGCCGAGGTCGCTCGAGAAGTGAGGGCGGTGCTCGTCGGCGCGAGGACGTGCGGGCGGAGGAGGTCGAGGTCGAGACGGACTTTGTTGCGGCATTTCCTGGTCACGCCGCAGCTCTTTTGCGTGCGCGCTACATTCTGTAGCAACAGCTTGTTGTAACCCTTGCAGCGCATCTATCCTTTCCTTCTTTCTTTCGCTCGCGCTCGCAAGCGCGGAGCGGCGCCGTCGCTGAAGAGGACGGCGGCCTCACTCGCAAAGGCCGGCTCGCTGGGGCTGACAGCGGTGCAAGGTCAATCTACGAGCGCACAGGCTACTGTGCGCGCCAGTCCACCCGAGAGCTGCCGCGAGAGCTGCTCGACACCGCCCGTCTCATCGCCGCGAGCGAGAGTCGAACGGCTCTCGCTCCTTCTCCACCGCCTCTCGAGCTCCGCTAGCTCCACGACCAGCATGGCGTCAGACGATGGGTCCACGAGTACCGGCAGGAGTCGCTCCAAGGCTGGCTGCCTCACCTGTGCGCTCCCTCCCTCTCCCCCACTTTCCGCTCGACCGCGAGCTCCCGCCTCGCTCGTCCGCTGACCCGCTGTCCATCGCGCAGGTCGACAGCGGCGCAAGAAGTGCGACGAGACGCACTCGAAGGACCACGGCGGCGCGTGCCAGCGCTGCATCTCGGGCGCATGGCGGTGCGAGTGGCCTGCACCGCCCTCGGCCGCTCCGGTCAGGGTCTTCCAGCGCGGCGCCAAGGTGCGGGCCAAGCAGGAGCGTATCGCCTCTCTCGCCGCCGACGGACCCGCCGCGACCACGGGCCCCGTCGCCTCGACCTCGACTTCAACCTCGCCGCCCCTCCACCCCGGCCCACCCCAACTCGACGCCCTCTCGGCCCTCCCTACGCTCCTACCGGTCTCGACTATCGCACCAGTGGCTCCCACGACGTCGATCCTCCCGCCCGGCCTGTCCTTTCCGCACCTCATCTCGCAGGCGAGCGCGCCCGACCTCTCTCGACCCTTCTCGGCCCACCTCGCGCCCGCACCGACCACCCTCGTGCCGCCAGGCGTTATGTCGCACCACCTCGCCACCTCGCCCTTCTTCCACTCGGGCCTGAGCTCGACGATGATGCTCCCGGCCTTCCCGCCAGCAGACGAGCCGGGCGACAATCGGCTCGAGCCGGATGCGTTCTGGCAGTCGGTCGACTCGCAGTTCGCCGCACAGCTCGGCGGCCCTTCAGTAGACGAGTCGCGCACGCTCTTCACCTCAACCTCGACCCCTCAAGAGGATACGCTCGACCCAGTCTGTGCGTCCTGTCCCTCCCTCTCGCTCTCCCCGATCGTCCTCGGAGCTGACCTGCGGCTTCTTCGCCTGCAGATGACGCCTTCTTCGTGGCACACCTCTGCGCCCTCGACAAGCCTTTACGAGATGCGGTCCTGAATCAGATCCGCAGCATCATCGCCTCGAGCACACTCTGCAAGCACGCTGCGCTCGCGACCGTGCGTCCTTTTCCTCTGATCTTTCGCCTTGCTGCGTTGCCGACGCACTGACACCTAGCCTTTTTGTCATGCAGACGATGCTCCTGCGCCTACACGTCATGCGCGATGCGCCCAAAGACGCAGGAACGCCATCGGCGCCCGGCGCCGACCAGGACGAGGTGCGGCACCTGCGCGCCAAGGCCGACGAGTACTACCAGCGCGGCCTCGAGCACCTCAGCCACCAGAGCATCCCTATCACGGCCAAGATGCTCGCGCTCTTTGACCTATGGCTGCATCAGGTGCGCCCACTGCTCCTCTCGCACCTCTTCGCCGACGTGCTCTCGAGCTAACTCCCTTCACGTTGCAGTTCATCACGGTCGGCGCCGAGGCGGCATCGTTCCTGCTACTACTCGGCGACGTCTTTGCGCTCGAGCTGGGTCCTCGGTCCGTCCTTTCTGCCTGCGCCCGCCGCTCGGACCGCGCTGACTCGGGCACCTGCCGCAGCCCGTCGATTCAGCACTCGCCCATCACCTCACCCGAGCAAGTCATCATCACCATCTCGGCATGGGAGGACTGCATCCGCTGCGTCACGTCGCCCCGCCGCCGCCCCTTCTTCAGCTTCGCCGACCTCCCCGGCGACCCGCTCTCGCCGTCGTCCTCCACCCTCCGCGACAGCGTCAACGACGTGCGCTCTGACATCCCGGCCCTCGGCTACATGCCCGTCGGCCTCCTCCTGTGCATCGCCGCGACCGCCGACCTGAGCGTCGACATGGAGGCGCTTCCCGACGTCGTCGTCAAGGCCAAGGCGTCGGCCATCGAGCACGCCGTCCGAGGATGGCGCCCGCCGCCGCCCGTCGTCGGCCTCGACAGTGCGTCCTTCGTCGAGCAGGTCTCGACGTCCGAGATGTGGCGGCATGTGCGTCCAGCCTCTCGAGCTCTCCTTCAGGACGCTCACGGAGACGCTCTCGGCGGCCCAGCTGACCCCTCTCTCGCTCTGCAGGCCATCATCATCTACCTGTACCAGGTTGTGCACCGTCATGGGCCCATGTCGGCCGTGCTCTGCGCAGCCGTGCAGCAGATCCTCAAGATCGGCTCGCCCCTCCTGTCGCGCTTCGAGCCCGGCCGCATCAGCGACCTCGCGACCCTCTCCCCCTCGCCCTCGACCAGCTCGACCTCGTCGCCCGCCTCGCTCGCCGACGGCACCCAGTCCGACTCGGCTATCGCCAGCGCCGCCATTGCCCTCTTCGCGCCCAACGCTCGCGCCGTCCCCTTCTTCCTCGCCGGCACGTGCGCCGTGACGCCCGTCGAGCGGCGCACGTGCATCGCAGGGCTGCGCGCGTGCGGCGAGGACCGAGGGTACCTCGACGACATGCAGGCGCTCGAGCGCATCTGGGCGCGGCAGCGGTCGGACGGATGGCCCAAGCCGTGGCGGGAGGTGCTCGACGAGGAGAAGTTGCACGTCGTCTTTCTGTAGCGGCGAGCGTGCGCGCCCTTGTCATTGCAGTCTCTCTCCTCTTCGCTCTCGTGCGCAAGGCGAGCTGCTGCGAGCTGCTGAGCCACAGCGACTTGGTCGCGAGAGCCGGAGCAGCGCGACGAGGAGGAGCGAGAGTGAGGATCGGAGCGAGGCAGCTCGAGAGGGCCAGCACTGGTTGCAGAGAGATCTCTGGGCGCTACACACGGCCCCTCTGCGCATCCTGGCGTGAGGCGACGGCGCGGTAGCGGCCAACCGACCTTCGCCTCCTCCTCGCCTCGACCTCATCGGCTTCCCCGCCGCGCACAGCTCAGAGGACCAAGTGCTGGCCTCTGCGCAACTCCAAGCAGCACTCTAAGCCGTCTCCACCCGCCGACAGCCTCCCCCAGCACCGTCCTCGCACCCTCGCCTCCTCATCATCAGCCGGTGGACTCTCCGTCGAGATGGGCGACGACATCGCCTCGACGTTGAGCGGATTCGCCCTGGGCGAGGTCCTGTCCTCGCTCGACCTCGACACGTCGGCCCTCGGCGCGCTCCAGTCGCAGCTCGGCATCAAGCGCTCCAACGCCATCAACCGCGACTCGATCTACGCCGACCGCTTCGCCGACGACGACGGCGGGCTCGACGACGAGGACCTCGACGATGACCGCGAGGACTTCGAGGCCATGATCGACCGCGAGATGCGCGAGGAGAAGTACGGCAAGGCCGGCGCCGCGGCGGTCGGCGGCGCGGCCAAGGCGGGCGGGCAGGCTGCTGCAGGGGCGCGCCTCGTCCGGGGCGAGGAGGACGACTTCGACGAGGAGTACGACGAGGACGAGCCTATGGCGGCGGCGGCGACGGCGGCGGCAACCCCGGTCGTCAAGGAGGAGCCGGCCGACGACCTGTTCGGCGCCGCCTCGCCAGCTGCCGCCGGCGCCGCACCCGCACGCGCTCTCGAGGTCGAGGACCTCGCCGCGCCGCCGGCCAAGCAGGTCGACGTCCGCGACCTGTTCCCCTCGTTCGAGCCGGGCAAGGTGCTCGACTTCACCGAGCTGTTCGGCACGAGACCGCGCAAGAAGCGGCGCGTCATCACCGAGGGCGTCAAGCGTGCGTCCAGCTTCACCTCGTCTGCGGTCTGCTTGTGCGCAGCTGACTCAGATCTCCCGCTCGCAGTCGCACTCCCCAACCTGTCCGAGGTCCCTCGCGCCCGTTCTTCCCGCGACGCCCTCGTCGCACCCCTCCGCCCGCTCCCGCCATCCCGAGACGATCACGTTCGCCGACTACTTCTCGAGGCCAAGGTCGAGTCGATGCGCGAGTCGGGCCAAGCTGCGGGCGAGGAGGAAGGGAGCGAGGACGAGGAGCTGAGGAGGGCTGTCGAGGTGCGTCTCCTCTCGCTCGCGGTCGACCGAGCGCGCGCGACTCACGTCTCTCCCTTCCCGCAGCGCGTCAACCGGCGGTCCAAGGCCAAGTGGAGGGTGCCCGAGGACGACCGGGCGTTCGACCTCGCCGAGCTCGACGAGTGGGAGGACCAGATCGTGTGGGGCGAGGGTCAGCGAGCACCGTGCGTCCCTCTCTCGCTCTCTCTCGACGTCAGCGTGCGTCGATGCTGACTCTGTGCACACAGACCTCCCTCCTCGTTCCCCAAGCCGCTACAGCACCGCAACCCGCTCTTCGACCAGGGCGGCTGGGTCAAGTCGATCCTGTGGGACGGCGAGAACCCGGCGCGCGCCGAGTACTTTACGCGCCTCAACCTCAACCTCAACGACACGCAGATGCTCCTCGAGGTCCAGCACCCGAAGCGTGCGTCCCTCTCTCCCTGCGCCGCCGCTTCTTCGTCCGGCAGCCGCACTGACCCCTCTCATCCTGCTCGCAGGAGAAGCCGCAGCAAAGGTCGTCGCGCCCATCAACGCTCTCGGCTCGGCCGCCATGCTCGCCCCTCGAGACGAGACGCTCGACCCGTTCAACCTGTCGAACGACCGCGAGTACGAGGTGCCCAAGGAGCAGAAGCGCCAGATCATCCGCCAGACGTTCGGTGCGCTCGAGGTCGTGCACGCCTACCCAGCGCAGAAGCTCCAGCTGCCTTTCGTGCGTCGACTCCCCCTCGCTCTCGTCGGCGCCGTCGTGCCCCTCCCGCCGAGCTCGGCTGACCCACCTTCTCGCCGCCTCCTCGCCTTGCCCGCCCGCAGTACAAGACCCGCCTCTCCAAGGCCGACACGCGCTCGTTCCACCGTCCTGCGCTCCAGTTCCCGCAGAACGTGCCGATCGCCTTCTCAAAGGTGCGCTCGAAGAAGAAGAAGGACAAGAACGGCCGCAAGATCAAGAAGAGCGAGGGCGCCGAGGCGCTGCGCGGCATGCAGGACATTACGCTCAAGGACACGAGCAACTTTGTCCTGTGGGAGTACTCGGTGCGTCGTCACCGTCGAGCGCTCTCCCCTCTGAATCCTCATCGTCCGGGTCGCTGATTCGGACCTCTCGCTCGCAGGAGGAGCACCCGCCCATCATCTCGAACGTCGGCATGGGCTCGATCATCGTCAACTACTACCGCAAGAAGGCCGCCGACGACCCGTTCATCCCGAGCGTGCGTCCACCCCTCTCTCTCTCTCTCCCCGCTCGGACCTCCTTGCCGTCCGGCCGTCCCTGACCTCGCCCTCTCCCTCCTCACAGCTCGAGGTCGGCCAGCCGCTCCTGCTCGAAGGCACCGACGAGTCGCCGTTCAAGATGTTCGGGTTCGTGCACCCGGGCCAGACCGTGACGACCCTCTACAACAACCTGATCCGCGCGCCGATGTTCAAGCACGAGGTGCCCGAGACCGACTTCCTCGTTGTCCGGTGCGTCGGTTCGACGTTCCCTCGAGTCTGCGTCGGCTCCTCGCGACGTTGTCTTGACGGAGTAGACGCTCGCCTTGCTCGAAACGCGTACTGACTCTTGCTCCCCAACCCGCAGCACCACGATCGACGGCGACACGCACTACTACATCCGCTCGATCCCGCACCTGTACATCGTCGGCCAAACGTACCCGCAGAGCGAGGTGCCCGGCCCGCACTCGCGCAAGGTGACGACGCTCCAGAAGAACCGCCTGATGACAATCGCGTTCAAGCTCGTCAACAAGAACAAGGACTCGCGCATCAAGGTACACCGCCTCACGCGCTACTTCCCCGACCACAACGACCTGCAGATGCGCCAGAAGCTCAAGGTGCGCCGTCTCTCCCTGCTCGAGCCGACTCGTCGTCGTGCACGGACCCGTCTGACTCGCTCCGTCCTCTCCCTCCTCCTCCTCCTCCTCCTCCTGCTCTCCTCCTCTCACCCTCGCCCTCTCGCAGGAGTTTATGGAGTTCGTGCGCAAGGGCGACAACCAGGGCTTCTGGATGGTCAAGCCGTCGGTCCAGGTCCCGAACGAGTTCGAGATGCTCAAGATGGCCGAGCCCGAGACGGTGTGCCTCGCCGAGTCGATGCAGGTCGGCCTGCGCACGCTCCAGGACGCCGGCTACACCAACGGCGCCGAGGAGGGCGGCGCCGGCGAGGACGACTCGAAGCTCGACACGGAGCAGCAGCTCGCGCCGTGGATCACGACCAAGAACTTTGTCAACGCCAACGCCAACAAGGCCATGCTCAAGCTCCACGGCGACGGCGACCCGTCGGGCCGCGGCGAGGCGTTCAGCTTCCTGCGCGTCAGCATGAAGGACATCTTCTTGCGCGCCGGCGAGTCGATGGAGGAGCGGCTCGGTGCGTCCTCCTCTCTCCCTCTCTCCCTCGTTGCTTCCATCTCGAGATCCCCTTGCTGATTCGCTCCCTCGATCGTGCGCGCGCAGCCGAGATGTCGAACCGCCCCAAGTCGGCGCACAAGTACAACGTCCAAGAGCAGCAGGACATCTACAAGGAGGAGATCGCGCGCATCTGGAAGGCGCAGTGGGAGTCGCTCAGCTCGCAGCGCGAGCCGCTCCTCACGCAGGAGGACGAGGACCGGCACCGAGGGCGCCTCATCGCCGCCAAGAAGGCGTCGCTCAAGGCCGCCGCCGGCGCCGCCGCGTCCGCCTCGGCCGCCGACACGCCCGCGAGCGCCTCGGGCACGCCTGCCGCCTTCCGCGCCGGCACGCCGGGCAGTCGCGCCGGCAGCGTCGACCTCGACGACGGCGCGAGCGTCGTCAGCAAGCCCGACGGGCGCGGTGGCGCCGGCGGCGGCAAGGCCAAGACGCTGCGCATCCGGCGGCTCATCGGCGGCGTGTGGGAGACCGAGATCGTGCGCGATCCGAGCGTCATCAAGGCCTACATGCACCAGCGCTCGGTCGTCGACGAGGAGAAGCTCGAGGCCGACGAGCTGCTGCCGTCCGACGACGAGAGCAAGAACGAACGTCGCCGCAAGCGGTGCGTCCCTCTTCTCCCTCCCTCTCCTTCTTTGGTACCTCTTTCTCGACCTGCGCTGACTCGGACTTGACGTCTTGCGCGCCCGCAGCCTCAAGGAGCAGCTCGAGAAGCTCAAGCGCAACCAGGAGCGCCGCCTCGCGCGCAAGAACCAGAAGCTCGGTATCCAGCCGGGCCAAGTCGGCGTCGGCGGCAAGAAGCACATCAAGACCGAGACGACGCGCATCTGCGGCAACTGCGGGCAGCGAGGCCACATGAAGACGAGCCGCAAGCTGTGCCCGAGGTGGGCCGAGTTCAACCAGGTGCGCTCTCGCTCTCTGCTCTCCTCCTCTGCTCCTCTCCTCCCGCTCGACGACGCTGACTCTCCTTTCGACTCCTCCCTCCTCCTCGTTCTCCTCCCCCTCGTCCCCCTCCTCGCCCCTCTTCGCCCGCCCGCAGCCCAAGACGACCGACACGACGGCCTCGCTCCCGACTTCGTTCGGCGGCGGCCTCGCCCTGCCCGCCATGGGCGCCGCGCCCGCGCCCAAGCCCAAGCCGCCCGCGCCGTCCAAGCCCGGCGCGCTCAAGGTCAAGATCGGCGGCGCAGGAGGTGGTGCTGGAACGCCGGGAGGAGGCGCCGGGTCGCCGCCGCCGGGTGGGACGCCCGGGCCGGCGTCGACGCCTGCTGCGGCGAGTCCTGCGCCGGGCGCATAAGCCTGTTCTCGAGCTGTAGAGGAGGAGCATGTGCAGGAGGAGGAGCGTGTAGCTAGTTCTCTCTCTTAGTCGTTCGTCCGCTTGCACTTCCTCGCCGCATTTCGCTTTGACCCTCTCGAACGAGCGCGACGAGGGCTCAGAACTGTGAGCTATCATACAACGAGAGCGAGCCCGTGCTGGCAAGCCGGTGCGGGCGTGAGAGCGAGCAATACAAAGTTTCACTAGCTCGAATTTGTAATGCCGGGTCGGTTCGAACCCGACTCGGGTCGCAAGCAGGGCGCGAAACGATTGAAAGCGGATCTGATTAGCCGAAATTTCCTATTCACGTTTAGCTTTCCTCGGCCCGCTTCAGACGACGATTGCGCCGCCCACAAGCGTTCGCGCGCCTCGCCTCGCGCACAGCGCACTCGATGAGGTCCAGAGAGCACGCGCGAGAGGAACAGCGACAGCAGGAAGAGCGCGCGCTCGTCGTCGTCTCGAACCAACTTGAGAAGGCCAGGGAACCGGTCCAGCTCGCGCTCTACAGGACTAACAGGGTCGGGAGAAGCGCTCGATTGCACCGCAGAGACGTCCTCGTTCGATCGTGCGCAAGTAGAAGGCCATAACCACGCTAGATCAAGAGATAGCAGTTGAGAGAGGGTGCGCAGTCTCCCCCTGTTTTTAAGAGGTGGCCGGGCGCACGGTCGCGCCACAGTGGCGGTGTCCATGCGAGCGACACACCAGAGTGCACCCGCGGCCCTCAGGGGCACGTGAGGGCGGGTACGGCCTCGGTAGGACCCGTCCCTGACGGCGCGAGGTGCTCGACCGCCGGGACGAGTGGGGACGACGAGACGAGCTTTCTGGACAGCCTGGGTCCGACTGCTTTCTGAAGAGACACGATGAGCATCGACCGGCGCGGTCGTGAGGCGACCGGCGAGCGAAGAGACAAGCTTTCGAGACGCGAACGGAAGAGGGTGCCATCGAGGGCTCGACTAACCTGCGCGCACGGTGAAGGTGGTCAGCGCGCAGCTCACAGAGGCGCAAGAGTGCTCGCTCGAGCCTGTGGCATGACCAGAGAGAGCGATAGGGACGTACAAGGACCGAGATGAACCGCTCGAGGTCGACCGCCAGATCCTGCACCGCTCGACACGCCCGTCCGCCCGCCCTGCGGGACCGTTCTGTGCGCGAGGGGCTCGATTCAACTCATCGTCGCGTCCCCAAAGTGTCTCGAGGAGCTGGTGCGTGCGAGGGAGGGCCGACGAGGGGGGCCAAGAGGAGGAGGCGGGGAGGACGAGGACGCACCTGCTCTCCCACTGCAGCACAGCCCGCCCGCTCTGCCTCGAACGCGTCTTGAGCCTTCTTGGCCCTCAAAAAAGGGCGTCCACCGGTCCACGAGTCGCCATCGGTGTCGGGAGAGGTCAGTCGACGAGGTGCGCTGATGAGGACGCGCCGAGGTGGTTCTGCGCGCGGGGCGAGGGCGGCTGGTGGTGCAGGCGATGCTCAGAGATGCTGGCGAGTGGTGCAGGTCGCTAACCGATGCCCGAGTCGAGCGCCCAGTCGGGAGGGCGAGCGGGAGCGGAGCGAGGAGGAGCATAAGCCGGACGGGCTTGACTCGCCGTAATCGGCATTAGCTTCCGTCGCGCGCCTAATCAAAGCTAAGGCGCGCGTTCCTGTTCCGCATTAGCTTTGCTCGGCCGGTCCGCCGACAACGATGGCGCCGCGAACAGCCCTGCGCGCGCCTCGCAGGGCGCACCCGAAGAGGTCAGAGAGCACGCTCGACAGGAGCAGAGCCGGAGAGAGATGGAGAGGAACGATAGAACACGGGTTGCAGAGGCTTGCTAAGGGTACAGACAAGTCACGACACAGCGAGAGGGGACGACGACGACGAGAGAGGGAGAGGAGGAAGGGGGAGAGGGGTTCGTGCGCGGCAAAGGGGCGGACGAGCGAGAGGAGGAAGGAAAGGGAGGGCACCTCGAGAGAGACGGCGATAACGATCAAGAACGAGCGTGAGAACGCGCTAGGACCCTGCGGCGGCGGCCACCTCTGCTTGAGGAGCGGCGGCAGCGACGCCCTGCGCCGGCGCGCTCTTCTCGTCGACGAGCGAGCCCTTCTCGCCCTCGACGCCGTTCTTCACCTCGAGCCGGCCGTCGCCCTCCTTGCCTGCCTCGTCCGCCTCGACCTCGACCTCGGGCTCGGCCTCGACCTGCGGGTTGGGCTCGACGAGCTCGAGGTAGTTTTCCGGGACGAGGCCGACCTCGCCTGTGAGGCGCGAGTCGACGATGCGCCCTGCTTGGACCTGCGGGCGGGGCACGAGCACGTCGAGTTAGTCGAGAGGCCCTTCTGCGAAAGAGGGACGAGGTGCAGGACGAGGAGGGAGAGGGAGAGGAGGACGCACCCAGCCCGCGCACTGTCGCTCGAACACGCTCACCATCTCGCCCGCCTCGAGCCGCATCTCGGTCTCGAGCTCGGGCTCGAACTCGTACAGCGCGGCGTACACGCCGGGCACGAACTCGCCGAGCTCGAGCTCGCCGTCGATGCCGTCCGAGGGCCAGCCGCCCTCGCCCGCCTCGCCGTCGAGCCCGGCATCGCCGTCGCCAACGAGGGCGGCGCCAGACGAGGACGATGCGAGCTCCGAGTCGTCGAAGGCGTAGCCGCCGGGCGGCGAGCCCGACGACGAGGACGTGTCGGACAGGTCGGACGACTGCGGGAAGTCGGAGCTGTGCGACGTCACAAAGCCCCAGTGGACTGCGCGCGCAGAGCGAGGCGTCAGAACCGGCTCTTTCGGCGAGCAGAAGAGAGAAGAAGAGGGAAGAGACGCACAGCCCGACCCGCTCGCGCCACCGCCCGCACCGCCTCCCAGCCCCGCCTGACCCAGCCTCTCGCCCTCCTCGCGCTCGGCGCGAAACCTGCGCTCGCGCTCGCGCTCGGCCTCGACCTCCTCGGGCAGCTGCCGCCCCTCGAACCGCGGGTCGTCGCGCGCGAACGCGTAGTCGCGGATGACGAGGACGGGCACCTCGTTGTCGTCGGCGGTGGGGCCGCCGGGCGCGTCGGCGACGATGTCGGCGGGCGTCGGGGCCGGGTCGGCGTCGTGAGCGAGGGCGGAGGTGGAGGGCGCCGCGGCCGCAGAGGACGAGGACGAGGTGGACGACGCGAGGAGGATCGAGTCCTCGGGGATGCGCGGCGACGCCGGCGGGACGTTGTTCCCTCCCGCTCCGCCCGCCGACGCCGCACTCAGCCTGCGCGAGTCGCCCCCTGCGCCGGCCGTCGACGCCGACGAGCGCCGCCGAGTGATGGACGGCGGGCGCGAGAGGCTCGGCGGGCGGCTCAGGCTCGGCGGACGCGACGGCGGGCGGCTCGAGGGAGGCCGGCTCGTCGGGCGCGAGGGGCGCGACGCACTGCTCGGGCTCGCCGGGCCGGGCGAGGGCGCAGGAGAATGCGAGGGCGAGGACGACGAGGTCGGGAGGGCGAGCGGCGGGAGGTGGGGCGGTTGAGGGGGCGAGGCCGCGCTCGTTGGGGGCGAGCTGAGGTCGGAGAGGGCGTCGGGGCTCGTCGTGAGAGTGTCTGGAGGCGGGGTCGAGGTCGAGGGGGGCGACACGGCGCCGAGGCGAGGGTGACCCGGTGTGGGGGGTCCGAGGTCGGGCGACTCGGCGGCGGCGGCGGCGGCTTTGGGTCGAGGAACGTCGGCGGACCCTGTTGAGAGGGACGACAAAGAGTCAGTGAAGATGTTCGGGCGCTCGACCATGGGCTGCTGGTGCTAGTGCGCTGAGCCGGGCGAGATCTGCGGCGAGCAAGCCGCAACGGGACGAGTCGTGCGACCGGTGGCCGTACACCCTCCGAGCCGCGCAGCAGTGCACTCGCCTGCAGTCCTGGGACTGCACAGACGCTGCTGCGGCTCGACCGGGGCCGTCGAGAGGCGCGGGGAGGGCGCCATCGGATGTTGATCCTCGCGCGCTCGCTGCGAGGGGGCGCTGTGCGACGGCGAGGGCTTACCTTGAGCGGTGGGCGGGTCGTCGAGGCGAGCCATGTCGGCTGACGGGGTGCTCGGGTGCTCTACAGCGGCGGGCGGTGGTGGAGGGCGCGGGTCAGGCTTGAGGCGGGCGGGGGAGACGAGGGCGGCGAGGTGGGCCTTGACGGCGTCGGGGGGTGCGTCGGGTGCCAGGATGGCGGCTGGGTGGTCGCTGTGGTGGCAGCTGGTGCAGGCGTGCTCTAGCTGGTAGAGTGCTCGCGTTGGACGAGGACGAAGCCGCTCTCTCGTCTCCGCCCGGCGTGCCCGACGGGCGGCCAACTTGGGACCACCTTCTCGCCCGACTCGCAAGGGCGGACCAGAGCCGCTCGCAGGGATTCTCAGTACCACTCACAGTCCAGCCAGAACGAGCCATCGAACCAGAGAAGCGACGACCAGTCTCACCGCGCTCGACTCTCTCCGCCTCCTCCGCGGTACCGGTTGCACTCACGGCCGCGTGCTCGATTGCCCTGCGTGCACCCAGGGTGCTCGGTCGAACAAGGATGGCGCCCAGCAAGGCCGAACGAAGCGAGCGAGCGAGCCAGAGCTTGCCTCGTCCAGCCCACGGCCGCGGCCGCGCGCCTCCCTTTCCGGATCCGGCGAGCAATTGTCCGGCCCCAGCCCCGCCGTCGACCCTCGCCCTGCTCCCTCCAACTCGCCTGTTCCGGCCATGGACGCCAATCCACCTCGTCGCGGCCCTCGCCCCGGCCTGCCAGCCTCCTCCCCCTTCGTTCGCCGGCCGCCCTCCCTCCTCCCTCCCCCCCTCCCCCCCGTCCCTCGCCCTTCCGCCGTCCGCTTGCCGACAGCGCACTGCGCCGCACGACCCGTCTCCTGCTGTGCAGCAGACCTCGTCCAGCATCCACCCACGCACGAGCTGGTCCCCGTGCTCCTCCCCCTCTCCTCCTCGCTCGCCCACCCGGCACCCACCTTCCTTTCGACACCACCACCACCGCCGCCG